>Ga0209188_1001735_pt1 | contig 17008 bp, 21 predicted proteins | sample C_130625_EF_Meta_FD_187307 | JGI IMG/M metagenome (GOLD analysis project Ga0209188, IMG submission 187307) | Freshwater microbial communities from Lake Croche, Canada to study carbon cycling - C_130625_EF_MetaG (SPAdes) (version 2) | ecosystem: Environmental > Aquatic > Freshwater > Lake...
TCCCACTCTTGAGTGAATGTGTTTGATACAATGACTTTTTCGTGTCCGTCAATCATAGCAATTTGAGTATGATTTCGGCAATCATTATGAGCAACTCCTAATAATGATGGATTAAATTTATATTCTCCATCCACCATAAAATAGTTGTCGGCCTCAAATACAGGACCACCTAATGTTTTCGCTAATGTTGATTTACCACTACCGGGTAATCCTCTTAATAATATTAACTCTTTCATATTAATCTAATTGTTTTTGGTTTAACGTGTTGTACTGGTGTTCTATCAAGGGTCACCTGAAAACCCCAACTTGGGAGAAAATCATTATATCCCAAGAACTGACAGGTTCCCACCCATCTTTCACCTTTTTCGGTTTCTACGGATATTCTTTTACCCATAAATTGTTCCCTCATTTTCTCTATTTGTTCCTGTTGTATCATAAATCAAAGGTAAGGTATGTTTGATTATCCGCCAAATTATTCTTTTACATAGTCCATTGTTTCTCTCATTTTGGCAATTAATGCCTCCAAACTTTCAGTGTTCAAATACAATCTACCATTGTGATAATTTTGGTCACCACTTTCTTTGAATTCCAAAACAATTCCATCAAATTCCGGTGTTGGTTGTATTCTAATATCTTGTTCGGTTTGTGTTGTAATCTCCGTTTTAATCCAAACTTTATTTTTCATTTTAATCATTATTTACAATTTTATCAAAAACTTTTCTCACACCCCACTTCACTATCTCCCAAATTATTATTGTTAGTATTATTATCTTCATAAAAATATTTTTGTGGACTCACCTGGGCTCGAACCAGGGACTTCAAAATTATGAGTTTTGCACTCTGACCAACTGAGTTATAAGTCCATAGAAGGAAAACAGAAGATGGGGGAGTGGACATCTGTTTTTATGATTGGCATTACTCGCTTTCACTAGCCCCTCAGGTTTTTATACCTTTCCCCAATCAACCTAAATTTTATTGTAGTGTTTCGTATTCGTACATTACAAGGTTCTCAGGATATAGTATTCCGTATAACATATGTGTACTCACCTCAGGTCTGAACTTCTTCATCATGAACATACACTTGTCACCATCCTTATCAACACACTTCCAAGTATAACATATGTGGTCTTCGTATGTTGTTTTTTCAGGATTATCGTAAGTTCTGAATTTATACTTACCAATTGTAATATCCCACTCATCAATAATAACAAACATATCAGTTTGTTTACTGGATGACACTACTTTCCAAGTATCTCCATTCCATTCGCTTTTAGTGACATTAATTACTCTATTATAATCTTGAGAATAACTAAATAAAGTTAAGAGTAGACTGACTACTATGAGCATTGTTTTTTTCATATTGTTTTTTTTTGTTTTGTGACCAAAGAGGGATTCGAACCCCCACATCTTTCGATATCGGTTCCTAAGACCGATGCGGCTACCATTACGCCACTTGGCCAATTTCATTACAAACATAATCAATCATAAAGTTTCTGACAACTATTTTTAATCATATCCACCAAAAGTTCGGGATTATTCTTCCATTCTTTCCATGTATCAAAATCACGAAGTTGTTCCAAAACATCTTCAGGTACAAGAATAAATCCTTCAGGTGCGACACCTTCAAATTTATGATAATGTGAGTTTTCTATTTTTTCTTTTATATCCATTAGTGCATTTTTTTAACCGTATAAACGTATCCTGAATCAGAATTTATTTCAAATATTAATGCCATTTTTTCGGCTTCACTCTTAGTGTCAAATTCCCATATTTCGTCATGACGATTTAACACTATTACGGGCATATTAATTCCGTTTTGATTTGGTATCATTTTTACAATTACGTACATATTATTTATTTTATTTAATTATTAATTGAGTTAAGATTATTCCGATAGCCAATAAGATTGATATACCTGTTTTAAGTGTGATTGGCTCTTTAAATAAAAAATAACCCATAATACTAAAAACAATAATACCTATTCCGAAACCAATGATGCGACTTGGCCAAATCTGACCATCAAAAGCCAATACTAGATTTTTTACCGATTGTATATATAACCAACTTAATGGTATTGCACTTAATAGTAAAATCACGGGATGTTTTGAGTACCAATCATACTTAACATTACCCTGAAGTTGTAAAAAAGTACCTATTTGTGCGATTAACCCATATAAACCACCTAACAATAAATTATTCATGTTATAATAAACTATGGATTTTAATACCAATTAATAAGATTATAATACCTATTATAGACCAAGAGACAATAATTTCACTAAACTCAATTTGATTTTTTCTTTTTCCTTGATTTTCCATAAAACAAAGATAAAAAAAATTATTTAATATCACCAATTATTTTTCTTTTTTTATTAATCTCTTCTTTATTATCTATTGTTTTTTTGGTGACATTTGGTTGGGAGATAAACTGAATGATATTGTTTTTAACATTTACAGTATTTATTACCTCATGAGATTTGTAATCAATTTTTTGTTGTTCACTTTCTTTTGGTTTTTTAGGTATACTTGTTTGTATTTCGTATTTTTTTGGTCTTTCATTACTTTTAATTACTTTGTTTAATAGGTTGTTAACTATTTGACCTTTTGTAATTGTGTTTGGAATTAAATTTCCAAAATTGTTTGAAATTATATTAAGTTTAGAGTATTGGGGGAGGGAATAAATATATTTTGCGATTTTTTTCTGTAGTGTAGAATCTCCAAAGGAATTATTATCGGTAAATGTTTGGTTTTCATGCCAAGTATAGATATAAGTTACCTTATCCAAAAAATAATAATGTTCCGTACCTGACATTTCTAACATTGGTATTCCGTGTCCTAAGTCACAAGCGGCTTTAAAATATTCACCCTCATATTTCAAATCCTTATCTTTAATTAACCTAAATAAAAATGCTCTAAATGTCCTCATATGAGAGAAATTCCATGAAGTTCGTCTAGCGTTTTCAGGGTCGGACTTACCGTAGTTCATTTTTCTATTATCCTTATCTACCCACCTTGAGCCACATATCCAAATGTTTTCGTCTGAATATATTTTATTAATTAAGCCTAAAACAAAATTATCACTTAACTTATCATCTCCGTCTAACTCCAAAATAACATCATCCCACAGTATTTTTTTGTTATCTCTTATGGTATCAATAAAGTTTTTTGTCTTATATTTTTTTTCGGTGTTTCTAATTAAGATAAATCTTTCATCACCCTCAATTAAATCTTTCGCGACATTATATGAGTTATCAGTTGACATATCATCAATAAAATACGCAACAAAGTTTGTGTAATTTTGATTTTTTAATGAGTTTATACAATCCGTAATATATTTCTCAGAATTCCAAAATGTGGACACTATGACTATTTTCATAAAAAAAACATCTCCTATATTTATAAATATAGGTGTTTTCTTAAATTAGAATATATTATGGCAAATGTGTTTTTAAAAACAAGTCCGAGAATTTTTCACTCAATACCTTGGAATTCAAATAAAAATATCGGTAAATCATATAATGAAACAATGGAGTTAGTTAACTCCGATGATTGGGTTTGCTTTTTGGATGGTGATGCCGTTCACTCAACACATTTTTTTGGTAGCAGAATTGAGGAGACGGTGATGTCAAATCCCGAATACAGTTTATTCACTTGTTACACAAATAGAGTTAATTGCAAATACCAAATTCCGAATAATGTTGACATTACAATTAACGACCAAGCATATCACAGGTCATTTGGTGAAAAGATATGGTTTGATTACGGAACCAATGTTATTGATATCACAAATAATGTAGAATTAAGTGGAGTTTTAATTCTACTACAAAAATCCGCATGGGAACGAGTAGGGGGATTTAAAGAAGAAAGAATGTTATCAATAGATAATGATATACACAGAAAAATAAGACATTTAGGGGAACGTGTAGGACTAATGCAAGGTATTTACGTACAACATTGGTATAGAGGAGGTGATAATAGTAACAAATCACACTTATTATGAGTTTTAAAACAAATTTTTTTACAACATGTAATGGGGAATATAAAAATTTTATTCCCATTTTTATATTGTCCCATTTATACCATAACGACGATTGTCATGTTGAGATTGGTGTTGATAATATTGACCCAAATTTAAATTTTTCTATCAACACTTTAAAGGATGCTTATAATGACAGATTTAAAATAAGGGTAGTAAATCTAAATTACGTCATATTAAATGGAAAAAGGTATTCGTCCATACAAAATACATTTAGATTCGTTAAAACCCCTGATATTAAGTCACAATACGTTTATATTTCAGACATAGATATTATTTGTCTCCAAAAGAATTTATCCGATTTACACATTAAGGACATGGACAATAAAGGTTTACCCTATAGTAATATTGTTAGACCAAAAAAAGATGATAACCAAACTAATAGACGATTAACCGGACTACACTTTACACCATACGACAACTACTACCCAATTCCCGAATTTCAGGATTTATGTGACAAAGGATTACTCTATCATGATGAAGTTTTTTTATACGAACTAGTTAAAAAAAGATTTCCTGATTTTAATGAGTCAAATACGTACCGACCTGTACATGGAATACATGTATCACCAAATAGAGAACCAATAGGTACCATGAATTGGGGATTACCCAAATGGAAAAAAGAATGGTCGGAATTTAGAAGTTCGGACATATTTAAAAATATGGAAAAAACCTTTACAAAATATATTAAAGACAAAATCAAAATAATTGATGAATATTATAGTATATAGTGCAAATATTGGTAACTACGATTACTTTAATTCTCCCGAAATATTTGACCCAAATGTTCGGTATATCTTATTTACTGATAACAAACATGTAAAATCCAATGTTTGGGAAATATCCCATATTAATTTCATTGATAAGACAATTGATAATAGAAAAATTGCCAGATTTTTAAAAACAAACCCCCATTCCGTTCTTCCATCACACGATATTAGCATTTGGATTGACTATTGTTTCAAACCAAAATTTAACAATACAATTGATGTATTAAACGCAGTTAATTTTGAAAACAACGAAATAATGTCATACAAACATTCGGAAAGAAATTGTACGTATGATGAAAGTAAAATAATAAAAGAGCGACTTTTAGATTACCCTGAAATAGTGGATAGGCAAATGGAAATTTATAACAATGAAGGATTCCCTAAAAATTATGGACTATTTGAAACAGGGTTTATTATTAGAAATAATAATCAGTCGGTTAATACGTTTAACGAATTTTGGTGGAATCAAATTAAAGAGTTTAGTGGTAGAGACCAACTATCACAAATGTATTCGTCATGGAAAACAGGTGTTGTTGTTAGTAAAATAGAAATCGGACAATCAACATATTCCAACCCATTTTTACATCCAAAAATATCTCATTCTAAAAAGTGGGGGGAATAAAAAAAGGAGGATTTGACCCTCCTTTCCACAGGAAAAAAATTACCCCCTTTAGGTTTTACCCATTTATAATAAACAACCAACGACGGTTGAATATTCCTAATTTACATAGATGGTGAAATCAAAGATGATTTCATTGCGTCCAATTTATTTCCAAAAACACCGGATATTTGGTCAACTAACGGACAAACCATTTCACCTATTTTTTCTTCTATTTTTTCTGAGAAATTACTTGTTTTTACGACATCATGAAGTGAGTTTCTAATAATATCCGCAAAGTCACCACCCATCCCTTGTTCATATTGTAACTTTCTTAAGAAAGCTTCAGGTACGGACTCGGCAATTTTTTTGGTTAAGAAATCACAATCGGTAAATAATTTTGGAATATCTTTTAAATCGGTATTACCAATTGCGGTAACCATGAAATTCTTCATAGTACCATTATTACCCATTCCTAATTTATTTAAAATCCAATTAATCCCTTTTTCCTTAAACGTTGCCATAACAGAGTTTACACTTCCACCAAATATGTTACCTAAAGCACCAAATAAATTCTCGGCGTTTTCTGCGATTAATTTATCGTTAAAACCTTGTTTGTGTAAATACACCATTTCACTCAAAACATTAATTAAAAAGTTGTTATAATCCTTTCTATTTTTAATTTCTTTTGATTCTAAAATAAAATTAAATCGGTTCTCAACTATTCTTGATTCTTGAATTAATCTTTTTTTATTTTCTTTAGTTTCTACTAAAGTTTTTCTGATTGTATTTTTGAGTTTCATATCAATATTTTTTTGTTCGTTTCTCATTGGTTGGCCTCTCCATGTCATTGGAGTCCCATTATAACTGGTCTCCGTATAAATTATTCCTCTACGTCTTAAATTATCAATAATCTTTCTATACGCCACAGCTCTTAATGGTGCCTGCTTCTCAACATACCTTTTAACTCTCCTATCTTCAGCGGTTGTGCCTTCTGGGAAACCAAAATCTTTAGGTGTTTTTACAATATTATCAGGTAAAGTTTTATTAAAGTACTTGATTAATCGGTCATTGTTAAGATTTCCATTATTATTACAAAGATTAACCGTCTGTTTAGTAAGTCGAATATCAATATTATTGGAATTTGAGTAAGTATCTAATTCTTGTTCAGTACAAATACCTAATTCTGAATTTGGGTCAAAATCTCCACACATACCAGGAACTAATTTGATAATTCTTTTAAGAGATGCCAAACAACTTTCCGTTGTACCAGTACGGTCCGCCATATAATCATCAATATCCTTGTTATCCTTAGTTTCTTCCGCAGATTTTGTTCCAACATCACTACGTACCCAAATAGAAATATTATCAGCACCAATTCCAAATTTATCCCAAGGAGATATTGTGCTTAATTTTAATTCGTTATAATATACTTTATCATCGGGGTCTTCAAATGATTTTAATTCACCTGTTTTTGCCAATGACTTATTAGTTTCAACATTATATGCCGCTTCAATTTTAGTTTTGGCGTTAACGATTAAATCAATTTTTCCTTTTAAATAGTCACTATCATCCTTTAATTCTGGTATTGTATCAACATATTTGTCACAATATTTATCTTTTATTATTTGTAACGCATATCTAAATTGGTCAAAATATAAACCTCTATATTGCTTTTTTATTAAATTTACAATTTTGCTCACCGCTTGGTCAATAATCAATCTATTAACAACCATTCCATTGTTACTTTCTTCAAAAAAGTTAAATCTTCCGTATTTTGTTGCTCGTTCTATAATTTTAGATAAATTATCATTTCCCGAGGATTTGTTCCCATTCCCATTATCTGTTGATTGGTTCCCATTCCCGTCATCTGTCGTTACTGTTGTTGACACCTTAGAATCAGGTGTTGACTCTCCTATTTTTCTTAACTCAATATTATCATCATCTTTACAACTCCAAGAACCGCCATCTTTTGGGTCATTATTTTTAGTATAAGTACCATTACGTTTAAAGGTGTATACGTCATCACCTGACTTAAGTGTTGCAACTTGACCATTAATTTGAATTCCATCTGCGTTTTTCACACAAGGAAAAGACACCCATTCATCTGTTTGAGCTGGTGCTGGTGTTGGAGGTTGTGGTGTGGTCTTTTTTTTCGGTCTGCTTTGTTCACCAATTTCAGATTTTAATTTATCTAAATGTTTTTTAGGAAATCCTTGTGCCATAATATTTTGATTTATTATAAATACTTAGTTTTGTTTAAAATTATTTATATTTTTTTACGACTAACAACTAAGTGCAGTGCCATCTTCAAATTTCCAAACACCATCTTCGCCCAAATTTACTGTGTATATTTCAGTATCATTAATGAACTTATATTTAAATTGTTTGTCGTTAACAATCTCAAATCCTCTATCACCAAAATTTTTATCAGAAGATTGTTGTCCCTTATTGTTTTTCAGATAACAAGGATACTTTTCAATTATTGAGTCTACGGTAAGCCCTGCGGATGTTACTGGTTCAGGTGTTACAGGTTCTGTAGTTGTTGTAGTATCTGTAGGTGTAGGTGGAGCTGGTTCTTCTTTCTTAGCACAATCGGAACATACAACATAACCATCGTCAGGTATACTATATTGCCAATTAGTTTTTTCATTGTCCGTACCAAAGGGTTTTCCATTAATAGAGTTAGTTTTTTCTGTCCACCAATCACTTTCAACTGTTCCCCTACCAAATACTGTTAAATTTTTCTTTTTGTCTTGGCTATACATTTCCAACCATATCACAAATCCAACAGGTCCTTCTTTATCTACAATGTTTAGCTTATCCCATTTATCAAGTAATTTCTTAAATTCTCTTTTACCGGCATCTAGTATTTCCTTAGCATCTCCGTCGTGTTTACCGGCATATGTGTCAACTATATATCTTGGAAACCAAGTAGTCGGAATATCAATAGGTAATAATATATACCCAATTGCCCCCGCAACTCCATTTTTAGTTAGATTTCCGGAAACATGTCGTAAACTTTCTAAAAATATATAATACGGAACTTCTAAATATGGATTATCAAATGTTTTAGTCTCTTCCCCCATCTGATGTTGTTTAAAATTTAAAATTGCTTTATAAGCACCTACAACTAACGGCATTCCCACTTTTGCAACTAATTGCAAATCCGCATACATTGCCAATCTTGCTTTATTTTTATTTCCACCAAATCTAGCGACATATTGTTCCCAATCTGAATTCGGACCACGGAATGTTTTAAATGTTCCTAACACTCCTTCATTAAAAATTCTCCTAAGAATTTCATACGCCTTTTTTGTTAATGTATCTAATTCTGCTGATTTTCTTTTATACATTCCCCAAGTACCTTCATCTAAAAATCTTGCCCATGGGCTTACATACGTTTTTTTTGTTGAAAACATTGGTTCTCCCTTTTTGTTTTTTATTTGTACTCCGTCTTTACCCGAAAGGGGAACTTTAATTTTAAGGTTAACATCACTTTCTTTTAACATTTTTATAATGAACTTAATATTATCCTCACTAACTCCTGCTTGACTTTTTAACATATCCTCAATTCCTTTATATAATTCTTCCTTGCTTGTACCAACTTGTGTTTTAGCGAGGTCAGTAAAATCATTTGCTATGGTTTGAAAGTTAACTTTATTTGCAAAATATGGGTCTCTCATTGTGTTTTGAGTTACGTTATTGACTTCAACTTTGAGTTTACCTAAAAATTCGTCAAAAGCTTGTGTTAATTCTTCTGTTCCTTGTTTGTAATTTTTTTCAAAAAAACCTCTAACAAAAGTTGTAACATTTTGAAGTAATATTTTACGATTATTCCAAAACTTATCCCACTTAGTGATATCTTGTTCTACTATACTTTGAAATTCCGCAAACTTTAATTTTTTTGTTATATTCAGAGAATCATAAAATTCCGCTTTATGGGTCTCCCACGCTTCCATAGTTTCTTTATTAAAATGACCATGTTGACTTGGGTTTGTAGTTTCTTGTATTTTTCCTCCTTTATACCATCCATTGTGTTTATTGTCCATCCAAGTTTGAAAATCCTTTAAATTTTCGGTGGGTAGTAAACTCAAAGGTTTTACTAAATTATTTGATGGTGGGTTCCATTTATATATCATCCACTCACCATTAGGTTCCATTTTTGGTATGTGAGTTGCCAAATATCTATTTATTCTTCCGGGATTTATTTTATCCGAATAATAAGCACTTAGGGTGTTTCTAGCTTCACTTTCACTCATCCCACCTTCAAGTAATTCTAAGTATCTGAAATTTAAAGTGTTGAGAACATCAGGGTCTTGTAAAAAAGAATCGTATAATTCATTTAATTTTTCAACCTCAAATCCTTTACTTTTTATTACAGTATCCAATTCCCCTTGAAGAGATACCGATTGTTTTAATTTTTCAATCATGGCCTCTTCTTTTTCAAGAGTAGTTACCAAACTTGGATTTTCAAGAATATGTTTTAGGTCTATAATAACAGTATCACCAAGTTCGGTTTCCATTTTTCTAATCATATTTTCTAATCCTCTCTCTGTCATTGTTTCTACGGACGCTTCCGCACCACCAAATAGCCTTTTCATATTTTTCCAAAATGTTTTTGCTCCTCTTTCAATTAACTCATCACCAGGAAGAGCACTAATTTCGTTTAAAATTCTTTTATTATTTACACCCATTATTTCGTGTATTCTGGATATTTCCAATATTAATTCTTTTTTCATAATTTATAAATATTATTATTTATGGCTTTGTTTTTAGTTTTCTATCTATATTTTCCGGTGTCTCAGAATAATCTTCAAAATTTTCACCATTCAAAATATCCCAAATTTTTTTGTCATTCCCATAATAAGTAAATACATCATTTTCATCATAATTTTTTGAATTTAAAATTTCTAATGATTTGGTATCGTTAAAAAATCTTCTTATTTTTTTAGTTGTAGGATTTTCAATGGACAATTTTGTTAATGGTGTTAAATTTTTCTCCCAATCATCATGTTCTTTTTCATAATATTTTCCCCCAACCTTGAAAAATTCTTTGTCATTGTCTGAGCTAGCGGCGGCTTGTTTAAATTTTTCTTTGGTTTCTTTAATAACTTTATTTGCGTCTGATATTTCAGAATTTAACTCGGTTATTTTTTCAGAAGTTTCAACATTTAATGTGTTATTTACATAATAATTTTGTTCAGGTACTGTTAAACCATTCAAAATAATCTCTATTGATTTAAACATTCTTTTTATTTCTGAGTCGGTCATACCCTCTTTTATTCTTTCTAAAATTTTTCCGTCCTTCTCACCCCAAGTTATATCAATCCCTTTATTTTTTAATGTAGATTTCAAAGAATCATATAAACCATCAACTAATGGAATTGTTATTAATAAATCAATAGCGCTGTTTCGTATAAATTTAAAACCAGCGGGACGTAATTTCATTGCCGAAGTCATATCTAATCCTTTATAAATCCCTTTTGCCTGACCAACTTCTTTTCCAAATTGTCCAAGAGCATCCTGAATTAAATTTGGTGAATTTTTGGCTTCCTCTAAATATTGTCTAAATACTATTCTTTGATTTCTTGTCATTTTTGTATACATTAGTGCTTTTAATTCCGCTTGACTAGTAATTGTAACGCCTTCACTAAAAATTTTAGCTATGTCTTTACAAACAGTGTCTAAAGTTTCTCCAACCAATTTTCTACCTACTTTATTAGCTAATACATTATAGATTGGATGAAGTTTATCAATAAAAGCAAATACAAACCAAGTTAGAGCCTCTCTTGTATTACCTCTGGTTAGGTAATAACCGCCTAAAGAAAGATTTAGTAGAAGATTTGCGGCAGTAATCCAAGTTGCTCCTTCAGTTACAAATCCCGCAACAATCAAAATAGCAAAAGCTCCAAATTGAGAAAGGTGACCATATGTACCATCCATAAACCTATCAAAAGATGTTCTACAATCGTACCCATATTCTTCATATAATTCTTTTTGTTTTTTCCTAAGTTCATCAACTTTTTTTCTATTTACGGATTGTTTATAACTTAACATAGGTTGCATTGACCCCCCCTGTGAGTAATATTCTATCTGTTTTTTTAGTTCATCATTTTCTTTATGGAATATGTCTTTATCTTCACTATGTATACCATTTGGGAAAGATTCGTCTCTATATTTTTCATATAGAGATTTATACCCATCAAAGCAATTTACGAATGTATTGTCTTTTGCATAAATGGCTCTATTTTTAGCAGCGCCCCATTCATCAGGAGAAATAGGTTCTAAACCATCTTTAATTTTTCGTAAGTTTTGACGAAATTTTACATAATCAGAATTCGTTACGTTTTTATTACAACATTTTGATGTGGAGTTTTCAACTTGATTTATAAAATCGTCATATTCAAAAACACTAAAATATTCCGGAACTTTATATCCTTTAGGTGAAATTCTTTTTTTTGACAGTTCAGTAACTTTGTCATTTTCCGTTTGAGCTTGACTATAACCAAAGTTTAACTTGATTTTTTTTTCAAAAAAATCGGTTTGTATTACTAAATCTTTTCCTGAAATAGAATTTAAGTTAAAATCCATACTATTTAAAAGATTCAACCGTAGTTTGGCCTTTTCCTCCATTGTTGCCGATTCAAATTTTTTCACTCTATCTATTCTTTCTTGTTCAGTTGTACTATCGTAAACTGTAACATAAAGCCTCATACTTTTTTTTGAACCTAATGGTTTTTTTGTGTACGCAATTTTTAATCTTTCTTCCAAATAAGGCGATATTATATTTTTTATATTAATTGGTTTATTAGTTGTGTTAGTTAAAATAAAATATCCGTCACCGACTCCGGTTCCGGTTACTCCCGCCATTAATTGTTTTTTTTGAACTATAATTGTTTTTTCAGGCCACTCAATACCTGAAGAATCAAAAGGACCGACAACTTTTAATTGGTTAATATTATCAGTTGTTGATTTAGAAGATGTTATACTTGATTGTAAAGGAGATGTAATTTTTTTGGGTTCTGTAATGTATAAATCAATCCCATCTTTTTCAACTTTAACACCTAATTTTGTTAGTTTATTGTAAATATAATTTACATCATCTGTATTATCACCAAAAATACCGGATTCAAACTCTCCTCTACACATTTCTCCAAAAGAAGAATATCCTGTTTTTTTGTTTAAAAATAAAGTATTTAATCTATAAAATTCATCTGAAGTATATATTAAATCAATACCCTTTTTTATATCAGATGGTTCAGTTCCTAAATCTTTAGCCCCATCTATCATTAATTTATACGCTCTCTGAACTCTTTGTTCTGGATTATTAATTTTTGTTTCTTGATTAGAATTAGACACTTTGCTTTTACCATGTACATCCGCAGGACCGTACACTGAAGGTTTCCATTCAAATGTTGATGGTTCTACTGTTAAGTATGAGGGCCTGGTGGTTGTTGAAGTTCTTTGCTTTTTTTGCTCGGTAACTTGTTTGAAATTAGATGTATTATATATAATATTTTCGTTTAACGTCATTGATGAATTATAATTCATCAGTAATTTAACTCTTTCTATTATGTCTATTTTTGAAATATTTTTCATTATTAACTATAAATATCTTATCTTTGTTAAAATAACTAATAACTTAATAATGAAAGTCCTGATAATTAAAACAGATGAAATAAAAGAAATTCAAGAAAAAGAAATAATAGATGGTATTGAAATTCTTTATATGACGGATAATACATCTTATTCTGAAAGTCAAGTTTTTAAATTTGAATCCGCTCTTAATTATTTAAAATGTTGTTCAGATATAAGAATTCTTAAAGAAGTAAATGAAAATAAAAGATTGATTGAGCTTTTTAGAGACCCTGAATATAAAAAAAAAGAAGAAAAAGAATGGTCTGAATTTATTAAGAAAATAAAAAATTCTAAGTCAACTGATTAGCAGCCCCCCTAGTTAACCCTGATTCCCATTTTGTATTTCCCAATGGATTTGCGTGACCTCTTTTAAGTTGAGCACCAACAATCTGAGACCATGTGGTTACGTTATTTTTTCCTCCACCACCACTTGAAGATGTTCCACCTGCCGATGCACCGGCATCCGCAGTCTCCTGTTCACCAATCTCCTCAGAAGAGGTTGAAGTGGTGTATTTTGTCATTAAACTAATTAAAAAATCAACGTCTACTTTCATATTATTCTTTTTTGGGTAATCTATCGGGGTATATCATATAATATTCGTTAAGGAATATTAACAGTTCATTCTCGTCAATGTCGTTAAAGTTTAAAAACTCATCGTCATTTTCCTCATCATCGTAAAATCCAAAATCTTCGGAGATTAATACATATCCAAAGTCATCAGATTCTTTCATCTCAATTTTATCAATTCTAATTTCATCATCAGAATCCTCATTCATTCTAAACTTAACCTCAACGATATCTGAAGTGTGATTTAGTTCATACGATATAATCTCAATAATCTCCATGGCACATATTTTATTATAAAATATCTGAAAACTTATTAAAAGTTAAGTTAATTATAATTTTTAAATTTTTTAAACCAATTTAATGATTCTTGTATTGATTCTTTGATGTCATCAACCTCATCATCATATTCAATATCATCTTCAACTTCACTCATAATATTATCAATATCCGCTTCATACATATCCCCACATTCCATACAATCATCTTCTCCTATTTCTTCCGTATAATCAAATTCATCACCAATACCTTTAACTTGTTTGTATCCACATTCACTACATTCACCTTCATTCATCTGTCCCCCACATTCGTTGCACATACTTTCATTCATTCCACTATTACCACATTCACACATCTCTTCATATAAACCACATTCAGAGCAAATCTCCTTTGATTCCTTCATGTATATTTTATTGTTGTATGAAGATATCTCCCCTTTAGAATTAATGGTTATTCCACCTTTATCGTTCGCATAATCCTGTGTATATAATGGTGTCATATTTGATTGAGGTTGTCTAACCGCATAACCATCATATAATGTCTTATGTTTATCAAGAATATTTTCTTTTTCTTCTCTTGTTAAATTCATGTAATAGTTATTCATAACTTATAAGTTTTAATATAAATATCAAGAAAGGAGGTTAACGTAATGCATAAGTAATTTCTGAGAATACCTATGTAAATACCTGTTTATATTTTCCACACTTAATTCTTTCTTTTCTTTTTCCAATATTTTAATAACACCATTTATCATTGCTGATTGAGCGTCATTTGCCATTTCTAACATCTCATCAAATTTTTCTTGTTTTTGAGGACTAAAATCGTGATATGCAAACTGATGTTCTATTCTTTCTTTACCCATCCATAGATATGGTGCGGAACCGAGCATATTGACAACACTTGATTCTTTAAGTTTAAGTAAGAAGTCAACTAATAAATTTGTATCAAAGTTTGTAATATCTAAGTTGTTTGCTAACCACTTACTATCGTAAGCTTCCTTTATTTGTTTTGATTCATCTAACATCCACATATCTAAACTTGAAATTAAATTTAACGAGCGACCGTTTTCCCATTCTACATGTATGATATCATCACCCAAAACATTAACAACTCTTGTTACCACACCTTTAAGTCCTGGTATCATAGATTCGTCATCCATTAACAATAACACTATATTATCTCCTTTTTTAACCGGTGGTTTTAATTTCATATTTTTTAATTTAATCTTTAACAATAAATATATTGTAAGTATTTATTATTACAATGAAAGTTTTAATTACAGAACAAGAAAAAAACGGAATACTTAAATTGTATGGTTTATTAAATGAACAGGATAGTAATGTTTATTCAGATGAAAAAGAATATAGAAAGGCATTGCTCAATTATAATAAATCATTACAAATTTATGAAATTTATAGAAATGGAGAAAATGCTAGAAAAAAATATGATGAAGCTATTAAGAAAAAATACCCTAATTTAAAAATTAATCGTGGTAATAAATTTAAGACAGCATCCTCCATTAATGATGAATTTACCCCTTACATAGATTGGGGTTCTGTAATGATAATTTGCAATTCTCAAATGACTACAGGTTTTTATTTAAAATATGAAAAAGAATATACCATTTCAGAATGGAATTCTCAACATAAAAATGACCCAATAAAACCAATATATTTTATAGGTGGTGGTGGACACTATCACCCTGTTTATAAAAAACCAACTAAACCAATATTAAAAAAAGAGGACGTAGTTAAACCAATTATTGATAAATCAACCACGAATATTAATGTTATACAAAAAGAACCTACACAACAACCAGTTAGAACAAACCCCGTAACAAAATTTAGTGTTTCTTGGAGAGAAGATACTCCATCAGGAGAAGTATACCAAAACACACATTATTTTTCAAATTATAATGAATGGAAAGAGTTTGTGACTCAGTATCCCCACTTTTCTAGTAAAAATGAGAATGGTTCAAAAACTGAAGCACAAGCGTTATATGGTGGATTACATGCGGATATATCAAAAGATAAAACATATAAAAGCACTTAGTTTAATGAAAGTTTTAATTACAGAAAGTCAGTACAAAACAATATTAGTAGAAACATCAAGAAAACAAATTAATATTGATTTATCTAAACTTAAAAAGTTTGCGGAAGATGTTGTTGGTAAATTTCAAGAAGATACTGGAATACAATTTAAGATGCTATTTACATGGGGTGCAGCCGTTGGAGGAATTATTGTACCACTAAATGATTATATTGAGAAGGGAAATTTTAATTTAACCCCATTTCAAACTACATCAATATTAATTGGAACCGCGGCCATTTTATTCGGTGAAAACACAAGAACTGTTAAAAAATTACTAACCAAAATTAAAGAAGACGGTATTCAAGATACATTTGAACAAGTTTTAACCAAGGGGAAAGAATTAAAACAAACATTTTTAGATTTTATTGAGAGCTTAAATGTTACGGTTTATACCATGACAAACATTATGAGTTATGCGTTTTTAATCCCTATCTTACCTATTCTTTGGGAGGTTTCACAATCAGGTGTTGACGTTAAAGATGTTAAAGATATTGCAACAAGATTATTGGCGTTTGGTTTGACTTCAGTAACTGGTGTTACGTTAAAGAAATTAATAACGGCAATACTTAAAAGGTTTAGATAAACTATCTCTTTGCTATTAGGATTGCACTAACAACTCTCTCCTTAGCTTCATCACTTAAAGTTTTGTTTTTACGGAAAAAATCTCTGACAATCTTCTCAAAAGGTTGTTTTCTTATTTTAGATAATCTCTTAAATCCCGCAACCTGAGCATCAATTTCATGCGGTTGCAAATAATATTTCTCAGGGTCAGTTTCATCTGTAGGTCTATCAATACCCCGTTCAGCTTGTATCAAATGTTGTAGTTCATGTCTAACCAACTCATTTAACTCACCAATTAAATCATAATATTTCTCAGGAAAAAACTTGGGATTATATATTACATGAATCTCAAATGTATCATCGTCATCGTAATAACCGCCATCTAACTCAAATCCATCAATATTCTCATCCTCATCTATTTTAACCTCAATATTAAACTCGCTATCAAAACCACGAAAACTATAGGT
>Ga0209188_1001736_pt1 | contig 17008 bp, 16 predicted proteins | sample C_130625_EF_Meta_FD_187307 | JGI IMG/M metagenome (GOLD analysis project Ga0209188, IMG submission 187307) | Freshwater microbial communities from Lake Croche, Canada to study carbon cycling - C_130625_EF_MetaG (SPAdes) (version 2) | ecosystem: Environmental > Aquatic > Freshwater > Lake...
AGCCTATTTCATTTCATTCAATAGGCTGTATGATATTTCCATTCGCTCACAAATTCAAGCGAGCTTGATTTGTTCGTTCTTGCAAATATCAAAGCCTTAACTGACGTTAAGGCTTTTGTTTTCTTTTTTGGTCGGGTGAACAGGATTTGAACCTGCGACCACACGCCCCCCAGACGTGTACGCTACCGGACTGCGCTACCACCCGATGATTTTATACTCGAGTCCCAAGTTTCACTGAATTTCAAGCTATTGAGCTGATTTTGAGCCCAAAATCACAGGATTTGGGGGGCAAATATAAGCCTAAATAGAAAAATCGGGGTATATTGCATTAAAATTATAAAGGCACGATGACAATTCTTCTACGACAAGTCAAAATTGCAGATACAAAGTCGCCTTTTAATGGCTTGGTTAAAGACATTCTCCTCCAAGACCATCAAATCATCTCCATTTCAGATAAATACAAAGGCGAAGCAGATCAAACTATTGAATTAAAAAATTCAATAGTAAGCCCAGGTTTTGTAGACCCTTTTGTACATTTCTGCGATCCAGGAATGGAACATAGAGAAACTTTGGAAACAGGAGCAGAAGCAGCTCAACAAGGAGGCTTCACTACGGTATTCGTAATACCTAATACTCAACCAGTAATTGATACAAAGTCTCAAGTGACTTATATCAAACAACATAGTCAAGACTTACCCATTCATATATTACCCATTGGAGCACTTTCTAAAAAATTAGAAGGTAAAGATTTAGCGGAAATGATTGATATGCATGAAAATGGTGCTGTAGCATTCTGTGATGGCTTATACCCAGTTCAGTCTACCCTACTATTTTTAAAAGGTTTACAATATGTAAAAGCCTTTGAAGGAGTTGTTATTCAAATGCCCATAGATAAAAGCTTAGGCAGTTTAGGATTAATGAACGAAGGAATTGTATCTACAAGATTAGGACTACCGGGTATACCCGCTCTTGCAGAAGAATTAATTATTCATAGAGATATTGAGTTACTAAAATATACTAATTCAAAATTACATATCACTGGTGTAAGTACAGCTAAAGGAATTGCTTTAATAGCTGCAGCTAAAAAAGAAGGACTTCAAATTACATGTAGCGTTACACCATACCATTTATTTTTTACAGAAGAAGATTTAAAAGATTACGATACTTTATTAAAAGTATTTCCACCACTTAGAACTAAAGAAGATCAAAAAGCTTTAATAGTAGCTGTTGAAAATGGCACTGTAGATTGTATTAGCGCTCATCATATGCCTCAGGATTGGGATGGTAAAACAATAGAGTTTGAAAATGCGAAAGCAGGTATAGCATCTATTGAAACAAGTTTTGCAGCTGTGAAGCAAGTGATACCTTCACTTTCAGAAACAAAATTATCGGAACTCTTTTCAACAAATGCAAGAAATATTTTCAATTTAAATACTGCAACAATTGCAGAAGGCACTGAAGCTGAGTTGACAATTTTCAGCACGCAAGAGACTACCAACTTATCGAAAACTCATTCGAAAAGCAAATCGGCCAACTCTCCTTTCTGGGATATAACCTTAACAGGTAAAGTACTTGGAACCTATGTAAAAGGGAAATTATCAATTAATAAATAATTCTCAAAAATTAAAACCAATAAATAAAAACCATGGAAAATTTAGATACCACCAATAATAAAGTAACTACGCATATTGTCAAAGGTTTAATATTAAGTGCTTTCTCTATTGTATTTAGTGTTGTGATTTATGTATTTAATTTATTTGAATACAGCTGGTTAAGTTGGATAAGTACTGCTATTACAATGGGTGGTTTAATTTATGGGAATATTTTATATGCAAATCAAAATGGTAACAATGTTACCTTTGGTAATTTATTCGCACATGGTTTTAAAACTACTGCTGTACTTATTGTAATTACTACTGCTTATACTATACTTGCTTTTAAAGTATTATTTCCAGATATGATTGATATAATTTTAGAAATATCTAGAAAGAAAATGTTAGAAAATCCTAAAATGACTGACGACATGATTGAGCAAGCTATGAGCATGACTAAAAAATTCTTTATTCCATTTGCCATTGGGGGGACTATATTAGGAACTGGATTTACAGGTGCCATTGCCTCTTTAATTGGCGCAGGTATTGCTAAAAAGAATCCTATTGATCCTTTCTCTAATCCAGCTGCTTAATTTATACTATGCAAATTTCTGTAGTTATACCCTTATTTAACGAAGCCGAATCATTACCTGAATTAATGCAGTGGATAGACCGAGTAATGCAAGCCAATAATTATTCCTACGAAGTAATTATGGTAGATGATGGTAGTAAGGATAATAGTTGGGATACCATTCAAAGTTTAAGAACTAACTACCCTTCTTTAAAAGGAATTAAATTTCAACGTAATTACGGAAAGTCTGCTGCGTTGAATGAAGGCTTTAAAATGGCCCAAGGTGATATTGTAGTAACCATGGATGCCGACTTACAAGATTCACCCGATGAGATTCCCGAGTTTTATGATATGATTACCAAAGAAGGTTATCATTTAGTAAGCGGGTGGAAGAAAAAAAGATATGATAATACTTTCACTAAGAATATTCCTTCGAAAATTTATAATGCGGTAGCAAGAAAAAGTTCAGGTATAATTTTACACGATTTTAATTGTGGTATCAAGGCCTATCAATTAAAAGTGATTAAAAGTATTGAAGTATTTGGGGAGATGCACCGCTACATTCCTATTTTAGCTAAGTGGGCTGGCTTTAGTAAAATTGGAGAGAAAGTAGTGGTACATCAAGCTAGAAAATATGGTACTACTAAATTTGGTTGGGAGCGTTTTGTAAATGGTTTTTTAGATTTAATGACCATTCAGTTTTTATCGAAGTTTGGTAAAAAGCCCATGCAGTTTTTTGGCTTAATTGGAAGCTTATTTTTCCTAATTGGATTAATATCTTTTGGCAATATTGTTTTTGATAAATTTATGAACCCCGATTTTTCAGTAACCAATAAGCCTGCTTTTTATATTGCCTTAGTATCTATGATTATAGGTGTTCAATTATTTTTAGCTGGTTTCATTGCAGAATTAGTGAATCGCAGTGCGGTCGATAGAAATACCTATTTAATTGAAGATAAACTGGGTTTCAACAGCTAATTAATAATCTTTCAAATGAATAAGAAAGTGATTATTATTGGGTCTGCTTGGCCACTTAGAGCAGGAGGATTAGCCACTTTTAATGAGCGATTAGCCAAACAATTTACCCAAGAAGGTTTTGATACAAGTATTTATACATTCTCTTTACAATACCCTAGTTTCTTATTTCCTGGTTCTACACAGTTATCTAAAGAACCCGCACCCACTCAATTAAAAATTAAAGCATGTATTAATTCTATTAATCCTTTGAATTGGTTGAAAGTAGGTAATGAACTTAAGAAATTAAAACCAGATTATATTGTTGTTCGTTTTTGGATGCCATTTTTTGGCCCTTGCTTAGGAACAATACTTCGAATAGTGAAGCGCAATAAATTCTCTCAAATAATTTGCATAGCCGATAACGTTATACCTCATGAAAAAAGATTGGGTGATGCATTATTAACAAAATATTTCTTTTCTTCTATTCACCGCTTTGTTACTATGAGTGAAAAGGTAAACCAGGACTTAAAAACCTTTACCCAAAAACCTTCTATTAATATTATCCACCCTATTTATGATAATTTTGGAGATATTGTTACTAAAGAAATTGCAAGAAAACATTTAGGCTTACCTATAAGTGAAAAAATTATTTTATTCTTTGGCTTTATTAGAAAATATAAAGGCTTAGACTTATTATTAGAAGCTATGAATGATACTCGCATAAAAGAGGCTAATATTAAATTATTAATTGCAGGTGAATTTTATGAGAACAAAGAAGAGTATGACTCTATTATTTCAAAAAATAATTTAAACAACAGCTTATACTTAAGAACTCAATTTATTGACAATTCTGAAGTTAAATATTATTTTGGGGCTTGCGATTTTGTAATTCAACCTTATAAAAATGCAACACAAAGCGGTGTTACACCTCTGGCCTATCATTTTGAAAAGCCCATGCTAGTAACCAATGTGGGTGGTCTTGCAAGCTTAGTGCCTCATTTAAAAGTAGGTATTGTTACTGAACCTAATGCAAATGCTATTGCTACAGGAATTTTACAGTTGTATGAATTAGGAGAAACCCAATTTTTAAAGCACCTTTGTGAAGAAAAAAAGAAATTGAGCTGGGATAAATTAACAATTGCTATTTTGAAAAATAATTTGGTAGAGTAATAAATTATTGGACTTTAAAATTAGATTAAGATATTAGATTAAATTATTGGATTAATAAATACAGTAGAATTAATTATATGCAAACAAAAATTAACAGTATCATTAATGCTTCTATTCAAGTGAAGCAAGACATTATAGAAAAAGGTGAATTAGCTGCTACGCTTGAAAAAGCTATTATAGCAATTACACAAGCCTTTAAAAACGGAAACAGTGTTTATTTTGCAGGAAATGGCGGAAGCGCTGCAGATGCGCAACATTTAGCTGCAGAATTTTCTGGTCGTTTTTACAAAGACCGTAAAGCCTTACCATCTGAAGCATTGCATTGTAATACTTCTTATTTAACGGCAGTTGCAAACGACTATAGTTATGATGTTATTTATTCAAGACTACTTGAAGGCTTAGCAAAACCTGGAGATGTATTAGTAGGTTTAAGTACTTCTGGTAATTCAGGTAATATTGTTAAAGCCTTTGAAAAATCTAAGGAATTAAAAGTGGTAACCATTGGTTTTACAGGAGCTGAAGGTGGAAAGATGAAAGAACTAAGTGATTATTTAATTAATGTTCCATCCACAGATACACCGCGTATACAAGAAAGTCATATTTTACTAGGACATATTATTTGCGAATTAGTGGAGAAGAATATTTTCGGATAATTCAATATTTAATTTTAAAATAATAAAAAATTACTTCTAAAGCTGGATAATTTAAATACATGCTTGATCTTAGAACCATTGACAATAGCTGGACTTTATTTTTAGATAGAGATGGTGTCATTAATTTTGAAAAAAATAATGATTATGTTAAAACTTGGGATGAATTTAAGTTTTACGATGAAAGTATACTAGCCCTACCCCTTTTAGCACAAAAATTTTCAACCATTGTAATTACTACCAACCAGAAAGGTGTGGGCAAAGGTATTATGACAGAAGAGGCTTTAACCACTATTCACCAAAATATGGTGCTTGAAATTAATAAATTAGGTGGCAGAATAGATCATATATTTTATTGTACCGATTTAGATAACAGCTCTATTAATAGAAAACCACAGCCTGGTATGGCATTACAAGCAAAAAATAAATTTCCTAGTATTGATTTTACAAAGTCTATTATGGTAGGTAATAGAACTAGCGATATGGAATTTGGAAGAAATGCAGGACTGCATACTGTTTTTTTAGCCACTACCCATCCTGAAACGGTCTTTCCAAATACTTTGATAGATTACAGATTCAGTCATTTATTGGAATTTGCAGAAGCCATTCAATAAAAAAAGCACCTAGTTTTCACTAAGCGCTTTTATAATTTTTTAAAAGTATATTTATTAATCTAATTTAAGTACTGCTAAGAAAGCTTCTTGTGGAATTTCCACATTACCTATTTGACGCATTCTTTTCTTACCTTCTTTTTGCTTCTCTAATAATTTACGCTTACGGCTAATATCACCACCATAACATTTAGCGGTTACATCCTTACGCATCGCAGATATATTTTCTCTAGCCACTACTTTAGCACCAATGGCTGCTTGAATAGCAATTTGGAATTGTTGTTTGGTTAAAAGTTCTTTTAATTTTTCGCAAAGTCTTCGACCAAAATCGGAAGCCTTACCTCTATGAATTAAGGCACTTAAAGCATCTACTTTTTCACCATTTAATAAAATATCCATTTTTACAATATCGGCATCCCTAAAACCAATTTGAGAATAGTCAAAAGATGCATAACCTCTAGTTTGACTTTTTAATTTATCATAAAAATCAAATACAATTTCTGTCATGGGCATTTCAAAAATTAATTCCACCCTTGTTGGGGTTAAATAACTTTGATTCATTAATATACCTCTCTTACTTAAACAAAGGGTAATAATATTTCCAATATAGTCGGGAGCAGTAATAATTTGGGCACGAATATAAGGTTCTTCAATATGCTCAATTTTTACTGGATCGGGCATTTCAGAAGGGTTGTTCACAATTATTTTTTCACCTCTTGTAGTATAAGCTATAAAACTTACGTTAGGAACGGTGGTTATGACAGTTTGATTAAACTCTCTTTCTAAACGTTCTTGGATAATTTCCATATGTAGTAATCCAAGAAAACCACATCTAAAACCAAAACCTAAGGCTTGTGAAGTTTCTAATTCAAATGTTAAGGAAGCATCATTTAATTGTAGTTTTTCCATACAATCTCTTAACTCTTCAAACTCATCGGTGTTAACCGGATAAATACCAGCAAATACCATTGGTTTTACTTCTTCAAAACCATTAATCATCTCCCCAGGATTATTGGCAAGGGTAATGGTATCCCCCACTTTAACTTCTTTAGCTACTTTAATACCTGTAATAATATAACCCACGTCACCTGCTCTCATTTCCGCTTTTGGTGTCATGGCTAATTTTAAAACACCCACTTCATCTGCATTGTAATCTTTACCAGATGCTACAAAACGAATTTTGTCATTTTTCTTTAAGACTCCATTCATAATTCTGTAGTATACAATAATGCCACGGAAACTATTAAATACACTATCAAATATTAAGGCTTGTAATGGCGCTTCCGTATCACCCACTGGAGCAGGTATACGTTCAGCAATGGCTTGTAAAATTTCTTCAATACCAATACCTGAACGGCCACTAGCTAGTAAAATATCTTCTTGCTTACAACCTATTAATTCTATAATTTGATCGGTTACTTCTGGAATTTTAGCACCATCCATATCAATTTTATTAATGACTGGAATAATCTCTAAATTATTTTCCAATGCTAAATATAAATTGCTAATAGTTTGTGCTTGTATACCTTGAGAGGCATCTACTAATAATAAAGCACCTTCACAAGCCGCTAAGGCTCTACTCACTTCATAACTAAAATCAACGTGACCAGGTGTATCAATTAAATTATAAGTATAAGTAATACCTTTATGAATATAATTAATTTGAATAGCGTGACTCTTAATTGTAATACCTTTCTCGCGCTCTAAATCCATATCATCTAAAACCTGATTCATCATTTCACGCTCTGTAATCGTTTTAGTATGTTCTAATAAACGATCGGCCAAGGTACTTTTACCGTGATCAATGTGTGCGATGATGCAAAAATTTCTAATATTCTTCATGAAGGGGAAACTTACTTTTAATTAAGAGAGGGCATTTATGATAGCATTGAATTCGGTAGCAACTAAAGAAGCGCCACCTACTAATCCTCCATCTACATCTGATTGTGAGAATATTTCTTTTGCATTAGAAGCTTTTACACTACCACCATATAATATTGAAATTTCATTCGCTACTGCTTCACCATATTTATTAGCAAAACAAGTTCTAATATAAGCATGTATATCTTGTGCCTGAGCACTAGTAGCTGTTTTACCCGTACCAATGGCCCAAATAGGTTCATAGGCAATGACAACCTTAACAATTTCTTCTGCTGATAAATGAAATAAAGAATTTTTTAATTGTGCTTCTACAAACGCATTTTGTGTTTCAGCCTCTCTAATAGCTAATGGCTCACCACAACAAAAGATAGGGGTACTATGAATAGCTAAAATAGCATTTACTTTTTCAGCTAACAAAGTATCTGATTCTGCAAAATATTCACGACGCTCAGAGTGACCAACAATAACATGCTTCACACCTATTGACTCTAACATAGAAGCTGAAATTTCTCCAGTATAAGCACCTGCTTCTTTTTGATGACAGTTTTGAGCTGCTACAAATACATTGGGTTTGTTAGCCAATTTTGCTAAGGCTAAAGGAATATATATTGTAGGCACTGCAAAAATAGCTTCTTGATGTACACCTAATGAATGAGCGCTAGCTACTAGTTCATTTAATAAGCTCTCTGCCTGTGCAAGAGATAAATTCATTTTCCAATTGGCTGCGGCTATTTGTTTTCGCATAAATTATAGGTAGTTTAATGGGCTATTGATGAGCGCTGCAAAGGTATTAAATTCAAACCTTAATTAGTGATGATTTAATTGATATAAATGCTTCAAAATCTGCTTTTCGGCTTCGGTAATGACAAATCCTTTCAATTTTTTCCAATTATTGATATCTTCTATGGCTTTGTCCAATTGATAGCCAGAAATCACCCCCCAAGTAAAATTGGGTATATGTTTAGGAAGTAGTCCATTTCCAAAGATATTGGCAGATACACCAATATAAGACCCTGTATTTATACTTGATTGAATGGCAAAACGGCTATAATCGCCTACCAGCATACCCATCTTTTGCCCTACATTTTCCCATTCCCCCTTAAATTCATTCCACATCTGTATTTCACCAGCAGTATTTTTGATATTACTATTACAAGTTCCAGCCCCCAAATTACACCAATGACCAATAATGCTATCCCCAAGATATCCTTCGTGCCCTTTATTAGAATAACCCATTAAAATGGAATTCTTAATCTCACCTCCAGCTAAACAATAAGGGCCAACAGTGGTGGTTCCATATATGCTCGTATTCATTTTAACCACCGCTTTTTTTCCTAAAACAAAGGAGCCTCTTATTGAAGTACCTTCCATTATAATTGAATCATTTCCAATGTATATATAACCTTCACTTGCATTTAAATTAGAACACATAACACTAGCTCCCTTCTCTATAAAAATATTGTCTTTATTAATGACATTATTGGAGGAATCAATAGGTTCTGAATTTCTATGACTAGTTACCCATTTAAAATCTCTTTCTATTAGTTTTGAATGGATAGAAAGCATTTGCAACTGATTTAAAACAAAGGAAACATCCTCTAGTATAATGGGTGGTTTTTCCGCCATTAATATTTTAGAAATGGTTCTTTCTTTTGTTTTGGTGGCAATCCATTTACCTCCTGCAGTCATTAATTTCTCCCCTTCTTCTAAGGCATGAATTGCCTTCAATAATCCCTCAGATGGAATACAGGCAACATTAATAAAATAAAGCGATTCTGTAGAACTTAGAAATGCACTATCCTCATATAAGGCTTGTAAATATGGGGCTGTAAATACACCACAATTTTCTTGGGTATACTGCTCCCATCTTTCTTTAAAAGTAAAAATACCTACCCTACAATTAGCCAATGATTGTGTTAGGGTAAATGGGTAAAAATGTTCCCTTTCTGCGATATCTACTAATATATTTTGCATTAAATATAGATAAGTTTTAAAGCACAAATTTAGTCAAAGTTTAATCAAATAGGAGAACTTCCTAACAGATCTACTTTTAATGCTTATTTTTGAATTCTAATACAAATATTATGCAATTTGGCACATTTAATTATCCCGTTCCAGTCAATGAACCCGTATTATCTTATGCACCAGGTTCTGCTGAAAAGTTAGCTTTAAAACAAGCTATCGCATCGCTTAAGAAAAAATCATTGGACATACCAATGATCATAAATGGTAAAGAAATTAGAACTGATATAAAACATTCCATTCATCCTCCACATGAAATTAAACATACACTGGGTTATTTTCATATGGGTGGCAAAAAACATATTGACCTCGCTATTAATTCAGGATTAAAAGTGAGAACAGCTTGGTCTAATATGAATTGGGAAGCAAGGGCACATATCTTTTTAAAAGCAGCCGATTTACTAGCTACTAAATATCGTTTTGAAATGAATGCGGCCACAATGCTTGGACAAAGTAAAAATGCATATCAAGCAGAGATTGACGCTTCTTGCGAGTTAATCGATTTTTTAAGATTCAATGTTCATTTTTTAAGTCAGATATATCAACAACAACCTATCTCTTCTCCTGGCATTCATAATAGAATGGAATATCGAGGACTAGAAGGTTTTGTGCTTGCCATTACTCCATTTAATTTTACGGCCATTGGCGCTAACCTTCCTGCTTCAGCTGCCATGTGCGGTAATGTGGTTGTATGGAAACCTGCCAATACTCAAATTTATTCTGCACAATTATTTATGCGTATTATGAAAGAAGCAGGCCTTCCAGATGGAGTTATTAATATGGTATACGTTGATGGCCCTTTAATGGGAGCAACTTGTTTTGCGCATCCCGATTTTGCAGGTGTTCACTTTACAGGAAGTACTGGCGTATTTAATAATATGTGGAAACAAATTGGAGAAAATATTTCAAAGTATAAAACCTATCCAAGAATAGTTGGTGAAACTGGAGGTAAAGATTTTGTCATGGTCCATGAAACAGCTGATGTTGATACTGTAGTCACTGCATTAGCGCGAGGTGCATTTGAATATCAAGGACAAAAATGTTCTGCTGCTTCTCGAGCTTATTTACCCTCTAACCTTGCTCCAGCTATTAAAGAAAAATTAGTGGCTGCCATTAAGACCATGAAAATGGGGACAGTTGAAAATTTTTCCAATTTTGTAAATGCAGTTATTGATGAAAAATCTTTTGACAATATTTCAAAATATATTGATCAAGTTAAAAAAGATAAAAAAGCAAAAATACTGGTGGGTGGAAATTATAGTAAAAAACTAGGTTATTTTATTGAACCAACCGTTATTGAAACCACCGATCCAAAATACACCACTATGTGTGAAGAAATTTTTGGACCAGTGCTTACAATTTATACTTATCCAGCTGCTGAATATGAAAAAACTTTAAAACTATTAGATAGCACTTCTAAATATGCCTTAACAGGTGCCATTATTGCGCAAGATAGAACCGCCATTGAATTAGCTACGGAATTATTAAGACAGGCGGCGGGTAATTTTTATATCAATGATAAGCCTACTGGAGCCGTGGTTGGTCAACAACCATTTGGAGGTGCCAGGGCTTCTGGAACCAATGACAAAGCAGGATCTATGTTGAATTTATACAGATGGTTGAGTGCAAGGACAATTAAAGAGACCTTTAACCCTCCTACTCACTATTCATATCCATTTTTAAAAGAAGCTTAATCGACTGTTTTTTGCTCTTTTTTATGGTAGAAAACTGTATATTTGCTGCTCAAAATTAAAGGACTGTGGCCCAAAAATTTTCTAAAGAAACCTATCTCTATTGGTATGAACTCATGCAGTTAATACGTCAGTTTGAATCAAAATCTGAGGAGATGTATAAGATGGCAGGAAAAATCAGAGGTTTTTTCCATGTTTATAACGGACAAGAAGCTATAGCTGCGGGCTGCATGACAGCAACAAACCAAGAAGACCCCTTCATTACTGGATACCGTGACCATGGTTTAGCCTTGGCAAAAGGAATGAGTCCTAATGCTGCAATGGCTGAATTATATGGAAAAGCTACCGGATGCTCTAAAGGAAAAGGTGGCAGTATGCACTTTTTTAGCAAAGAGCATTATTTCTTCGGAGGCCATGGCATTGTAGGTGCACAAATTGGAACAGGAGCTGGTTTAGCTTTTGCTGAACAATACCGAGGTTCAAAAAATGTGGTTTTATGCTTTTTTGGAGATGGAGCTGCAAGACAAGGTATGTTGCATGAAGTATTTAATTTAGCCATGCTTTGGAAATTACCAGTGGTATTTATTTGCGAGAATAATAACTACGCAATGGGTACTTCTATTGAAAGAACAAGTAATGTTATCGATATTTATAAATTAGCAGATGCTTATGAAATGCCTTCTGATAAAATAGATGGTATGACTGCAGAAGCGGTTCATGAAGGTGTTGTGAGAGCTGTGAAAAGAGCACGTGATGGTGAAGGCCCTACTTTATTGGAAATGAAAACCTACCGTTATAGAGGTCACTCTGTATCGGATCCTCAAAAATACCGTTCTAAAGATGAAGTAGAAGATTATAAAAATCAAGACCCTATTACTAAAGTACATAGTACCATTCTTGAAAATAATTTTGCCACAGAAGAAGAACTAAAAGCCATTGATGATAAAATTGCAGCTATTGTTGACGCTTCTGTAAAATTTGCAGAAGAAAGTCCTTGGCCAGACGAAAGTGAATTATTAAAAGATGTTTACATTGATTCCTCTTACCCTTTTATTGTTGACTAATTATAACAAATATATATGAGCGATTTACACCCAGAACAACACCCATTTTTAGATTTTGTAAAGAAAAATCAAAAGACATTAACCTATACTTTAACTGCATTAGTAGTAATTGTTTTAGCTTATTTTGGTTATACAGAATTATATCAAAACCCAAGAGAAGCTAAAGCTGCAGATACTATGTTTACAGCTGAAAAATATTTTGCATTAGACTCTTCTAACTATGTATTAAATGGAGATGGAACAAATAAAGGTGTATTATATATAATTAAAGAATATAGTGGTACTAAGTCTGCAAATTTAGCTAAATACTATGCTGGAATTAGCTATTACCGCTTAAACGATTATAATAAGTCAATTGAGTATTTAAAAGACTTTTCTACTTCTGCAAAGCAAGTGCAAGCCATTGCTTATGGTACTATTGGAGATGCCTATTCCGATTTGAAAAAGAATGATGAGGCAATTCAGTATTATAAAAAAGCAGGTGCTCATTTCCCAGAAGATGAAGGTATTTCTTCTGAATATTTATACCGCGCTGCTTCATTATTGGAGATGAATGGTAAAGCAGATGATGCTATTGAAATTTATACTACTATTAAGTCTAAATATCCTAAAACTGATAAAGGTTTCCAAGCCGATAAGTTTATTAATAGATTGAAAGTTCAGCCTTAATTTATTTAGCTTAATTTCCTAAGTATCCTTAATTTTGGTATATGACAGTTCAACTATTTATACCTTGTTTTATGGATCAATTGTATCCTCAAGCAGCTTATAATACCATTAAGGTCTTAGAAAAAGCGGGTTGTAAGGTTAAATACAATGAACAACAAACCTGTTGTGGCCAGCCAGCCTTCAATGCTGGTTTTTGGAGCGAGTCTAAAGATGTATGCACCAAATTTGTACAAGACTTTGATGGCTCCGATTATATTGTAAGCCCTAGTGCAAGTTGTACAGGTTTTGTAAGAAATAATTTTGGAAAAATTTTCGAAAACAATGCCTTTCAAAGTCCTGCTAAAAAAGTGACCAATAGAATGTTTGAACTTTCTGAATTCTTAGTAAAAATTTTAAATGTTACCGACCTAGGTGCCAAATTTGAAGGCAAGGCTACTTATCATGATAGTTGTGCGGGCTTAAGAGAGTGTAATATCAAACAAGAACCAAGACAATTATTATCGAAAGTGGCTGGTTTAGAATTGGTAGAAATGAATGAAGTGGAAACCTGTTGTGGTTTTGGGGGAAGCTTTGCGGTGAAGTATGATACCATTAGTGTATCTATGGCCGATAGAAAAATTGAAAATATTATAAATACCAAAGCAGAATATTTAATTAGTACCGATTCAAGTTGCTTAATGCATTTAGATGGGCGTATGAAATTTAATGGCAATAATGTGCAAATACTACACTTAGCAGATGTACTAGCAAGTGGTTATTAAAAAAATTTACTATGGCCTATTGGTTAATTAAATCTGAACCCTTCAAATATTCATGGGATCAATTTGTCAAAGACAAAAAAACATTTTGGGATGGTGTAAGAAATTATGGTGCCCGTAATAATTTAAGGTCCATGAAAAAAGGAGACCTTGCTTTTTGGTACCATAGTAATGAAGGCATGGAAATTGTAGGCATTGCCAAAGTGGTTAAAGAATCTTATCAAGACCCTACTACTGAAGAAACCGCTTGGTTGGCCGTTGATTTTGCTCCACATGAAAAATTAAAAAATCCTGTGAAATTATCAGATGTAAAGGCCAATACCAATTTAGCAAATATGGCACTTGTTAAATTAGGAAGATTATCCGTGCAACCTGTTACAGATAAAGAGTGGAAGGAAGTAATGAAAATGAGCCAGGGTAAGTAATTACTTGAAAAATACATAGCCAATTAGTATGGCAATCACTACTCCTATAATATCGGCAAAAATTCCAGCCCATAAAGCATACCTTACTTTTTTAATACCTACACTTCCAAAGTATAGTGCTATTATATAAAAAGTAGTATCTGCAGAGCCCTGAAAAATGGACGCTAATTTACCCACAAAAGAATCGGGTCCTTGGGTTTGAAATATATCTAACATCATTCCCCTTGCCCCACTTCCACTTAAAGGTTTCATTATAGCCACTGGGAGCGCTCCTATAAATTCTGTATTCATGCCCGTTAATTGAATTAAATAAGTAACGGCATTTAAAACATAACTCATAGCACCACTATCTCTAAATACACGAATAGCTACTAACATAGCCACTAAATAAGGTATGATTTTTACAATTACTTCAAAACCATTTTTAGCTCCTTCAATAAAGGCATCGAATACAGAAACTTTTTTATAAGCACCTCCTACAATAATGGCCACAATAATGACTAGTAATAATCCGCTACCAATTACTTTAGAAAATATTTCTTTATTAACAGGACTTAAAGAATTAACACCAAAAAGTACACCCACCATTATGAACACTAACCCTATTAACCAACTGATTAATACCTTATCCCATTTTAATTTTTGATAAAATCCTACCATTAATATAGAAGCGAGTGTGGTTCCAATGGTTGCTAAAACGCAGGGTATAAAAATACTAGCCGCGTCTTGAGAGCCTGCAGCTAATCTATAAGAAATAATAGTTAAAGGAATTATAGTAAGCCCACTGGTATGTAAAACCAAAAACATGATTTGGGCATTGGTGGCCTTTTCTTTATCTGGATTTAGGCTTTGTAAACTTTCCATAGCTTTTAAACCAAACGGAGTGGCTGCATTATCTAATCCTAACATATTGGCGCTAAAATTCATAACCATCTGGCCCATGGCTGGATGATTAGCCGGCACTTCTGGAAATAAACGACTTAAAAATGGATTCATCCATTTTGCTAATTTTTGGATGGCACCCGCTTTTTCTGCAATATTCATTAATCCTAAGAAAAAGACCATGGTACCTGCTAAAGGAAAAGCAACATCCATTACAGAGGATTTTGCAGAATCAAAGATACCATCTGCCAACAACTTAAATATGCTTGTATCGCCTAAAAAAACAAGTTTGCAAAGGGCTATAATAAAGGCTATAACAAAAAAAGCCATCCAAATTATATTCAAGGCCATAATCTTATTGTTTATGGTTCTAATATAGTCATTTTTGAGTTTAGAATTGTATTTTTGCGCTCTTAAAACAATTGATATTATGGCATTACAGGCAGGAATTGTGGGACTACCCAATGTAGGAAAATCTACTTTATTTAACGCGGTTAGTAATAGTGCCAAAGCACAGGCAAGTAATTATAGATTTTGCACCATCGAACCCAATGTAGGTTTGGTGGATGTTCCTGATTTTAGATTACAAGAATTAGCTGACTTAATTATCCCCAATAAAATAGTTCCCACTCAATTAGAAATTGTGGACATTGCTGGATTAGTAAAAGGCGCTAGCAAAGGTGAAGGTCTTGGTAATAAGTTCTTAGCCAATATACGAGAAGTGAGTGCTATTATACATGTTATTAGATGTTTTGAAGATGAAAATGTATTAAGAGAAGAAGGGGCGATTAATCCTATTGGAGATAAAGAAATTATTGAAACTGAATTGCAATTAAAAGATTTAGATAGTGTAGACAAGAAAATTCAACGCTGTGAGAAAATGGCTAAAACCGATCCAAAGGCTAAAGCAGAATTAGAGGTATTACAAAAGTGTAAAACACATTTAGAACAAGGAAAAAGTATTCGATCACTGGGTTTGTCTAAAGAAGATAGAGGCGCTATAGCAGATAGTTTCTTATTAACTGAAAAGCCAGTCATGTATGTTGCTAATGTAGATGAAGCTTCAATGCATACAGGTAATAAGTTTTCAGCTATGTTAGTAGAAATGGCTAAGGCGGAAGGCGCTGAAGTAATAGTCATGTGTAATAATATTGAATCACAGATAGCTGAGTTAGAAGACCCTGCTGATAAAGCAGTATTTATGGATGAATATAAAATGACAGAACCTGCTTTAAACCGATTAATACAATCGGCTTATAAATTATTAAACTTAGAAACCTATTTCACAGCAGGTGTGCAAGAAGTACGTGCTTGGACTATTGGTAAAGGTTGGAAAGCCCCGCAAGCAGCTAGTGTGATACATACCGACTTTGAAAAAGGATTCATTAAAGCAGAGGTTATAGCTTTTGATGATTTTATTAAATTCAAAAGTGAGGCCGCCTGTAGAGAAAATGGAAAACTAAGAATTGAAGGCAAGGAATATATAGTGAAAGATGGTGATGTAATGCATTTTAGATTTAACGTGTAATTATTAGTAAACAATTAATGAAATTTAATTTAGTATAAATATTACCAAACCAATGTCAAATAAAGCTACCATTGCATTTAAAACTATTGTATTTAGTTTAATTATAACTATAGTATTTGCATGCAATACAGCTATTAATAACAATAGTGTGGACAAAGAAAATACTATTGCAGCTCCAACCCCTTTGTCCTATGATATTATTAAGATATACCCTCACGATACAACTTCTTATACACAAGGTTTAGAATGGTATGACAATAAAATAATAGAAGGTACTGGCTTAGAAGGTAAAAGTATTTTGCATATACTTGATTCCAATATGAAGCCCATTGGTAAAAATGTAAAACTAGATAAAGAATATTTTGGGGAAGGCACTACCCTATTTCAAGATAAAATCTTCCAACTAACATGGAAGAATCATAAAGTCTTTGTTTATGATGCCAAAACTTTAAAAAAGATAAATGAATTGTATTGGCCCTATGAAGGTTGGGGTCTGACACATAACGATACTTCATTAATTGTTTCTACTGGAGAAAG
>Ga0209188_1001738_pt1 | contig 16998 bp, 10 predicted proteins | sample C_130625_EF_Meta_FD_187307 | JGI IMG/M metagenome (GOLD analysis project Ga0209188, IMG submission 187307) | Freshwater microbial communities from Lake Croche, Canada to study carbon cycling - C_130625_EF_MetaG (SPAdes) (version 2) | ecosystem: Environmental > Aquatic > Freshwater > Lake...
ACATCACGGGTTTGTAAATTAGTTTGAGTTGGACTAAATCCTGTGATACCTGGTGCACCTTGTATCCAAAATTTAGTATTTTGATTTACAATAAATTTATAAGTTCCGCCGCGAATTAATGTTAATGTTGGGTTAGCTTCAGCATCAGCTAATGATTCAGATGTTATTAAGTAATCAGCAGGTTGTGATTCAACTACATAAGTAGCTTCAGTATAAACTGCACTAGGTTGTACTGTAACACGTTCAGGTCCTGTTGGCAACCAGTAATACTGATTATAGTTTATTATTTTATCTAAATTAGTAAAAGAATCCCAAGAATAAATTTGACTACTAAACAATCTACTATTGTTATCTGTTATGCCACCTCTGAGATTCAATGCATCTATAATACCAGGATAGCTAATAAAATCTTTTGCAGTAGTATCGTTTTCTTTTAAGAAAACAACTCCTGGATCTAATTGATAATCAGTTCTTATTTTAGTAGGTTCAGTTACATAATAATCATTGGCATTTATTCCATAACCAAATCTACTACCAATATAACCTTGAATTTTTTCAGTATTAGGTTGAGCAACTAGCTGGTCCAATGTTGCTGCCAAAAACTGAGCATTGGTTGTGGTTTTAAATATCTCTGGTAGAAAATCTAGTGTTCTAATTCTTGTTGCCATTTTAAAAATCTTTTAGTTATATATTACTTATGCTATCTGTAATTCGGCGGGTGTGAGGGCCGCAATAACAAGTACATCATTTGAAGTTGCTGCGTTTACAAAAATTTCGTAAGGTAAACATTTAATCTCATATAAATCTCCAAATTTCATTGTTGGGTCATTGGGTACTAGTACACATGAACTAACATACTCCCCAATTTGATTGTGTATGTATGCGCTTAATTCACTAAAGTAAAAAGTATCTCCAAAGTCCCAATTGTTAATATTGAAATAATTATTCATAGCAGTCAATGTTGCGCTACGAATTTCACTATCACTGGCATTTGTTGCAGAATTTTTAATTACTTTAATTGTTCCTCTTAGTGCAGCAGCAGCTTTAGCACCAAACAATGGTTTAAACACTACGCTGTTTAGTATAGCACTATCAGTTAACATCTTATAATCTTGAACCTTACTATATTCAGTAGTCAAATCGTTGATTGTTGGTCTAGTTGGCATTGGTACTGTGCCAGTAGTATCTTGTATCCAATTTTGATATTCTGTATAGTAGGCTTGTGTAACTACATACAGGTCAATAATATTAGTTGTAGCAGGATCAATGCGTGTGGTATTATTACTGTTGTGACGATATTGAAACTGTAGTCCTTGACGACCTGGTTTCATACTATACTGCGGTTGTTTAACTAAGGTATAATATGGAGTAGTGATGGTTGGGTCTTGAACTGTTATATAAAATATATTATCTGTGTATGCATAAAATAGTTGTCCTTCTGGATAATCATATTTTACAACATCTACATCTGTAGCAGTTGCATATTGATATGCAACCATACTAGTTGAAATTAATTCAGTTCTAGTTAAGTTGATAGCATCTTGTATTTCTTCAAAGAAAGCATATATTCCTATATTAGTATTTCCGGTAACATAACCAGTGATGTCATAAAAGAAATCTGGATTATCTACCACTGTTCTATTATTAACATCGATACTAGCAACTTGTACTTCAAAATCATTTATATAACCATCACTTTCAACTGTTTGTCCAATAATACTGCTGGTAACTGCTTTAGCTAATGGATAATTACTATTTGGTTGTGTATTCGTAGGAAGTACACTTATAAAATCTTGTAGTATTATTCCAGAAAAAGGATCATATACTAGTTTACCGGCTTCATAAGTAAATCTAGTATCAGCTACACTACCAAAATAATAATTCAATGATTTATAGCTTACTGTATATCTATTGTACCCAGTGCTAGTAAATTTAACAAAGTAGCCAGGTTGTGACGTAGGATCAACACTCCATCTGTCTTGTACAATAGTTAATGCATTGTTAAAAACTAATGTAAAATTTTGTTGTAATTCTAATCTGATGATACATTCATTAGATACTGTATTAGGTAAAGTATTTTGAAACGCAGGTATTACTGTGGTAATAATTGCACCTTGTGGCACATATTTGTTTAATGTCACTGGCCCAGTTCCATTAGCAAATTGTCCTAATCCATTGTTATACCCATCGCCAATAACATTCAATACAGTTGTCCAAATAGATGTTATGTTTGAAGGACCGGCAACACCATATACCAATCTATTATTACTATCAAAATAATAGCTGTCCGGCGCTATGAATTTTATCAATGCACCTTTAGTCAAATACTTTAAGTTGTAAGTTGAATATGTACCAATTGGCACTGGAGTATCATTGCCGTTGAGCAATTCATAAAAATAACCAGAAGTGCTATTAGCATCTACTGTGCTAGTATGCCAATATACTAAATTATCATCTGAACTGATAGTTGTATTATATCTTGGATAATTCTGAACATAATATTGTAATGATTTGTTATCACCTAATATGTTTGCTAATGTATCGTTCAAGAAAGTTTGTATATCACTAAGATTAGTAATGTTCAATAATGCATATCCATCAGTATCATCTAACCAAACTCCACCGTCATTTGAATAACTGTTACTGCTACTATACTTGCCAGTTGGGTCAAGTAAATCTAAGTTCTTGCTTACACCAACACTGCTGCGATTGATAGCCTTGCTCTTGATGATTGAACTATACAATGTATATGGGAAGTTATTGTAATCTTCACCATTGACCATACGATTCTGTGTATAGTAACGACTTGGCGCACGTTGTTTAATGTCAGCTAATGTTTCTCTAGCTTGTGCGTTAGTCACCGGAGTTTGTAAACTCAATCCAATGGTCAATGTTTCTACGCGCCCAACTCTGCTGACATAGTTCATGGTAACAGTAAGATTTTGTATCTGTGTAGGTTGTATAGTATAAGTCAATGCATTACCAGCACGAACATATGCTCTAAAGTTACCGACTGGTATTTCACTGAATACACCGTCACCAAATACATAACTTACTTGGTCGTTGAATCGACTGTTTACAGAATATATTTTTCTAACACTATTTTGTGTTTGTAGGTACGCATTTGCATAGATGTTATCTACTTTGATCCATAACCCATAAGTACCATTAGTTTGGCTTATTTGATATAACCATGTGTCAGTATTGTTAACACCTTGTATCGCACCAATGTCAAGCACTTGGTTAGCAATCTGATTCTGATAATTAAAATCAAAGTTTTGTAATGTACCTTGCTTGAAGTAGAAAAAGAATCCTGTGTTTGGGCTGCCGTATCCTAACTTGTCGTTACGGTACAACATGTTGAATTGGTTGGTAGGTGCAGGTGGAATTTCATATACATAATCTTCACCTACTGTGCTGACGCTACATAATTCAAAATTCATATTCATACCATTTACAGTGGTTGAGAATGGTACTACTGGGCTTGTTCCCGCCGGTATCTGTAATGTATATTCATCGGTCTTTACTCCAAGAATCTGTGCTGAATTAGCTGGTAATCCAACACGCTGAGTATTGATTAATGTAGCATTAATAACGGTATTGTATTGTTCTAGCCAATTTGGATTTGCAGGATCATTCCATAATATAGGAATATTACTTAAATTAAAACCATTCAAATCAGTAATATTTTGAGTAGTACGGATGCTTGTTACTTTTAAATAACCTTCTGCTGTCAAGTTTCTTTTAGGAGTATAGCTTACAAGATTAGCTAATTTGATAACGCTATCTCTACGTTCAGCAGTATCGATAAAGTTTTCACGGGTATTTAAGTCATTGCGGAATGCAAGACCTTGACCCATAAATGCCATAACGTCAAGTAATGCGATAAATTCTGAACTCTCAATGTAGTCATTGAAGGTCTCAGGATAATAGATGCGTAGATAATCTATGAAACTTTTACGTAATGTCTCATAGTCATAACTACGGAAATCTGCTTGCTGGAACGTTTGGTAAATAGTTTTCCAGTCGTTTACCCCAAATAGTGCTGATTGTCTTGAACTTGTAGCCATAAGTATTCTCTTTTAAGTATTTATCATACTTAAAAACTTGGGTTTTTAAGACTATTGCATGGAAGCAGTATTAGTAGCATTATTAAAAAATACATTTAATAACTGTGCTTGATTGAAGGGTGATACTGCTATTTCTAATTCTAGTAATATTCCGTTTTCTTGAGGGAAGGCTCGTACTGAATTTAATACTAATCTTGGATCTAATCCGGCTATTCTGCGTATTTCGTTTTCTAATTGAAATTGGACATCCGCTGTATTTGGCTCAAAAACAAAACTCCAAAGTGTGGTTCCATAACCGGGTTGTCCTACTTTTTGACCTTGAGGGATATTCAATGCATTTACAAAATCTTGTAGTACCAACGGGGTATCTACTAACATAAACTTATTGCCAATGTTGACTGGATCAATTAATGACCCCGTGCCACCTGCAGGACCAGTAGGCAAATTAGTTGACCTAGGTTCATTTGCTGTTATTGTACTGAATCCAACGTATGAGGGCATAATGTATTTATATATTGTTATGTTGGTGCTGGTTCACCGGTAGCTAAAGTATATTGTTTTCTTTGCAATTCTACTATTTTTTTGTCCAAATCATCCAAATCTTGCTGTGCTGCTATTGATGCAGTTTCAAGTGCTACAATTTGAGGATCACCTTGGGGTAATTTTTGTTTAGCGTCTGCTGCTTTATATCTCGCACTACCGGCAGTTTTTGCTACATCCCAACGTTTATCTTTCAATGTTGCAATCTCTTTTATCACAGCATCTTGTTCTGCTAGAGATGCACTATCAGTATTAATTTTGTTTGGTAATGGTGGGATTCCAGAGAAATTTGGCACTTGAATCTTATTACTACCTAGCATAGAATTAATTTGAGAAGTTAGTTGACTTCTATCAACTGTACCTGTTGCTACTGTAGGTAATTTAATTGGAGAAGAACCGCCTGCATTCATAGCATTCACACTAGCTGACAATGCTGCTGCTGCGGACGGGGGTAATCCGCTAGTAGCTAATGCAGATAATGGTACTTTTTTAGTCTTTTCTATATTCTGTGTTATTGCAGTACTTTCTACACTTGCTGTAGATACCCCAGTATTGACTGTACTACTTAAAGGTCCTGCTGCCAATGAAGCAACTGTGCTTGCTGCGGCTTTTGGTTTTGATATATTATTCATCGCAACCGCAGATGCATTTCTAATTACTGCTCCCCATGGCCCAAGTCCTGGAATTGAACTTATTGAATTGACTGCTATGTTTCCAATAGTTTTAGGATTAACTTGATTTCCTGTAACTGCTGCACCAATAGTCACAGCAGCAATAGCAGCTAAACCACCAGGTAATGCTCCTACACCACTACCTCCGCCATTTCTTCTATTCGTCGGGCTTCCAGCAAGTATTGCAGCATTGATGCTTGAAGTAACCAATGCGCTTACTTGTCCTTGAGATACTTTCTTTCCACTTGCTACAGTAGTAGTCAATCCAATACTTTGTGCTATCAATGCTGCGGTTGCTGAATTAATTCTTTTGCCGCCATTAGCAGCACCAATTTGTGCTACTGACCCAACTAACCCATTGATTTGACCTTGTGTAATACTTTTGCCACTAGTTAGTGTTTGTGCTAATCCTATACTTTGTGTTATCAATGAATTAGGTAGTGCATTTTTACCCTGAGTAGAATTTAATGCTCCAACAATTGTACCAATTTGTCCAGCATTGAGATTTTTTCCACTGGACAATGTTTGTCCTATACCAATACTTGCTGTCAACAACGATGCTGTTTGTCTTGCACCTGCACTTGTGCCACCTGTTGCTGCTCCAATTGAACCAATCAATGAACCAATTTGACCTTGACTTAGATTCTTGCCATTGGTTAATGTTTGTGTTATTCCAATACCTTGTTTTAATAAACCAGCAGTAGCACCACTGATTGCGCTATTCTTTCCACCACTTGCTAATGCTGTAACAGTTGATAATAACAATGCGCTAGTTTGTGGACTCATTCCACTTGCCGCAGCTTTAGCAGTTTTTAAATTAGAAGTTAATGCACTTGTGCCCGGCATTGTTTGTAATGCTGCTACTTGTGATGCTGGCAATGCTGCAATTTCTTCTGCTACTGCTTGGTCTTCTGAATTTTTAGCTGCGATAGCTGTTAAATTTTGCGGAACATTTGCTTGTAATGGTTTAAATGATTTTGTTATTGCTCCAAACGCTGATGCAGTCAAACTTCTTGTTGATGCTACTGCTCCAGCAGCGCCAACAGCAATCGCCGGTCCTAATCCTGCAAGAGATGTAGATATTGAACTTAATCCCCCCGCATTTGTAGAAAGATTTGATGCAAAATTTCCTGAAGCGATAGCAGAAGCTACATTACCCCCTGCACCTTTTAATGAGTCTGCTAGTCCACTTGGGGTTGCTGGAAGAGTAAGATCAGGGGGAACTCCCTTTGCTGCGTCTGCTAATGCACCTAATCCAGATGAACCTAATGACGCTGCTGCACTAGATGTAACTCCTGATGCATTTTTTATAAAATCTACTGTTGGTGCGACACCTACTGTAGCAGCGGCATTTACTACTCCTGCAATAGAGCCGGGTGCTTCTTTACCCGTAATTACACCTGCGGTAGTTAGTGCTGTTTGTGCTTGCTGTAATGTTGCAGCTTTAGCAACTACTTGTGCTCCTGTATTTTGTACAAATGTTTCTAGATTTTCTGCTCCAGGTTTGCCTGTGAACATACTAGCTGGCATTGCAGTAGCAACATTAGCACCACCCTGCACTAGGCTTGTTGCTAGTGCAGCCGACCCTGGTTTTATGACCATTGCAGCTTCCATTTGCTGTGGAGTCATTGCCATTTTACCTACTGCTGCATTAGTTTCACCGGTTGCATCTTCTACTACTCCTGTACCATTTGCAACTACTTCAGGTGCTGCTGCTGATGCATCTACTGCTGCTGCGCTGACCATTGCAGTTGAAACACTTGTATCTAAACTTTCGCTTACTGCTGGGACAGGAGGAACAGTTGAAGCCAATGCAGCGTTAGTTGAAGTTACCGGCGCAACTGCTGTCGCTTGATTTGCGTTCTCAAGTGCAGGACTTTCTTGTGCAGGTAAATTATCCGCCGGTGAAGATGATACACTTACATCTACCCCTTGTCCTGCATTTGCCCATGGCATATGTGCAGGTGCTCTTGTAACTATTGATTTTAGTGATGCAGGCGAAGCAGCAAATCCTACTTTAGGATCATTTAGTGTATCAGTATGTGCTATTTGTGTTATCAATGGAACTTCATTTGGTGTTACTGAAGTAGAGCCTGTATTAAGATTAACTTTAATTCCGTTAACAAACATAGTTCCACCTGATGCATATGATCCTTCGCCCCCGGCACTCATACTCATTGAACCATTAACTTTTATAGTATAAGTTCCCAATGTATATCCACTAAAATTACTACCTGCTCTCCATCCAATATTGGTAGCAGCATTGATGTTTATGTTATCTGCTGCTATGTTTAAATCTTTTTTAGCATTGATGTTTATATTATTATCAGCATGTAAGTTTAAATCACCTTGCGTTCTAACATTAACACTATTCATTGCAAAAACATCAACTGTACCTTCTGTTCCTAACTCAACGTAGCTTTGTCCATTGCTGTGAATAATCTGTAATGTTTGTCCATCATCACTCATCAATATTTGATGACCTTGAATTGTTCTTATTCTTACTAATTGATCTTTGCCATATATGTCACCGTCATCCATGACAATACTATGTCCACCGCGGCGTGATATAACTTGTAATGCTTCTAATGAACCTTCGCTACCTTTTTCTAATACATCTTCATCTTTGTATCCACCTTGATAGATAGGTCTACCCGGTGTACTAACTCCCCATCCTACACGAGATGGACTTTCACGTAATGCGCTACTGCTAATTGGACCTCTTATTGGATCCCTAAGCAAGCCTTGTTGTTGATAAATGCCTGCTGCATAACTGTGTACTGGTCGTGCTTCATTTAAGAAGTTTTCACTATCAGTAATACTTTTGTTATTAGTGTTTAAATTAGATGTTGGTAATTTAGGTGAGCCGCCCGTTTGCTCTGCTTCACCTTTATTTGGTACAATATGATCTGATGAACCAATAGCAGGAATCATTTGTAATAATTCTGGTTCTAATATACCACCTATATAGTATCCATAGTTTGAATCACCGTTCAAAAATATACAAACTACTTTACTTCCAATGTCAGGTGGACTAAACCACATTCCATATGAACTTGGATTAGTTTCATAAGTACCATAGTCTGCTGCATCGCTTCCTGCGGTTGCAGGAGTACTACCAAAGAAAGGACTCATATAGTTTACAGTAGTCCAATTTGAGTCATCATCAGGGTCGGCTCCACCAAAGTCAGCAATGTAGACATCTATTCTGCCGGCACGAGTATCATCAATATTGTTTTTTACAATTCCAACCACTGGCAAATCACGTAAGACTCCGCCGCCTGCGTCTGGTTTACTTCTTTTGTTTTGTCCCTTAGGACTAAAATTATTCTCTGCCATAGTAATTATTTAATATTTTTGTTTACAACTTAATTCTTCTGATAGGAATAGTAGTTCCAGCATCATCATTCTGTACACCTTGTTTGTTAAGTATTGTTTGATCTTGCACTGGTTTAATGACCGGTGCTACATTATTGTTTGATGTTAATGGTTTATTAACTCCTAGATTTTTTACAACTTCTGCGCTAGCAACACTTTTAACTGTTGTGCCTTGTCCAGTCGTAGTAGGTGCTGTACCAGTTGTAACACCGCCGCGTTTAGCATTTCCACCTGGTGTAAATCTAGGTGTAGTTGGAGTTGTAGTTCCAGTTCTAGTTTTTACCTGATTGGTTTTGGCTGCGCTAGATGCTGCTGTAGTACCTGCACCTGAGTTAGTAGTGGGCACTGTTTTTACTTGACTAAATGCTGCAAAAGGAGACTGAGCATCTGTTTGTCTTTCGTTGACTTCATCTTTTGGATCATCCGCAAATGCTCCCGGAAAACCTACCAAGTCTTGAGTGAATGTTCCTTTACTAAACTTGCTTGTCACAGACTTTAACATTAATGCTATACCGCCACCTCTTTCATTTATTTTCTTTTGAATATATTTTGGATGAGGATAAATGTTTACAGAATCATTTATATTCATAATTCCTTTATTATTATCATAATCAGTTGGTTCTCTGAAATTAATTTCAACGAACACTTGACCGCCATTTGGACTTACTGTATATTCGTCGGTACCGTAAAATTTATTGTATAAGGTAGAGATACTACTAGCAGCCGGTTGCATTAGAAAATCAGGATCACCTAAAATAGTCATATTAGTTTCAGCCCATGCACCAGGATCATATAAACTAGAAATATATGAGTTTTGTGTTTCTAAATTATAGTTAGGTCTACCTTGAATCGACTGCCCGGTTGGTTGCCCAACAACAACCGGTATATCAAATGTGCCAGCAGTTGCAGTTGGTGCAACTCCTGCACCCTCAATTGCTACATTAAAAAATGCATTATTAAATGTTTGTTCAAATTTTAATACTTCGGTATTTTTACCTGTATGCCAATATTCATATCTTTTATGTGGACCATAATATGGTGTTGTTTTTCCAGAGTATGCACTGACTGTCACAGGAGTACTGTATGGTTGAATAATGAAATTAGTTTTAAAGACAAAATCATTTTGTTTTTTATCCCAGGCTTTAATTACCACTTCTGCGCTAAGATTATACCATCTAACCTCTACTGACTTATCTGAATTATCAGTAACCGACGGTGAACCATCGGTTTTAGTATTATTATCTGTGTCAGTTCTTATAACAAGATTTAATGCATCTTCTAAAAATGAACTTTGTTTAACTATTTCATCTACTCCTTGTATAATAGGGATACCTTTACCTAAACTAATTGTTTTTAAATTTGTATTTGGTTTACTTGATGCTTGAGCAGTTACTGCATTAGATTCTGCTGTGCTAGTAGCAGTAGTTGTGGGAGTACGTCTTTTATCTACATCACTTGGACTTATTATTGTTGCTTTTCCTATTGCATCAAATGAATCTCCTAACCATGAGATGTTCCATTCATTAGCGTATTCTATTTCTTTATTGTTTAATCTTTTTTGTTGTTCTCTATTCAATGTAGTTAATAATCCTAATGATCCTGCTGATTCGCCTGAGGTACTACTAGCCATATTAGATTCGCCTGGTTTACTAGTATTTGTTAAACCACTTCCTCCCAGTAATGCATCATATACTGTTTTACCTGATACACTAGCACCAGACCAAACTATACCTCTCTTAGTACCAAAGACTTCAGATCCCGGTACTGACTTAGCTTCACAATTATATGTAACTGATTGTCCACCTAACTTAAAGTCCATTTTAGAAAGAATGATATCAAAATACCTTTCATACAATCCAAGACCAGTGCCTATGTCATTTCCATTACTATCTTTGATACTTGCTGGATCAATTATGTTACCATTAACATCGTACCCTAAAAATCTTATTCCTAAAATATAAAATTGCTTAATTGGGTTTGATATATCTTCATAACCGGGAGTTGAACAAAGATTTTTTAATTCTGCTTGTGCTTTTTTTAATCTTGTAAGAAAAGAAAATCCATATGGTTCAGTTATTTTAAAAGTAATATCAGTTATATTAGTAGCACTTTGTGTTTCTTTTGCGCTAATAGCTTGAGTGATTGTTAAATCATCTATATAAAAATCTAAATCAAATCCCGGTGCTCGTTGATTTGGTCCACTGTTGTTGATACCACCGCTTTGAGCAATCAAATATGCAGCACCTTTTCTAATTGTATTAGTTGAGGTAGAAGAAGATGCCGGTGGTGAACCTGATGATCTAGTTGGTGAATTATTACTAGTTTGAACATCTCTTGCAGATTGCTCATTAGCTTGTATTACAGCTTCTTGTCCACCTGCTAAATTATTAATAGCATTGATATCTCTTCTACCACTAGCAATAAATGCTTCATACGCATCTGGAGTTATCATATACAACGAAATTTGGTAAGTATAGCTTGAAAAATTACCTAAAGGGTTTTTCCATCTTTTACCTGGCTCATCTTTTATATTTGGCTTTGCTTCTTCAGTATCTGACTTCCCAGCTTGTGTTGTACCAGCAGTTCCAGCATTTGCTAATCTGTTGCTCTCTGCTTGAGTTTGATCAACTGCTCCGGCTACAGGTGGTATTACTGGAGGTGGAACAGGAGTTCGTTTTACAGTGCCAGTTTTCTTTTTATTTGTCTTATCATCATTGGCTCTGTTTTGTGTAGAGGGAGCACCACGTTTAACAAGTCCACCTGGATATACAGTTTTAGTTGCCATCTATTATAATCCTAATACTTGATTTATTGAAGATGCTTTAGGCAAATATATATTAATACCAGATACAAAATCAAAATAAGGGTCTTTCAACATATTTGGATTTCTCATTGCAAATACCCACCATAATGTACTGTTATTGTACAGGTCATATGCTAACAAGTCAGGTCTATATTCATATACAGGCGTTATCTCCCAATATATATCTGACGGATCCATTGGGATAGGTCTATTAGACATTATATCTAAATATTGATTGTTTACTATGTCCGTATTATAATAAGGACTAGATGCAGGATACATACTACTTGCCATTACCAGAAACCTCCACCTGATGGTCGTTTACTACCTCTTAACAACATTCCAGTTGCATAATCTTTAAGACTGAAATGATTACTTACATCATTTCTTGTAGCTACAGGAACTGCTGTTATTGATATTTGTATTTTTGTAGGAACATATGTAGGTTCTTGCACCATATATGCTCCTGAAAATTGTGGTGCTGCGGGAAGTGCACCTGGTTGTACGCCGGTTAATCTACTATTAAATGATTGACTAGTAGACTTAGGTTGATCTTGCACTGTTCCTGCCCTAATATAATCTACATCAGTTGGTAATGAATATGTAAAATTGGTTATTGCAAGTGGATGATTGTCAAATTGAAATGCACCTAATCCTGACAAATAACACAATGGAGGAGGTGTACCATTTTTAGGATTCTCGTCTTGTCCATAAAACATTTTTGTCACGGATCTAAAGAAATGTATAACTGCTAACAAATAATTAGCCTCAAAAACATCTTGTGCAGTAAAATCACAACTCAGTGTAATTTGATCAACCGAACTGCTATTGTAAGTATAGAACTTATAATTTGTATGAGTTAACGTAGTAGGATCATACTGAGCCGCATACGCTACTGAGATAGCAGGGGTATAAGGAAAAATCACTCCGTTTGTTGCTTTTAACGGGCTTAATATTCCAGTTACTGATGTATCTGGATCTTTGTACAAGTAATTAGCACCAGGTGCTAAACTTAATCGCACACGCCAATCTTCTTTACTGTTAAAGTTTGATAAATCTTGTTGTGTCGCTTGTGTCTGCGTATTTCGTTGTACGCTAGATAATCCTCTATTAGTATCATTGGCAGCAGCATCTGCATATAATTGTGCTTCTATTGCTGCATATTCAGCCGCAGTTGCAGCCGCAGCTTCTTGTGCTTGTAATTCCGGATCACTTGATAATGATATTTCTGGCATATGATATTCTTATCCTTATATACTATTTAGCATAAATATAATACGCTATTTTTACCGTTTCTGCTAAAAATATGTTGCATTTCTGCAACTAATATGCTATAATCAATCAAGCATAACTAAATCAAGGAGAACTATGTCATTACCCTCAAGAAAACCTGTCAACTATTTAAATAATAAAGATATACTAAAAGAGATACACGAAAGCAAAAACGCATATTGTCATTTTGCTAAACCAGAATATCATAGATATGATTTCATAGTAGACATGCCCCAATCTTCTATTGAGGACAGTTTAGAATATGCATTTAAACCAGAATCTATACAGCAAGCAAAAGAAACTAGAGCAACACGATTAGGGATAGAAGCAGGGGTGAAAGATAGTGTTGATCCAGAATCCATTCTAGTGACAGATTTAGTATTTAGAGTAATGAATTGGGATCATGTCCCGGTCGCCCCAAAAGTTCCCCGTAAAACCGTTAAAAAGAAAACCGCAAAGGATATCTTTGAATTTGATGAAATTGACCCGGATGAGATTTTTGCTGATTTGGAAGATGTAACCACTAAAGCGGAAGTAGATGACATGGTACATGTCAAAGTAAATTTTCCCCCATTCCAGCATTATAAGATAGACAAGAACAACACTTTCTATTGCGTGGGTAAAAGTCATTGGAAAGGTGATTTAGAGTCCGGTGAATTCAGCAAGGATCATGGTCAAGTAACAAACAAACTTGCCCGTATGTATATTATGATGTGTGAAAAATATGCCATGAAATACAATTGGCGTGGGTACACATACAATGATGAGATGCGTAATAGTGCCATTCTACAACTTACATATGTCGGATTGCGTTTCAACGAAGCTAAAAGTGCTAATCCATTCGCATATTATACCGCAGCAATTACAAATAGTTTCTGCCGTGTATTGAATACGGAAAAACGTAATCAAAATATACGTGATGATATCTTAGAAATAAATGGACTCAATCCAAGCTGGACTCGTCAAGGTCTTGGTGCTGGTATGAGTTCGGTAGTCTACGAAGAATAATTTTACCAATGTGATTGATTTCACATTGTCTTTTACTATATACTAATTAGATGAGTAACCTTTTCAAAAAAGCCGCAGTGTTTACAGATATTCACTTTGGCCTCAAGTCAAATAGCCTGCAACATAATCAAGACTGTAATAATTTTGTAGATTGGTTTATAAAGAAAGCAAAGAGTGAGGGATGTGAAACTTGTTTCTTCTTAGGTGATTACAATCATCACAGAGCAAGTATCAACATCCATACACTACAGTTTGGATTACAAGCACTGGAGAAATTAAATGATAACTTTGATAGGGTATATTTTATACCGGGCAATCATGACCTTTATTATCGTGACCGCAGGGACATTCATAGTGTTGAGTGGGCTAAACATTTACCAAACGTACAAATTGTCAACGACTTTTTCAGTCAAGGTGATGTAGTAATTGCTCCTTGGCTAGTACAGGATGATTACAAGAAAGTACAAAAACTAAGTGGAAAATATTTGTTTGGTCATTTTGAATTGCCTCGCTTCTATATGAATGCTATGGTAGAGATGCCCGATCATGGTGAGATTAACACTGATCATATGAAAAGTTTTGATAAAGTATTCAGTGGACATTTTCACAAACGACAGAGCAAAGCTAATGTGTGGTATATCGGTAATGCTTTCCCACATAACTATGCTGATGCAGGGGATGATGCAAGGGGCATGATGATACTAGACTGGGGACAAGACCCAGTCTTTCATAGCTGGCCTCGTCAACCGTTGTTTCGTGTATATAAGTTAAGTGATGTTCTTGAAAACCCAGAGGGTTTGCTATTGATTGATAGTCATGTTAGAGTACATCTTGATATTGATATTAGTTATGAGGAAGCAAACTTCATTCGTGAAACATTGATACCAGAACATAAACTAAGAGAGATGGCATTGATACCAATGAAAGTAGACCAAGTTGAGACAGAAGGTCGGGGTGATTTAAAGTTTGAATCAGTAGACCAAATCATCATTGACCAAATCAATAGTATTGAAAGCAATAGTTTTGATAAAAAGATACTGTTGGACATCTATAACAATCTATGATAGAACCAAAAGAATACAAAGATTTAGAATCATTGATGAAGGTCAACAAGCATTTAGGTATAGCACTATCTGAATTAACCAAAACTCATTCATATATTGGTGTTTTGGTTGAACAAAGACGGTTGATCAAACTCAAACTTAGACTAGAAAGTGTTATAGAACGAACACTGAAGGCAGAAGTATTAGCCAAAGATAAGTTTTTTAGAAAATTAAAATGATAACACTTAAGAATATAACATTACGAAACTTTTTAAGCATTGGTCAAGTAACACAAGCAGTAAACTTTGACAAGCAAGAACTAACACTTATTCTAGGTGAGAACTTAGACTTAGGTGGCGATGGCGCTCGTAACGGTACTGGTAAGACTACGTTGATTCAAGGGTTATCCTACGCATTGTTTGGTGTACCTATCAATAGCATTCGCAAAGATAATCTAGTCAATCGCACTAATGCTAAAAACATGATGGTAACATTAGAGTTTAGTGTTGAGGGCATTGAATATAAGATTGAACGCGGTCGTAAGCCAAATGTATTGCGATTCTATGTTAATAATTCATTGCAAAAAGGAATGGATGACGCACAGGGCGAGAACAAAGAAACACAAGCGTCTATTGAAAAGGTGATTCATATGAGTAGTGATATGTTCAAGCATATTGTAGCACTAAACACTTATAGTGAACCATTTCTTGCACTTAAAAATAATGAACAGCGTGATATCATTGAACAATTGTTAGGCATTACCCTATTGTCTGAGAAGGCTGAGGTCATCAAAGGTATGTTGAAAGATACCAAAGATGGTATACAGCAAGAAGAATTCAATGTAAAAGCAATTGAAGAAGCTAATAAGCGTGTCAAAGAACAGATTGATGCTACAAAGCGTAGACAGAAGTTATGGCAGATGAAGCACGATGAGGACTTAGAGCGTCTTGCTATTGACTACCAACGGTTGATTACTATTGATATTGCTAGTGAATTACAGGCTCACAAAGATTTAACCATATACAATGAAAAGCGTAAGGCTATTGATGACCTCAATAAATTAATCGCCCGTTGTGTAGCTGATGAAACAAAAGAACAAAAACTAGTTACCAAACTAACAAAAGAGATTAGTGATTTAAAAAATCACACATGTTATGCTTGCGGTCAAGAGTTTCATGACCAAAAGCATGAAGCGGTCTTGGCTGAAAAAGAAAAATCATTGCAAGAAGCATCACTACAATTTTTGGCAACTAATACACAATACTTAGAAAATACTCAAGCACTACAAGATTTAAGTGTGTTAGGTACTATGCCCGTCACGCATTATGACACAGAAGCACAAGCGATCAAGCATAATAGCCAACTTGAAAACTTGATTACTCAGATTGAAAACAAGTCCAATGAAGTCGATCCATATAGTGAACAGATTATTGAGATGGAAAACAAAGCATTACAAGAGATTAACTTTGACAAGATTAATAAACTAACTAGAACTATGGAACATCAAAAATTCTTGCTTGACCTATTGACCAGCAAAGATAGCTTTGTTCGTAAAAAGATTATTGACCAGAATCTATCATACTTGAATGGTAGACTAACTCACTACTTAGATAAGATTGGGTTGCCACATAATGTAATATTCAAAAACGATTTACAAGTTGAGATTACAGAGTTGGGGCGTGAACTTGACTTTGACAATCTAAGTCGTGGTGAACGCAATAGATTGATTCTAGGATTGAGTTTTGCTTTCCGTGATGTTTGGGAGAACTTATACAGTCCAATCAATACATTGTTTATTGACGAATTGATTGACAGTGGATTAGACACAATGGGTGTTGAAAATGCTATCGCTATTCTTAAAGATATGAGCCGTCGTAGAAAGAAGTCTATTTGGCTTGTAAGTCATAGAGAAGAACTAGCTGGTCGTGTTCCAAATGTATTGAAAGTCATCAAAGAAAACGGCTTTACTAGCTATAACACAGCAGTAGATATAGAATAATTTATAGTGGAGAAATGTAGATAAGTATGATTATGCCAAGTCCACAAAAAGCAAAAGGTTCAGGATTCGAACGAGAAATAGCCAAATATCTATCAGATACATATGGTGAAAGTTTTATTCGTGCCCCTGGGTCTGGTGCTTATGTGGGCGGGAAGAATCAAAGTAGAACAGAGATATTGCACGAAGGACAGATTCGTTCGTTCAAAGGTGATAT
>Ga0209188_1001740_pt1 | contig 16991 bp, 49 predicted proteins | sample C_130625_EF_Meta_FD_187307 | JGI IMG/M metagenome (GOLD analysis project Ga0209188, IMG submission 187307) | Freshwater microbial communities from Lake Croche, Canada to study carbon cycling - C_130625_EF_MetaG (SPAdes) (version 2) | ecosystem: Environmental > Aquatic > Freshwater > Lake...
CAAATCGTGTGTACCAGAACGGAAGGCATCTTGCCATGAATCATCATTCTTTCGTTCAAAGGCAAAAATCATTTCACCCATGACCCAATCCCAACGCTTGAAATGATTATCGTCAACATCATATTCTTCTTTCGGAGGTGCACTGGTACTTTTTAATTCTTCGGGCACATCCTCATCGTCAACCAGAGGTGCACCGTGCTTTACTTCTTTAAGTTGTTTGAGCATTGGCACAACAATACTGGACAAAGTATGATCCATTGACCAGGTATCCCAATGGTCAATTTTTACATATTCAATTCTTGGATGGATAAAGTCTAAAACATCTTGTAGTATTTTACTAAATGGTTCTAGGCGGTCAGCCCATTTCTCAATGAGAGGTTCATCATAATCAATCTCACGCCAAAAGATTACCTTCTCCAAAATTGTATATGGAGAGAGCCAATGATTACGATAATTTGAAATATAGACTTTCATTTCTTTTCCTTTTGTTCTTTCTTTTTACCAAAGATTGTATCCCAATTTCTTTCAAATTGGTCTTTTGGTATATCAATAGGTCTTGGTTTACTTCCTTTGCCACCATCACTCATCTTCAGTCCTATTCTCAATCTTAATCATTTTACCATTCATAAACAAAGCATGATACTCATGCCATATTCGCTTACCACCATCATTGGTAAATGGCATATAGAATATAATCTTGCCATCAAAATCATCACAACGAACCCAACGTTCATTAGAATGTTTTAAAAATCCACCTAGAAATACATTTGGTTCATCCACCCATTCAGCATCATATTTTTCTTCCCAAAGATATTCATGACCCGATTCTTGGTCTACTTCTATCTTAAAGTTATCTAATGCTTGGTTAGGTGTATCTTTAGTTTGATACCATTTGTCTTTGTATTGTATATTGTCAAACATTCCCATGATTAACTCCAAGTTCTATGTTTTTCAGCAATCCATTCTAGGCCATCATATTCTTCAATTTGCCAATCCACATCATCTGGGATTTCCACAACTTTCAAAAATGAGAAGCGGTCATTTACATCGGTGCCACCTTCTTCAACCATTTCAACCAGATGTGGGCAATCCCGAGGGATTTCCCATATCCAAAAATCATCAATGTTGATATCGGCACGTTTTTTATATTCGTGTAATGCATCTGGTGATAAACCAAATCCACCATATTCGGAATTAATTACAATCTTCATTTTCATATCTCCATGAATTTCAATTCAAAATTATCAGCACGTTTTTCGTAACCATCATAACCACGGGGATTACAAACGATACGGGTTGAACCAATCATGTAATCAAAATCTTCATGGGTATGTCCATGTGTCCACAATTTAATTTGTGGATGGTCAAGTATATATTCATCTAATGAGGAACTATATGCACCATTCATCAGCACATCACGCTTGTAACGAGGATGAGTTGATAGTTTAGATGGTGCATGGTGACCAACAACAACAAACTTCTCATCATTCTTACCTTCAATTATAGTTTGAATGAATTGAACCATCTTCTTGTATTCGACCACGGCATCTTCTGGTGAAAAGTGTCCAGGTTCCTGTTTTTTCTTTTCACCAATCCTGATGTTAAAGCCAGCTTCGTTTTGTGCATACTTACCACCATTCTTACCATCTTCGGTATAGTTTGGATTTAGTTCATAGATTGGAACAGTACGAGTAACCAATCGGTCACTATTTCTTACACATTGAAAATCATTCATTCTGCGAGAAACGTGATGCATGGTCATAGAATCTTCTTTGTTCATATCTGTCCACAATGTACCACCAATGAATGTAACATCACCAATCTTTTTGGTTTCTTTCTCAAGTAAATATACATTGCTTAATGAATTAGATTCTAACATTGATTTGAGTATACTGGCACTTTTAGCAAAGTCGCCTTCATAATGTTCGTGGTTACCCATGATGTATACAACATGAGGAAATTGGAAAGAACAACGCTTGAAGAAATCATTAATTCTTTCACTGCGTGCTTGACTAAAAGAATTGGTTGCAACAATATCTTCAGCAACGCAAATATCACCGCCAAGGATTAAAACCTCGGCATTGTCTGTATTCTTTAAATTGATATCACCAAATTCGAGGTGAACATCTGATGCTAATGCTATTTTCATTTGTAATTCTGCCTTCTAAAATACCATTATAACACAACCACATAATATGTCAAGCATTATTTGTAATTGTGTTGTAAAAAAACAACACTAATGTAGATTCTTCAAATCAGGTTGTTCCAATTCTTTATTTACAATACTTTCACTTATACTTATCATTAATTTAGCCAAATCTTCTTCCAATGATAACATTCTACATAAATGTACCATTCTTGCTAAAAGAATACCACACATGGACAATGGTGGTATTTCATATTCAAAACAAGTTGTGTCTAACATTTTATCCAATGAGTCCACAACTGTTCTCAGTTTATCTTCTTTAAGTTCCATTGCGTACTTTCATTTCTTTTGATTCGGCTTCACGGTCATTCCATAATGCTTTACATTGTGATTTTGTATAGTCTGTTAACTTCATACAATCTTCAATATACATTTGTTCATCTGTCACTATTTCTTCTTGTCCGCCGCCAAAAACTTGTTTTGGTTTATCTTTTGCTGTTGATGGCAACGTCAATGCAAATACACAGAAGGCTACTGCTGAACCAATCAGAATAAACTTCCAAAACATACCAATAAAGAAAATAACAACTACAGATATAATAATTATCTGTAAAACTTTAGGTGTTAAACCTAACGATGCCAAATTATCAAATAGTTCCATGATTAACGCTTCTCGGGATATCCCAAGAATCCTTTTGATTGATATTGTTCACAATGCACATTAACTGGTACCAACACCTTACCATTGGATGTCTTTTGTACCAAGTATTCAACATTAGGTCGTAAACCTGCTTCATGGCAGTCTTTATGACCTTTAATCACATCTGTTCTATCTAAGGCTTTTGGTCCATCAAACTCCACTAATTTTGGTGTGGAGGTACAAGCAGCCAAAGATATAACAGAACATAACAAAATATATTTCATTTTAATCTTTCATTCTTTCGATTAAACAATACAAATTAACTTACCAATGTTTACATAGTCTTCCACAGCGTGTTTAAGGTGCTTTGGAGAGGTCCTAGGTGCAATATAAACATAGTCTAACTCTGGTTTAACATTCTTGTCTGAGAGTTTCTCATTCAAATATAGAACCGCATCTAAGGCAGATTCAAACTCTTTCATACCATTGTTATTAAACAAACTGGGTTTAGCAACGTATTTCATCATTTATCTTTCGCAATTAATTGTTGGCGTAATGAAATTATTTCATCAGCCAAGACTTTGTTTTCACGTACAATGTCCATAAACACATTTTCAAAATCATGCCACAATTGTTCGAACTTCATACCATAGATAGATTGAAGTCCGGCCAAATAATTGGCAATCTCATCTAATGTCATTTTACTGCCATCAAGTTTACCTTCTAAAACATTCTTGTCCAATTCTTTAATTTCGTCAAGAATGCCCCAAGTGTTGATTAGTTGTTGTTCGAAATCGAATCTATCTCTCATAATATCACCTTAAATATTTGATGCTTCTAAAATCCAGAAACCTTTGTTGCCATCATCATCAACGCCAGGTACAACGGTAACAGGAATTCCCTGTTCTTTTGCAACTGTGTATACATGAGAAAACTTACGGTCTTGGTCTTCACACAAGACAAAAAAACCATCATCTTGTTGTAATTCACGTACCATTTGCGATACGCCGTAACCACCACGGTTCTTCTTACTACCGGATAGAATCTCTTTACGTTTTTTGGCATTGATTTTAATAATGCCAGAATGTTCAGCTTGGCGAACACGGGTCAAAATTTTAGTCATCATATATTCCTATAATTAAGCAGTTGCAACTGTTTCGGTTGTTGCAGGTGTTTTGGTTGCTGCTGGTTTGCCAACATAACGACCGTTCTTATCGAACTCTGTATAGTTGACCAATTGGTACGCTTGAACTTTGCGACCATCTTTGATTACCTTCACAATACCGCCATCCTTACGAATGTTGTAGATATTGGTAGATAAACGATACAATACTGCCTCTTGGTCAGTACCTTTAAACACCTCAGCAATCTCTGTTGGTGTTACTGGTTTGCCACTCAACATAACCTGAGTGATTTTTTCGTGACGATTGGGTTTACCCTTACGAACTGTTAATGTCATTTTAATTTCCTTTCAAATATAACATAATGAATCTATATTCTAACACAATTATGGTTGGTTGGCAACATCTATTGTGGTAGATATAGTGCTGGTATTCGCTGGAGATTCCACCGTGGAGTCTACTTTCGAATACAAGTCTAAGAAAGCCATTTTAGTTTCTTCGTCAAAACGATTTACACATAATGTAATGGCTTTCATTTTATCTCCGAAAATGGCGTATGCTTTAGCAATGTGTACAAGACGGCGAGTTGAGATAATCTCATCTGTTGCACCTTCATCATACGACTTGCGGACCACATCAGCCCATTGGCAGAGATTTGATACGAAATCCTTATCATCAATTAATGGTGTAAGGATTTTCTTTTCTGTTTTAGCATCAGGATATTCCTGTTCTACTGTAATTGGGAATCGTTCTAAGAAAGCATCATCTAAGATTTGTGATAGATATTTGCCTTCGTCTGAACCACGACCTTTTGTATTGGCAGTAGCAATGACGGTAAATCCATTCTTTGGATAAACCATCTCGCCTGATTTCTTATTGTAATGTGGTTTGCCTTCCATGATACCTTGCAAACACATTAGTTTATTAGAACCACGGTCAACTTCGTCAATCAATAGGACTGCGCCACGCTTCATTGCAGTAATAACAGGACCATCACGGTTGACCACATTACCATTGACGAGAGTAGGACCGCCAAGTAAATCAGTTTCGTCCGTTTCGATACTAATGTTGACACGGATACACTCCCGTTTAAGTTCAGCACAGACTTGCTCAACCATGAGGGTTTTCCCGTTACCAGATAGACCTGTGATAAAAACAGGATAAAATTGATGAGACCTAACAATATTGTTAAGGTCTTTATAAAAGCCAAATGGTACATAATCGGGGTACTTTGCAGGGATTGAAACATCTGAATCATCAATCAACTTTGGTTGACGAAACTCTAAAACTTGTGCAGCAAGTGCAATCTCAGCAACTGGTTCTTCAACAACAGTTTTTCTGATAATCTTTTCGCCTGATGGTGGAATCTTATATTGACCACGACCAGCACGATATTGTTCTTTGGTAACTAACCAATATGGATATGGTGCACCAGATTCGTTACATACTTCTTTGATGCCTTCCCGTGTCAATAACACTTCAGAACCAAAGATACGTTCAGCAGCGACAATAAATGCCTTTGCATTCTTATTCATACATTTTCCTTATTAAAAGATTTCATCCAAGCAAGGACAATATCTCTTGCTTCATACTTACTCAAACCAAAGTCATTTTGAAGATATCGGCCAGCACCAAACATATTGGTCTCACCAGATTCCCTTAATTCATTCAGATATTCAAATTCTTCACTATAATCTTTTTCAATCATATTTAATCCAATAAAATCATGTATTCTGCGGGAAAATGTTGACGAAACCAATCAAGACCTTTACGCAGACCTTTATAGTCACCAAACATTTCACAACCACGCAATGTATCATACACTGCAACTGCTTCTGGTTTCAACAATACAGATTCGCCAGAAAATGGATTAGAAACCAATTCTGATTCCGTACCAACAAACATATCTTTATAAGGCAATTTCACAATAATCCTTTCGTTTTGGAACTACCAATTATACAGGTACCACGGTAAATGTCAAGCATTATTTTGCAGACTGTTGTTTTTTAGCAACAGAGTCCGAGTGCTTACATTTCCCACGGTAGGAGAATCCCACGCAATTGCAGGTGTAACTACCACCATCTGTCACATTGACCACGTAGGTCTTCCCAGAGTCACTTAGTACGCTGAAGGAAGTCACGTTATTCGCAACTGGAGGCGGTTCCAACGCAACGGTGGCGCCATACTCATCAAGTGCCTTGTGCTTGATTTTGATGAATTTCCGACCCTTGGTTGATAGAGCCAATGGTGTCTTAAAAATGAAAATATCCGAATTCTCATCTTTTGCATAGGCCAATGCATTTGACTTTCCATCAAAAAGATAGATTTTGTTGGATTTACCACTTGGATCATCCGACCATTTTGTAATTTCTTTATAAGCTGCAATACTCATATTTCTTCCATTTCATTAGACCATGTTTCCACAAATACACCAATAATTTCGTGTTCTGGCCAACCCAATTGAATTGAGTATTTGGCCTCTTCCACATCTTCTGCCAATACAGGCCAATATTTGATTTTGTTCTTTCCCTTACGGAAGGCAACTATGTAGTATTTTAATTCATAACTCATTTTTTGTCTCCAACTATTTTGTTTTTTTGTCTTATCTTTTCAAGAACCATTTCTATCAAAGTCAACTGAAAACATTCTCCCATGGTTTTGCCAGCAATTGGTTTTGTGTTCATTGCTGCGGCCATACGAATATCTTTATTTTCTGTTTCCGTTAATGTGGTAATCATACGACCACAACCGAATCAGATACTAAATGCAAATACAACGCAACAGCAATTACAACGCAGAATATGTAATCTACCATATTACCACCAAGAATCATAGTAAACAGCATCACCATCAGCCATGGCAATTTTTGCTTTCTTAATAAATTCCATATCCTGTTCCCGTGTGAATTCATCAGGTGGATTGGTGCCAAAGAAAAACCCTTGTGTTTCAGGCAGTCTATTGGTCAATACATCATGTTCCAAGCAAGTAATGTCCGCTTTGGTCAATCGAACAGGCACACAATTAAACGATTCTTTAGTGCCGCCTTTAGCACGATACAGGCGTTCCATCCAACCATGTAGGTCGTGGTGCTTACGCCAATAGGCTAATTCTTCCAACTTTTCTTTACGACCATCAGTTTCTTCACGCACATTGAAATCATCAATCACATCTTCCGCTTTGACACGGAACGCATACATATCTAAACCCATAATTTACTCCATTAAAATAGTTTTAAAAAAATCAATGACATTTGAAAAGCAGAACAAAATAAAGCAAGCCATCCTGCAATATTCATTTCTCTTTTAAAGAAGTCACGGGATATTGCCAACAATATCCAAGCGAATATGATTTCAATTATAATCATAAACACTAAAATGTGTGGCATCTTCCTTCAAACAGGTTGATGCCTTACTGATAGGACTACGATAAGTCCTATGTGCACGTGGACCACGGTAACGTATTTTGTATTTGTTTGGATAAACATTACGAAAATGGTCTAACAAATGAATTGGAATTCTGCTATAGTGTGCATGGGAACCTGCCTGCTTGAAATAGCTAAAATCACCTAGTTCCATGATATCAAAAAATAAATCTTTCATATGCGACATTATACTGTCTCTCTTTCTTTAAAACCTAATTCATAATCCATCATCAACATTTTACAGATATTCAATACCTGGCGAATTTGTTCATTATAATGTCCTTCTTCATTGTGCTCATTCATTTCCTGAATGTCGGACATATAACTACAAATAATCATGCCAATGCCAGAATACTTGTAAGTAGTAGAATTCTTAATTGATTCCATGATACGGTCTTTGGTGTTACCATACATGGAAATTTCACGCTTTTCATATTCAAACATAATCATCCTTTATCAACGAAACAGGTACCATTATACACATTCTGGTGGAATTGTCAATATAATACTTTAGTTCTCAGTTTTTTTGGTCAAGTATTATTCAATGCCAAAATGTTTTAACACATACCCACCAGTAGAATTCCACTGGAATTGATTTATGGTTGCAATATCAGCACATTCACGAATAATCAACTCGGCGAATTTCTCAGGATCCAAGTGCTCGTTATAGGTCAGAATTTCTTCACCTGATACATCACACACTTCCGTCCAACCGCCTGCACGGTTGAATAGTTCATTTACAATTTTATTCATATTAAATAACCCACGACCATACCTAAGGCAAATCCAACTACACAAAAATACAATGTTGCAATAGAATACAAAAATGCATCTTCTAAGAAATCAATCATAATCAACTTTCATACAAATATAGGAAGTATTGACATTGGCTTTTTTGTTCAGCCTTGCCGCTTCCTTGTTACACTCTTTTATTGTTTTATAATGATCCATTGGTTCATATAACAAATTCAGTTTGCCAGTTGCGGGATTACCCACAACCATTACAGATACTAACACAAATTCAATTGGTGAAAACATAGATTAACCACAGATGGCATATTCTGCCAAATTCTTCCAGTTATTGTTAGGATTGGACTTACGGATTTTGGCAACTTGAATCAAGGTACGGAGCGATAACTCTTTGACCTTGTCTTTGAGTTTGTCAATCAAATCCATAGCATCTCTTTTCTCAACCATAGTGGTTTCTGGCATAAACTCTGGTTGAGTCAATAAGAATCGCATACGCTCTACCTTTTGTTTGGTAGTCATAGACAAATCAACTGCCATTGACCGTGATATAATCGCTTGGTCAAGATTGGATGAAGCAATGTTAGAGATAAACACCACACGACCTTTGAACTCAAAAGTGGTTGGTAAGTCTTCCTCTTTGATATCAGCACGCCAAGAGATTACACGGCGTGAGTAACTATCTAATGCACCTTTGAGCAGGTTTAACGATACAGGGTCTTTGAGAACCGAATCACAATCATCAAATACAATAACCGAGTTACGGTTCTCATATAAGGTACGATACAAACCTTTAGGTGTTGAATAACCTTTGATTACGATAAAGGCATTTTTTGGCACAGGTTCGCCAACTTGCATATTATCTAATGTAGACAAATCGTTGAAACCTGCCTTACGGAGTGATTTTGTCACAGTATGGGATTTGCCAAGACCGCCAGGTCCTGTAACAACAACGGATGCTTGGTCGCCTTTAGCAACCATTGTGACCATATCTGATAGAAAACCAAAACGCTCATTGATAGAGAATTTAGATTCTACAATAGGTTGCACAGTATCGGCACCAGCTTTTTTGACAACATAATCCATATGCTCTTTTTTGGAGCGTTTGATAATCTTACCATTGATATTGGCAACATACTTTCCGTTTATGAATTTCACTTCAATCATACATTTCCTGTCAAATAAAACACATATTATACACTAACCACAGGGTGTGGCAACCACCCCTGTCGTTAAAATACAACACTCAACAATCTGGATCGTAATCGTGCCATTCTTGCGCTTCGTCAGGTTGACCATCAGAATCATCACCATCATAAAAATTATCTGTTGATTCTAACATTTCGTATACAATTTCACGGACTTCTGTATCCATTGCTTCTTCAAAACCTTCTGTAAATGAAAGGTCTTGCAACTCACGATACACATCAATCCATCGTAAATTGTTTTTGAGAGCATTTTCAACAATCAAATGGACGGCATTATTGCCTTCGACACTAAACATACCATAATTATGAATCATTATTCATCTCTCAATAAATCAAGACATTCACAAATGCAAGAATCGGCAACCGATAACTCACTTGCAATCTGAGCATTGGTTTTCAAAGGAGAAACCTGTAACCCATTGGACATTGGGGTATCAGCCCAATGGTAGATATCGGCAAGCAACTGCTGCGCCTGTTCTAATTTATCAATCAATTCTGAATTTGTCATAGATTCCCTTATTTGTCGTTTACGCCACATTTTCATCTTCCCAACCACCAACAATCACACCCCATGCTTCTTTTTGTTCTGGTTTCAAATATGACATATTTTCTTCCATCTCAATCATTGCATCGAATAGACTTGGTGACTTTGCTTTGGCACCAAATTCGTTGATAATTCTCATTGCTTCAAAGAAATGCATCTGTTTTTTCTTTCAATATATTATCTAACTCAACCAGACAATTTACCAAACCATCATAGATTTCTGATTCATTGTCCACCATGGATGCTGCCAACTCGATTTTCCATCGAGCAGTGACAAGCATATCAATCGCTTCTTTATTCATATTACGCCGCCATTAACATAATTGTTGGATACTTCACAAAACCTGTTGTATCTTTTTTTGCTTTACCTTTGGCATACAAACCAACGACAACGCCTTTTGGATCTAAAAAGCGTAGGTCGCTATCGTCACCATTGAACACGGAACGGAATTTGTATAGTTCAGGCATTGGCAAGGTTTTCTTGATACCAAAAACAACAGCAACATTATAACCTTGGGTCATGGCAGACAATACATCAGCATCATTACCGTCAGCAGCAGAGAATGTCAAGTGATAATTTTTGATATCTTTGACCTTACGACCAAGCACCTTGGTGTAGTCATAGAATTGGACTTCAGGGAATGCCGAGAATATGTTAGTGTATACTAATCCATTACGGATAACTCTGTATTTTTCCCATGATAGGTCACTTGTACCATTCAAACGGAATACAGGAATAAGGTTTTGACGCTTTGCCTGTTTGATTGCCAATGTAATATCAGCAACTAACCATTCCATAAAACCAGTCCGCTCTTCAAAGAACATATTGGTTTTACGAATTCTTGCTTGTTGAATAGTATTGGTGGTTTCACCACGCTTGAACATACCGCCACGACCAGCAGTATTGAGACAAGCAGAGGTACAACCAGCAGTCCGCTTTGGACAGGTTTCACGACCTGACACATTGGCGGGTGCCAAATGTAGAATAAATGTCATGTAACCAACTGATTGACCTTTTAAGGTCTTTGGATTACCCACGGATAATAATTTCACTAATTTTCCTTTTATCGTTAAAAACAAACACAATTATACCAGATTTTACACAAATTGGCAACCTAACACGATAGTATTCACAATATAAACTGGAATACTATCTAATTACATTACTCGTTTGTAGCACTCAGACCGCCGTCCAAGTCGATTTCTTCGTTTTCTTCGTTTTCTTCTTCCCATTCTGCTATATTAGCAGAGATATTGAACATTTCATCCAAATCACCAGGAATCGTATCTGCAACTTCTTCGGATGTCATATCTGAGAAATTATACTCATTATCAAAACCATCAGAATATGTGCCAGCATAACCCATGCCAGGTTCGTAATAATACGCATTAACTGTAAAACCTAATTCTTCCAGTTTTTGATAGGCACCAATGGGTGGCGACCAAGCAGAATCAACAGAAAATGTCATTTTCTTACCTGATTCGTCAACCGATGCTTCTGCACCATCGCCACCTAAGTCCCATTTTGTGCCCCATTCAGCAACACAAAAAGCATACCAATCAGCATAACCGTGTTTGGCGATATTTTGCTCAACTTGCAACTCATGAGCAATTTGCTCGGGTGAACCTTTGGCACCAACATTACCTGCAGTGATTTGTAGGTCGGTAGGCACAGGAATGAATTCATTCAATAACTCACCTTTACCTAATGCTTCTGCAGCACGGGAAATCATTGTTGCATCTTCGTGTTGCAACTCCACATAATTGTTACACCAATTTGGCATAATTACCTTTCGTTTGTTGTGAAAAAAATCAACCTCACAAGATAGCATTCATGTTAGTAAATACTATCTAATTAGACTAATAAATGCTATCAGGCATTGTAATATAACACAAAGCATCTTCCCGCTCTAGAATATGCACCTCGTCATTTGTTGATTTCCGCAATTCTGACGCAATATGCTCAATCAATTTAGTAAAAGCATCATCATTTAAATGCTCATCTAGATTGTTGAGGGTTGCAAATAATGCAAAATCACCATCATCACGGAAAAAACCGATTGATACTGTTTTCATATTATACTGGTTGTGATTCGTTGATTAACTCAACAACATTCATCAAAATCTCTGCTTTATCTTCATCGGACAATTTAGTATTTTGTACCAAATTAACCAAATTCGCTGCCCAACCCGTTGCTACGGAAAGGGTAGAAAAATACATTTCATTGTTTTCCATTTTGTACCTCATTAAAAGAAACCATTATACTAAATTACCAAGAATTTGGCAACCTAATACTTTAATATTCCATACAACTGCTAGAATACTAAAGTATTAAGTTAGTCGAAACTAACTCAATATGCTAAATGCTAGTAATAATCGTATTTTGTTTGTTCGATAATATCTAACATATAAGCATCCATCTCTTTTAACGATTCTGGATCATCTTCTTCTTCGATAGAATCCATATATGCCAACACACCTTCACGATATGCAATTGGATCTAATTCTTTTAATATGTAAGATGGAGAGAAAAGCACACCTGCTATCATCACTTCACCTTCACAATCGTCCAATATTTCATCATATACTTGACACCATTCATAATAACTACGCTTTGCCATATTACATTACTCCATTAAAAACGCCAATTTTGTGATCCAAAGATTCGAAATGTAAACAATTTGCTTCCCATTCAGCAAAATCTTCACCTTCTGATTCATATGGTTCTGAATCACTTAGATGATTATTATACACTGTTAGAGAATCCAACAATGAATAATATTCTTCTTCTGATAAAACCGTATATTGCAACGGTTTATCATTCTCTACCTTTACCAATTTATAATGTATTGCCATTATATTTTACCTCTCTAATACCTACAAAAATCAAAAATGACACAAAATGACACTTTTTCACACTTTATCGCTACCATTGTCGCTGCATAGGTGCTCTTGAATGGTCTTAATTTCTGTTTCAGATTGTCCTAGTGCGTCCTGGCAATTCCTGAGAGAATTTTCGAGACCATCTAAGCGCAATTAATGCCATTCTAAGCATTTCTGAGCGGTCACACCACTACTGGCAGACCCAAACGGACTCTAAGTAATTGACCTAGTGTCGGTTTGACCTTGAGGCGCTTGCGAAGCAATTCACCTAAGGTTTTTGGCATTTTTTTCGCCATCTTTTTCTCCTTTGTTGTTTACTATTATATCAAAAACCTACAATTCGGCAAGTATTTGATATAATAGCAGACCTGTACGGTCTACTATTAATTAATTAAGCGCTTTGCTTTTTCGCCATGATTTTGGCAGCAATTTCGTTTGCTTCAGCACCGTAGGTGACAACCTTAGAGGGTTTGCGGTTTGCTTTAACTGCTTTGCTACCTACAGCACCGACCTGCTTGGCAAGCAATTTTTGTAATCTTGCTTCAGCACGAGCGATAGAAGCAGCAACCTTGTCAGCACGTGCTTGTGCTTTTGCTTCAGAGTTAACCAAGCGAGCAAATTTGCGTGATGCTACGTCCTGCTTGATGCTTTCACGGAGCGCTTTGAGCGTTTCACGTTTTTGGTTGAGTGTGAGACCTTCGATAGAGGCACAGGCGAATGTAAACATATATTTCCTTTGTATGTCGTGTTGTGATGATGTCAATTATACAGGTTTTGGCAGAATTGGCAATTACGTCATTAGTATTCACAATTTTATCTGGAATACTTTTGTTTTAATTGCTATATTCTACTGCTCTCTGCTGTCTTGATGTTGTCAATTATACACGGATCCGCCGGTTTGGCAAGAATTAACGGAATACTTGAGTGGAATAATGGAGTATTTTGGAGAGTGAGTGCTTTTGGTTTAGGATTCGGCACGGTTGTAGTGCTTTGGTATTAGGCTCAGAGGCGCATAGTGTTGTATGGAAACAACGCTGGATGAGCAGTAATAATAAAGTTTTACTGGTAGGTCAAACTCACGAACTGATAACTCCTACCGAAGGAATTTTTTTCAGGATTTGACTTTTTGTGGACCTAAATTTTTTTCCAGGAGGTACTGACTCACTCCAGAGTTTTTCAGTATTTCTTCCACTTGTGCCGTTGTGTAGATACCGATATTACTCAGAGGTTCTTTCTCTGGTCCCTTTCGCCATACAGCCAGTACGTCATAGGTGCCTTTGAGATAGCCTGTCAGGTTTGTATCTTTAGTCCATCCTACTGGTTTCACATAGTCAGATAGCGTCTTAGTGTTTGCACTCAGCCTTTGCTCAAGGTCACGGAAGGCTTCTTCTTCAGGATCGTCAATCATTTACTTTTCTTACAATCTAAGTATGTGGGGGTTTTTGGTGGATCGTTCACCAGTTTTAGATATACTTGGTGTCTCATTATCTGACAATCTTCTAATGTATTGTGTCTAGACAGTACAGTTTCATTGATAGTTGCCATACTACCAGGAAACATCATTACGACTGTAAAGATTAAATCATACATTATTTGACTCCAAATATTCTCTTTGTTGTCTGGTGTATACTATTTGTTTTCTCTGACATTTCATAGGTACCACAGGCATAGGATAGGTCTATACTCTTGGCCATGAATTCTGAGCATTTTGAAGTGGCTTCTTCTTTGGACAGATTTTGTTCCAGTAGTTCAGTACCATCTTTCATCAGAGCCCAAAATTCATAGTTGTTCATTCTTTTATTCCAAAATGTTTAAATACATGGCGTGCACGATTAGATACATTTACGGATACTGGTGTCTTACGAACAAACTCACGAACACATTCCTTGATAATCAATTCAGTAAGTCTTTCCATTGGTTCATATGAAGTTAATGTGACAGATGTAGTAATTGTAGGAAATCCTGCTTTTTTAAGCAATTCTGAAATTCTTTGGTTCATTTTTCACTCCGAAATCCTTCATTCTTCACTCCAAAATGTTCTTTGATAATCTTACGATACTTAGTTTGAAACAACAGTTCTTCTGGTGTATACTGATTACCCAATTGCATACGCAGGCATTCATGCATACACTCCAACACAATCAATTCGGCGAACTTTTCTATCTTGTCTTGATTGTTATACCGCTTCATTCCGTTAATATGTTGTAGTATTTTGGATTGTACACCAAGTTCTTTAATCCGTTCATTCACTATGATTCTCCAGTAGTGTTCGGTCTAGAATGTCCCAGCATCTTTCTACAGCCTTTCTGGCAAAGTAAGAATCGATATACTGGCCTAGGATAGATTCACGGTTCTCTACGTCTACTTTGGCACCCCAGATACCTAACTTGTTTCCAATTTTGTATACAGACCCAATAATTTTTCCATCCTCATCGTCATAGTACACCCATTGAGAGAACTCTTTTTCCATCCATTGTTTCATTTATCTTTCCATTCCCAACCAATCAGTAACTTACTGAATGTCCTGTGTAACCAGCTTGGTTTCTTTTCTCTGTGAATTTGCATTGAATCACCACCGATACCCCAATATCCAGCACTAACTGGTGTAGGTCTAATCTGAAGGCCTGTCGTAATTGGTGCTAATGAATATGAGGTAGAACCAGAAATAGCACCAATAGAATTTACACCACTACAATAGTATTTTGGTTTGTAGCAATCAGTATAATCCAGGTCTAACCGAATCTGTTCTGTTAGTGGCCAGAAGAATTCAATCTCTTGTTGCGTCATTTTTTTCGGCCAGAGCGGCTTCTAACTCACTTATTTTTTGAGAAAGAGCACGTAGCATCTCGGCTAGTACTCGAACTTCTTCGGTTAACTTTTCTTCTATTGTCATTGTCATACTCCCGTAATAATTTCTATACCTATATATTAGTATAAACACTAATAGTACAACTACTAGTGTAACTTACTCTTAATCTCAAAAGGACTACCATGCAACCATTATTTGATGCTATCGCAAACTTCGCTCAATCTCTGTCTTCCATCGTTAATGTACCGAGAGGCTCTCGCCTTGAGGAGTATATTAACTGGAGACAACCTCAGAATGCTTCAGACTTGGAGAGAATCGTTCGGGATTTCCACTCTGAACAAAGAATGTGGTAATTCGAAGGAAGCTCTCGGAAATCGCTGGGTGAAAACTCAAAGGTATTAGTTAGACTTTTTGTTTTCTTCCAGCATTAGGCATTTTCGGTCTCCATAATATTCATAATTTCATTGATACGCATCTCTAATACATTTGCAGCAGTATTAAAGTGTCCAGTTCCTTCGGAATGTGGATTATAATATTCTTTTAAAAGTGTCTCACGTTCTTTTCTCAGAACGGCAAGATACATTTCATTATATGTAAAGTTCATAATTACTCCTCAAAAACTAATACAACATCATCTTCATTAACAATATAGAAATCAGTACCTTCAAACTTTGTAGGTCTGGCTTTCTGCCAGTTCGGTAGAATTGTATCACCGACTTTAATATCTTCACATTCATCACCAATAGCAAGGACTACACCTTTACTTACTTCGGCTGAGTCAGCGGAAGTCAAAATGATACCAGTTTCGGTGACCTTCTCTTTTTCAAGTAGTTCAACGACAATATTTTTTCTAATGGGTTTTAACATATTCACTTTCTAAAATTTAATTATATCTCATGGAGATAGGGGTGTCAACTGTTTTTTGGTAATAATCATCATCAGCCAAAAATAAGTACAGAGTTATTACTACCAAAATCAAAAACAAGGTTCTAATGTATTCCATTTTAACGTTGCCTATGTTGTTTCAATTGGTTGATAAAATTCTGAATCTCGTTACGAATGTAACTATTATTGGGTGGGATCCAACAATACACTTTATTTAAAAAGGCAATGAGTTGTTCTAAATCAATATTAATTTGTTGCATCGAATATACTCGACCACTCTTTTAGTTTTTCTCTTTTGTAACTTCTAGCTTGGCGAACATTCGTTGCATCAAGAACACCTTGTTCTACCAGAATATCAACCATACAAAGTAATTGGCCAACTTCCATTTCTAAACATTCTCTTGTTGTTGCAGAATCTTCGAATGGATAACTTGAGTCAAATCCAAAACGGAGAATCTTTGAAACTGACTGAATTACTTCAGCACATTCTTCTTGCGTAATTACTAATGTTTCTTTAACTTTATCGTCCATATCACTCACTTAAAAATGTTGGTTTATTTCCACCGTTGGTAATCATACTAGCAAA
>Ga0209188_1001743_pt1 | contig 16985 bp, 35 predicted proteins | sample C_130625_EF_Meta_FD_187307 | JGI IMG/M metagenome (GOLD analysis project Ga0209188, IMG submission 187307) | Freshwater microbial communities from Lake Croche, Canada to study carbon cycling - C_130625_EF_MetaG (SPAdes) (version 2) | ecosystem: Environmental > Aquatic > Freshwater > Lake...
AAGGTTCAGAGACTACCTGAGGGATACAGTTCCCTTAATAACAGGCTAGAGCGCCCAGCTCCGACTAGCAATCGGATGAAGATATAGTCCAACCCTTTAGGAAACTTTTGGATAGTTGGCTCACGGTTACTTCGGACGGCTTATTTTTCAATACGCCAGCTTCAATAACTCCCGTTCACTTCACTTCTTCCTAGCCGCATGGCCTGTGGTCGGAATCTGGTTTACTGCTTTGGGCGTAAGCACAATGGCGTTTAACCTCAACTATCGGGGTCCCGTCTTAGCAATCTGACGGTAAACATTGGGTGAATTGCTGGAAGCCCCCTACACGGGTAATCAGCAGCCAAGCCACTCACGCTTGAGTGGAAGGTTCAGAGACTACTGGGTTTAACAAGCGTGTTGAGTAATACCAGATCAGCGCCCAACATCCCAAAGGGATGAAGATATAGTCCACTCCTTGAAGATGGTAAATTCAAGGAACCAGTGCAATGGTTTCAACTTCAACCAATCTCTGATTGACAGTCAGAACCGCGTGATTCCCACTTGGGCCGACATCCTTAACAGGGCCGGACTAGGAATGGAAGTTATGCATGAGCGGAACGCCCATTAGAAATGGTGGCCTTGCTGAGAGATCGGTGAGTGAAAATCGGGTGAATTGCTGGAAACCCTCCTAATAAGGGGCAATCAGCAGCCAAGCCAAGAATACATTCTTGGAAGGTTCAACGACTACCTGAGGGATACAGTTCCCTTAATAACAGGATTTAGCGCCCGACAACCTAACACACAAGGTTGATGATATAGTCTGTGCCATAAGGATGGAAAACTTATGGATTACACGAATTTCCCTCTAGATTTGGCTGCAGCAACCACCACTCAGGTGGCTCTGACTGCTCCTTCAATCGGTTGATTTAGTTTACTTTTTTGTCCTCAAGGTTATTATAACCCTGAGGACTTTTTTATGAGTAAGCCACTAACCCGCGAGCTTTTTGAGATTCTGTGCAGATCTCGAAACCACATCTTGCGGTCATTCAATTACAAAGACGTAAGCTCAAAACTAGATTTTAAGTGTTTAATTTGCGGGCACATATGGTCAGCATCTGCCGCTTCATACAAAAACAGTAAGACGGGATGCTGGGGTTGTAAGAAAAAAGCCATATCTGACTTTACTAAAGCTCGTGTTTTTACACTAAAAGGTAGGGCAGAGATTTCTCGAAAACGAAAATTGCGACCAGCTTGGAACGAAGGCATGCCCGGGTCAGTGCCAGGAAACCCGCATGCCAGTAGAAAACCCAGGCCAGAACACCGCCACCTTCCCGCAGTTTTATACCTTATTCGCTACCTCGACCAATCCGGCACCCACTTCAAACTCGGCATCACCCGTTGCTCTTTAAATCGCCGGTTTAGGCACAATCAATTAATCTCCATCCTCCACCTCCACTATGCCACCCTCGGCGAGTGCTTCGACCTTGAACAATCCTTATTGAAATGGGCAAAGAACAACGGCTACCGCTATTCCTCTCTGACAACAACGGAACTCCTCCGTGCGGATGCTATCCCGCATATCTTAGCCACCCTCCGTCAATGACCCAACCCACCTCAAGCGCCCTACATATTACTTCCCCCTTGATTTGGTTACGGATTCAATCGCCTAAATCTCTTTAATAACTTTTTTCATTGGCCGATTGTGCCACTTCGCAAACTGGCCACTAAAGTTTCTCGGTGGCTTTTTTGGTATTATAATACATACAGTTGAAACAAACAAATGGAAACCTGGTCCAACTTCTCCACCTCCGACATTTTCATGGCCTTTATGGGTTTTGTCGCCATCGCCTCAACCCTGATCGTGTTACGCACTGCCTTCACCAACACTGACAAGCTGGAGCGGGACCGCAAGAACGGGTAAAACTCTTTACCTATCCTTTACCTTGATGGAACAAGTCCCTCTGGTGTTACTCGCTGCTCTTCAGTTTATGGGGGTCTCGGTATTGCCAGGGGGATCTGGTTGTTTAGCCAGTCCGCTGAATATGGGCGAGTACAATGTGGTTCAGGATACTTTGACCGTCTGCGTAGAGAATGCCAAGAAAGAAAATGTGGGAGTAGACCGAATCGTTCGCCACGAAATGATTCACGCTATCCACCAACGGTATCGCCTTGGCTTACGCACACTAACTCCTGAACCACTCTTTACCACTCTGGTCCGAGATAAACTCCCTTCCGAAGAAGTCTTGGCGGTGTTTCAAGGATACGACCGAGCACTTGCTAATCAGGAGCTAGAGGCAAGATTACTGGAAAAAGTAATGGACAATGACGAGATATCTGCCTTGGGTGTTGCCTCGGAAGCATACTTCAAAGCCACTCAACCGGGTAAAACTGGTATAGCACTAACAACTCAATGACCATTGAAGAAGCAGGCGACTCTTTAAAACTAGAGTGCTTTATTCGGGAATTGGGTTTTATTCAGTACCGTTGGCAAGTCATAGCCAACGCTGGGCTATATTTTGTTGTTCCCGTCAGTTTTATGGTTGCTTGCGGACCATTAGACGATTCATTAGGATTTCAACTAATCCAAGAGTATAACGTTTACAACTGCTCTGGGCTCCGTCTAGGTGCCCCACTATTTCAAACAGCCAAATCCGCAATCGACTTGGCACTTTCCTCATAACCACTTTGACTGACCCCTATCCTAGTATTTTGCCCCATATAATTGGGGCCATTATTTCAGTGTTGATTATAATTCTCCCCATTATCCTGATTTTGTAAGTTTACTTTGCCTTTCCGAGGGTAAAATAGACTTTAGAAGTCTGTTCAGTTATGGTTTTCGATAGGAATCCGAAATACGGAGCGGACCAATCTTTTCGTGAGTCTGCTCTCCGAGTTACTGATCTTTTATGGGAAACTACGGGTGGAGAACCCGCCGCCTTTCCACAATCATATCTCGAAAATCTAAGGTATGAGTATGAAAATGGTAAAGTTTCCATGCTCGAATTGATTGATCGTATTGATCTTCCGCTTACTGCTACCTATGACGATTACGCTGAAGTAGTTGAAAGGCTTATTTGTGTTAGTCGTGAAGATTGGCCTGAACCGAATAGTGTAGAACGGGTTAGAACAGATATATTGCTTTCTCCAAATAACTATGGCTTTTCTGAAACTGAAGATTTTGGAGAAGAAGATGGGGATATGAGTGCAAAAATTGAGAAATTCCTAAAGAAAATCATCGCCACGGCTTATCATGAAGGAGTACTTCATGTTACAGATAAGAACGGGAATCCGCCCAACGCTGCAAACAACTTTCTTTTATCAAAAGATGGCACTAGATTTTCAGGAATTTTCCATGGCCAAAACTCTGGCAAAATAGAAATACTTCCCTTTTCAATTTCTGAAAGCAATGGGAAGTGGAAAATCGCGTATTGAAATATGAAAGAACATGACGCATCATTTGGCTGCGAATCAAATAATGAACTCAATGGCAAAGATGCGTCATTTCGCGGTGCCCCTATGATTAGCGAGCCTCGAGTTATAGTAAAACGCCGGATAAAAGGGGCTTTGGTGCCTATGCCTAAGGATCCGCAATGAAATATCTTCTTCAATCGTTTAAAAAATATCATGGCTTAAGGGGAGTTCATTTCTATTCTGCTAGAGAGTGCTATTTTATGCCTTGGCACGAAGTTCTTCAATTTCTTAAGGATCTTTCTAAAAATAGAAAGGAATCCACAGAAGTTTTCATTGAGAAATTGTCGGAAAGTCTAGCAAATTATGATCCGACAAACGAGTTTTTAGCGGTTTGCCAAAATGGTGAATCCGTATCAGTAGAGCTATACTGCCATTCTGGGCATTATGTAAACAAAACAGGGTAAAAACTCTATAATTGGCCTACGGGAATGAATGAAGAATTTGCGGTTTTCGCCGGCAAAGTAACGAAATATTTGAATGATGCAACCATCGTTGCCCGATTATCCCATTGGAATGTCCGTGGGCCCGGATTCTACGAGCATCATCTCCTATTTGAACGACTCTATAATGATCTTAGTGAGTTGATGGACGCTAATGTAGAGCTTTTAAGGGCTTGCGGTTTCAATCCTGATTTTCAACTTTTCAGTGGCCCCGGCATCAGCATGGAGTTTTTTGATGCCGCATCTTTAGTGGAACTCAATATGGATTACATTATGGCTTTGAATGGGGCCATTGGAATGTTTTACAATTTTTGTGAAGAGCATAGTTCGGATCCTCGTCTTGTGGCATTGGGGGATCAGATGCAGTCTATGGCTAATACAGTTCTCAATGATCTGTACCTTCTTCAATCCTGCATAGGCCATTAGGTTTACTTGGGCTTCCATTTCCTATAATGGTATCAGCATCTGTTCTTCAAAATGTTCTTGGTCATCAACGCCACCGGGGAACTTTGGAATGGAACTGAGTGGAGCAATCAAGGGAAAGTCTTTTGTTCCATTGGCCGAGCTCAGCGTTCTCTCCATGAAAATGGAGAAGATCTCGATAAATCAGAAATTGTCCTTTCCAATTCAATGGGTTTTAATCAACCATGATCCCACCAAGAAGTTTTCCCCCCGGTATACTAAAGCTGGTTCAGGAATACTCGGATGGCACCAAAGAAACTGTAATTGAACTTTCAACCTCATCAAAAAACCGAGATCGAATCAATCGCATGAGAAATGATCTTTTAATGGTTGACTCTACAAAAAACCTTTACATTATTGAAAACAATTCAAAATGATTTCAAATAAACCCCGTCATTGGATCTCGACTTGTTCCGAAGACAAAAATGGAAACATTATTTTAGATTTCCCAGATGAACTTCTTGAAACGTTGGGTTGGGCAGAAGGCACAGAACTCTCCTTTGAAGCATTTGCCGGATCAATCGTGTTGCGAGAAGTCAAAGACTGAGTACGAAAGACTAAAAGAGGAGTTAAAACTCCTCAAGGAGTACCTAAATAGGGAGTTTGACCTATAAAGTACGGTTTCCCGTACCTTGAGGGGCGGTTTGCCCCCTTTGCAAAACGGGCAAAACAAGGTATATTTAAAGGGTGGTTGAGGGTGGTCCGGTTGGTCTTGTTACCTCCGGGACACCGGTCTGGGGTTTCTCTCGTAAGAACCCAGACACTCAACCCGAACCTTGAAAATTGAAACGGAATGTAGCGCAGCGGTAGCGCAGTTGCTTTGGAAGTTCGGGGTAAAAGTGTTTGGAGTTTACTCTCAAACTTCTTGCGCTATACTTAGTTCATGATACATCCAAACTCACTTGCTAACTTAAAACGAGGTCGCATTGATCCCTTAGTTCAATGCCCTCACTGTGACCGAGAGGTTAAAAAACCTTTCCTTAGGCGTCATACGGAAAAGTGTGTTAAGAACCCTGAGTTTGGCACCCCTTGTCCTAAGTGTGGAACGCTTAAGCATCCTGATAAACAAACTTGTAGCACATCTTGTTACAACAGTTTGTTTCGATCTGGTCTGAACAACCCGAACCATAAAAGGGGCAACAACTACAGAACCATTTGTTTTCACCACCATGAAAAAGAGTGTTGTGTGTGCGGTTGGAGTTTGATTGTTGAAGTTCATCATTTAGATGAAAATAACAAAAATAACGACCCACTAAACCTAGTGCCTCTGTGCCCAAATCATCACCAAGTTTGGCACTCTAGGCATAGACCCCTGATAGAAGAACAAGTTCTATCCTACATCAAGTCAAAACGGAATATCGCCTAACTTGGTCATGGCACCTGCTTTGGGAGCAGGAAAAATCTTGGTTCAAATCCAAGTATTCCGACTTGCCACTTTGCACCGTGCGATTAACACGGAATGCCGGTGGCATCTGGGTAGGTGTCCGAGTGGTTAATGGAGATGGGCTGTAAACCCATTGGCTCTGCCTACGTTGGTTCAAATCCAACCCTGCCCATTGCCCTTCGGGGCAACAATCTGTGCGACACGAGGGTTCAAATCCCTCCAGATCCACTTTACGGGTCTGCTTTGGAATCGACCGTGCAGAGGGTAACGAGTTAAGTCTCAACAACATCGTATCATTCCGCAGGACTCTGGTCAGCGCTGCTGCCTAGACTCTGAGCGCAACGGGGACTTCGGTCCCTTTTCTTTCTAATCGGGTAAAACTCATTAAGTTTAATAATCTGCTCGTGTGTGTTATTGCTGCGAAATACTTTCCTGACACGGGCTGGATAGGCGTGAAGCAACGTGATCGCAACTATGTGCCTAAACTCGACTTTCAACGGGATACCACGAATGGTGTAGAGCGTTTGATGTACACAGATGAGATGACCGGCTACCGTGAAGGTCTCAATAGCAACGGTATCTGCATTCTTTCTGCTTCACTTAAAGTCACTGACGATGAGAAAGAAATTGAGAAAAGTTCATCAAAGCACAGTGGTGATGGAGTTCGCATTAGCAAAGCGTTGTCACAACCGACCCTTGCCCGTGCTGTGAAGTCATGCCTTGACAGCAAACTGACAGGTAACACCATCATCTTTGACAAAGATCGTCTCTTTCTCATCGAGGCTTGCACAAAACCTTGCGAAGAAGGTGCAACAGGTGACTACACTTACAAGCTTAAAGAAATTAAAAAAGATGACACTGTGGCCCGCACTAACCACGGTATTGATTTGAAATGGGCCGGCTATCAACCTGTGGGTGATGCTGCGGAAAAACTTTCTCGGAAGAGTAGCGAAGCGCGTTTGAAGATTGCTCGGGCAATAGTGAATAAGGCCACAACACCAGAGCAAATCATGGACTTGCTCACCACGCAATTTTCAAAAGACCCACAAATGAATGCGACACGCACATCCTCTGGGCCAAAGAAAATGCGCACAACGGCGCAAATCATGATGATTCCTTCAAAGGACACACTTTATCTTCGTCCTGTTGCTTCACGCATTGACATCGACACAAATGATGCAAAAGACCCTAAGGCAAAGACTCATTTAGTTGTGATGCCAAAGATAAAAATCTGACTTTGACAAAAGTTTACAAACTGTTTAAGTTGTTATATTAAATCGTCTTACTGCACAAAACGTGCCGCTATTATGAGTACGCGTCCCGAAACACTCGGGAGACAAGACTCGGGCTATGATATTTAGCCTTAAACTCATTGTGCCGAGGGATCTGCTCCTGAGACGGAGAACTTCTCCTTTTCCTATTCGGATGTTGAATTAACTTATTTTCATGCTGTCAACTTTTACACTGGTCGCCCTGTCTTTCCTGGGCTCACCAATACTGCCTGAGGCAATCAGTCCAAACCCCGGTTTGGCCGAGATACTTCAATCAGTGGCCACTGATTACACAGGACTGAAACAGCCGGAACCTCCGACAGTTCTCTCCTCCGACATCAAACCAAAAGAGCCCGAAGAAAAACGACTCATCTGTAAAGGATGTAACGCCGACGAAAACCGTGCCTTGATCTTTCTGCAAGACAAAGGCATCAAGGACAAAAATGCCCTGGCAACTATTATGGGAAACATTCGACAGGAGTCAATGTTTATCCCCAATATTTGTGAAGGTGGTGCCCGCACTTCTTACGGTGGGTGCGGTGCAGGATTCGGATTGATTCAGTGGACTTCCAGTGACCGTTACTACGGTCTTGGTTCCCACAGTCGCCGGATTGGTAAAGATCCTTCCACTATAGAAGCTCAACTTGACTATATGTTGAGTGAGCCCCAGTGGAAGCAAATTGAGTCCCGAATGAAAACACCTGGACGCTCCATTGATAGTTACATGAATCACGCTTATTCATGGATCGGTTGGGGTATTCACGGGGCACGAACTTCTTATGCCTATGACTACGCTGGGAAACTGGTTCTGTCATGAAGAAGTTTATACTTGCGACGCTCCTTTTGTTGTCACCTATGGCGGCAAAAGCGCAATGCGGCGAAGCCAGCTACTACTCTGGCGGCGGAATCACTGCCAACGGTGAAAGGTTCAACTCAGGGGCTAACACAGCAGCCCACCCTTGGCTCCCTATGGGGTCCTACGTTCGAGTTACTAATCAAAACAATGGTAGATCAGTTACGGTGAGAATCAATGACCGTGGCCCCTATGCAGGTGGCCGCGTACTTGACCTCGCTGAAGGTGCGGCATACCGTATAGGTCTGACCTATACTGGTGTTGCCCCGGTGTGTATAACTCGCCTCTGAGTTTACCGCAGAGGTAACCACCTATATTGTTTCCGGGGTGCTTCGGTGCCCCTTTCCCGCCCTGTTAGCACAGTGGTAGTGCGCCATACTTGTAATATGGATGTCATCTGTTCGAATCAGATACAGGGCTCCGCGAGGTTAATTCAGTGGTAGAATGTCAGTTTTCCAAACTGAACGTCAGGAGTTCAAGTCTCCTACCTCGCTTGCCCGAAACTTCGGGCATTTGTTCACTTCAAATCAAAGTATGATTAAGTATTTTCTCACCGCTGGCGTTGCTGCTGCTACTATCGCTCCCGTTAGCGCAGCTCCTTTCAACGATGTTGCCCCCACAAACTGGGCATACAGTGCAGTCCAAAACCTAGATGCTCGCTACGGTTGCATCGCAGGTTACCCTAATGGCACCCTGAAGCCCGAAGCTGATGCTACCCGTGAGGAAGTATTTGCCTTGGCTAATCATTGCCTTGACAACATCACCACCTTCTACACACAAGCTGACGCTCAGTTGGCTTCTGCTCTTCGTGCCGAAATCGGTGCAGTTAGCAAGCGTGTTACCACACTGGAAACCGCCGCTAAGACTGCCGCTCAACGTCGGGAACTGGGCGTCAACAACTATGGCGGTGTAGCCTTTGCTGGTGCTGCTTCCAATTCCCTTGATAACAATGGCGACCGGGTTACTAACTCGGGTGTCACTCTGCAAGGTCGTGTGAAGGCATTTGAGTTTGGCAACCAATTTGCCATCTCTGCTCGCCCCTATGTTACCTTTGCTGGTGCTCCTGACAACCAAGCTGGCACCGTATTTGGTGGCGGTTTAGGAACTCTGGATATTCCCCTTGTTCGTCGTACCCTTGCTGATGGAACCAAAGTTTCTGCTGCTAACCTTTATCTTGGTGCTGGTGGTCAGGCAGGTGGTAATCAGGGTGCTGGTATCGGCGTTGCAGGTATCGAAGCGTCCGTAGCCAAGAATATTGTAATCTTTGCTGATGCCAAGATTCCTTTCTCTAACACCGGTGTTGAGAATATTTATGGCAACCAAAGTTACAATGTGACTGGTTCGATCGGCGCGGGATTTAAGTTCTGATGTAATCGTTGAGGGTTCCGGCAAGGTGCTTGCCTGGATATAAAAGACTGACGCCTCCCGCTGCGGAAAGCGTACCCATTAGGTCAGTGCCCTTGAAATACCTTCTCCGTGTGAACGTTTGGCCCACGATACGGGTCACCAGGGCGATTAGCTCAGTGGTAGAGCAGCACCTCGACACGGTGAAGGTTACTGGTTCAAATCCAGTATCGCCCATTTAGCTAAACGGACAGGTTCGGTAAACCGGCCTTGTGTTTTCCGGGGAAACCTGCTATATTTAAAGAATGAAAACACTACTCGCAATGGCGGTGCTCTTTGCCGTCCCGACAATCGCTGCCCCTCACTGTGTGGTCGTTCAAGACCGCATCTGCTTTGAGTCACAAGCACAGTACGATAAGTATATGGGTTGGGGCCCAGAGCAACAAAAACAAGAACGGGAGGCAAACAAATGAGCAATCACGGATTGCGTACAACCGGGGTACACACTGGCAACTTCGGATATGCGAAAGTAAAAGGAAAACCTGGAGAACTTGACCTCACCAAAGAAATACTCGCCAAAGAAAACCTTCGCATCCCTAACCGTGATGAAGTTTACACACGGTTGGTAATTGCCTATAATACGACAGCTGACCCTAAGTTGAAGGCGGGTCTGTGGGAAATTCTCAAAAAGAGAATTGCTACAGTCAAACCCCCGAAACCCCCAGTATCCGCCCAGGTCGAAGAAACTCACTGGGATATAATCAAGAGAACAAGATGAGCCAGACAGCAGTGTGGTTAACCATTGGAGGAATCCTCCTGTTTGTAATCTTGGAAGACCCTAAGGTTTACCATTGGTTAGTTCTATTAAGCAAGATTGCAAACCTGTGGGTTAAGCAACAATGGTTCAAAATAAAGAATCATCCCGACACTCCCTGGGTGCGGTATTCGATTAAACGCAATGCCGACAAAATAGTCAAACAACTAATGGACGAACTCAATGAAAACAAATAGCAACACAATCGTCCTGATGGGGTTTCCAGAACCCGACGAGTCCCCACCTCAAGATATAACTCGTTCCGTAACTTTGAGCAATGAGCAATGGTCTATCTTGGCGCTTTGTGCTGAGGCCTACTCCGAAACCTACCGCACAAAACACTCTCAAACTATTGCAACCTATGTAACCCGTGGTCAAATCCCCGAAGCACAATCCGAAGCAGTGAAAATGAATCAGTTGTTGCAAACTCTCGATAAGTTACAGGCAAAGTTAGTATGAGTTACATATACGATGAAATCCTCGAAGATTTCTTTGAGCAAGAACGCCAAGAGTTATGCGATGACTTGAACCCTGCTTGCAAGTTAAAACCATTACCTGACAAAGGACGAACTGACATAATGTGGCAAGTTGCTGTGTCCTCGGCCATTGAGGGTCAAGGTGAAGCCCGCGATATATTTGCGAGATTGCTATATAATTACCTCACTGATAAACCATCCCCCACATTAGCAGAATGAACAACCAGTATAAGAAAGACAGCCTCTACAATAGCATCTGGGCGACTCTGGAAGAGGATCTTGGTGATACACCTCGGCACAGCGAGGTTACGGAACTTATTTGTGACATCGTAGCTGACTGGTGCCCCAAAAGAGGTGATTTTTGGTTGAATAAGGATGATCAATACATTTATGTGAACAAAGGTTGGGAAATCGTTGGGGTGGAAGCATTGGAGTAGAAGGGATGACTAACGACCCAAAAGAGTTCTATCGTTTCTTCGTCGTAGAATACTACGCCACTGGTGAAGGTTTCTCCTATTGGTTGCAGATTTCTCGCAATTACTCTCGTGGCAACGAAACCGATTACGAACTGAAAGAGTTTGAAGAGTTTGTTGGTCACGAGTATTACCTCTATTGTAATAGCATCGAAGAAAAAACCGAGGAGGAGTTTATGAGTGTTTATGCCCCTATGATACCGTCATACGTTATTCGGGCAGTTGAGAGGAAGGATCAGCCTGCATTCACTTGGCAAACTCACATTCACTTGAATTACAGCTGAGATGGCCGACCAACTAACACCAGAACACATCAAATCGTTCTTGGATCGCTATAGAGACCCGGCAGATGCTCGCAAGTTTTTGCAAGATGCCGGGTTGATTGACGAAGATGGCAAGTTATCTGCCCCTTACCGTAAGCGTTCTTTAATACCCGCCACAGACTGGGACTTTTCTGACGGTGCCGAGGTTGAATTTAGTGAGTGGTTCCACGGGGATTATGGCCCCTTCACACTCCGCTCAGAATACTTCTATGGAGATTGCAAGGTGAAAGATGTGAAAACTTTGGAAAAGTTAATGTTTCAATGGCTCCACGTTGCGTTTGTAACCGGTTACGAGCGAGGTACGGTTTCCCGTACCCTTGAGGGCGGTTTACCCCCTTTACTTTCGGAGTGAAATGGGCTATACTTATAGTATGAAAAAAGTCACAGTCAAACCTAAATCCAGCAAGGCAAAGAACCGCCTTGCCAACACAATGGAGGGTAATCCTGTGTGTGTTATAGAACAGAATACTGGTGGTGAGTTGTTTCTTGCTTCCGAAAATCGTAAATACTTTTTCTGGGTAAGCACTCGCACTGGGATTAATCGTTTCGGCGAAAAGTCTGACGCACACTGGGAGGTGATTGAATGAAACCAAATACTTATGTAATTTTTCAACGAGCACTTACAGATGCAATAATGCTGTCTGTAAGTGAAGTATTTGATTTCCCCCATCAATCAGGAGATAGTTATCAATGAGTTTTTCCAAAACTGTTTCTGTTGTTGCAGCACTTGCAAGTATCTTTGCTGCTGGTGCTACTGGTTGGAAACTTGCGGATACACAAAAAGAAGTTCCTTTGAGTTCATTGGACCAAAAGGTGATGGAACTGGAAAAGAAACTTGAAGGAGTAAAAGAACCTCAAGTTGCTCCTGATTCTGGGGTTCAGCAACCTATTACTCCCCCTGCTCCTGTGCTTCCACAACCTATTACTCCTATTACTCCTGTTCCTCAAGTGGTTCAACCTCCTCTAACCCCTCCCCCTCCTGTGCTTCCCTAAAAACAATGAACTACGAAGTCCAAACTTATGATACCACAGACAACACTGTGTATTATGAGACTGTAAGAGATGCTATGAGTTGTGAGGATGCCCGTGATGTAATTGACGACAAGTATCCAAATCGTAAAGTAATTGCCGTGATTGAGAAGAAGACACTTGACGAACTGACACAAGAGCACTTCACAGGGGCACCAGACTTATCCGTGAAAATTTTCTACCAGAACCTATGAATAAGTATCGTATCAAAAAAGTAATTGAATACAACACTCCTTGGTATTATCCACAAGTAAAGGTCTTGTGGTGGTGGCATCATCTATTTTCTCAAAATCCGTATTATCTTGGATTTCTCAGTCTGGAAAGAGCACAGGAAGCACTCTGTTCTCATATCAAAAAATCTGTGGTAGAATATATTGACTTTGATTATGAGAGGGACTGCAAATGACTGAAGAACAAATTCAAATTTTGCGCTCCTTAATCAAAGGAGAGATTGACGCAGCGGGTATAGATGGAATGGAACACGGGGCCTGGGGATGGGCCGACAAACAATTAGAAGAAGGGTGGAAGTACTTTGAGGAGAGTTTTAGGACACCCGAAGAATTGGAGGCACAATGAAACTCTTTGATTACCGATACTGTGATGATTATGGAAAGGATTACTCCTTTTTCTTTCTAAAGTGTAAAAAATACACAGCACTTCAAATGTCTTTTAGCATTTGTGAGTACCCTAGTTGGCCTCACCTACAGATTACACTTGGGAGTGGTAGTCTCTTTGGCATGTTTGCCTATGCTTGGAAGTTTGGATTTGATATAGACTTATTCTCACATACTTGGAGGTGGGAAGAATGATTAAACAAACAGAAATGCCAAACCTGAAAAACCGCCTAATGCAAGCTGACGTAGTTTGCAAGGATTGTGGAGAAAAATATGGCAAATACTCTGTCGGTTGCTCATCTACCTGGATGGGAACTTGCGGAGTTTGCGGTGAGGAGAAGGGAATAACAGAAGTTAGAGATTGGGGATACCTCACAAAAGGTATCAACGATCTAAAAGGTAAAATCAAACAACAAAGCAAGGAGGTTGCTAAGTATATGCTCACACAAGAACCTATTATGACTGACGAGGAGTTGGATGATACCCTCACGGCTAGTTACGAACAAGGTGAGATTACCTTGAAACTTACCGAAGAGGAAGTGGGTTTCCTAAATGAGTGCCTTGATGTTATTGTAGATAACCACGAGAGTCTTTGCCCTGGTCATTCAAATGAGTGCCCGGAAGACATTGCTCTCTTTGAAAGTATCGAGAAAAAAATCACCGATCTCTACCAAGATCACTGCGTCAAGTTCAGAGTGTCACCTGCTATCCTAGAATACAACAAGAAGTATGGGACTTGGGGTATAGGTAAAGATGCTGAAAGGTGGGAGAAGTTTAGAGACAACTATGAAATGCTGGTGGAACTTGGTTTTATTACGGAGGCAGAATGATGTTGGATTTTTCGTATATGCAGGATCAACCTTCCGAAGCTCAAGAACAGGCAATTCAAGAAGCAATAACCAGGGAGTGTATAAAGGCAATAGCTATTTACCTGGGGGAGGTGGCAGACAAAATGGAGTCGAGCAACATTGAGTCTCTCAATGTTCCCACCCTTCGTGCAATGGCTCAAGAACTTACCAACCGCAATGCAAACAATGAAGAAAATGCCTGATTGTTTTACGGTTGAAAAAACACCTTTTGGTCTCTACACATCCCGGTCTAGGGATGGCAAAGAACTTGTGACCTCTGCCACTGAAGAATCCTGCCGAGCAATGACCCACTTTTACCTAAAGGGTTTGCAGGATGGCTTTACTAAGGCAGAATTTATCTATACTAGCACTGTCGGAGGAAAACTTTGATGGGAGACCCTGTAAACCACCCTAGCCATTACCTTTATGGCAAATTCGAGGTAATAGATATCCTTGAGGAGGCAGTCGCTTTAGCGCCTAACCCTGTTCAAGGTTGCCTTCAGTACCAAGTTCTGAAGTATATGCTTAGACTGTGGGGCAAAGAGAACTCTTTGCAAGATGCCAGGAAGGCAAAGTGGTACCTGAATAGATTGATTCAGAATATGCAAGCGGAAACAACGGCAGATGAAATCCTAAGCAACGTGCTTGGCCCTAAATGAACGACCTTTTACAATACCAACGTGCAAACTTCGTTGACGGAGTTATTGCCGCCTTTGGCCTAGATGAAGTCCCCGAATCAATCCTCTATCTCCGAGACCAATACATCAACGGAGACATTTACATAGATACTATTTACCGAGAACTACGGGGAGCATCCGAATGAATGAAGAACAACGGGAAGAGTTTCTTGGAAAACTCTGTGAAACTATTGTTGAGGGGATGCCACTTGCAGACCTGAAGAATATCGTTTGGGACCAAATTTACAACGAATTGATTGACCTTAGTGACAGTGATTTGGAATTGTTTGCCGAGGATTACCAGGTAGAGTTATGACTTTTTCTGTGGTTATAATTGCAGTTTGGGTAACCTGGGTGGTTATTGTAGGAGTTGTTAGCAAAGTGCTGATAGAAACGGGGAAGAAAATTGAACGAAATGATTGACAACTTCTTTGAGTACGATGCCGGAGACGAAATTGTAATTCGTCGAGGCAAATACAATTACCGATGTGTAATGACTTGCAGAGTCTGTCCCGAGCAGTATGATGTTTACATAGGTGAATATCTTGTGGGGTATTTGAGATTAAGGCACGGTACCTTTGAGGCTCGGTTTCCAGATTCCCTGGGTGAAAGTGTGTATGAAACCGATAAAATTTACGGTGATGGTTGTTTCTACGGCCCGGAAGAAAGGAAGCGAGAATTGAATCGAGCAATCAAATATATCAACCGGGAGGTAAAGAAAAAAGAGCGTTACGTTCCTGATCCGACGGTTTCCCGAACCGAAGAGGTCGGTTAACCGACCTTTACTTTTACAGGGTTATGCCCTATACTTAGACCAGTTGCGTTATCCTCATTCAAGACCTTATTCATTCCCGCCTAAACGATTTGGCGGACCAAATCCGTTATCACTTTGACAACGGCGATATTGCCTGTGCCGAGTTACTTCGTCAAGAGGGATTAGATTTGGCTAAGCACGGCGATGATTATGATTATGAGTTTATGGTTCTTCAAGATCAAACCTTCTCCAAATAAAATGAAAAAGTTCCTCTCACTATCTGTTTTGTTTGCTTCCCTGACCCTACCAGCTTTAGCTGATGGGCAACCAGCTCCTCGTGTAGGTTCTTGCCCCTACCATACTACGGGAAGTGGTGATTGGTGTGTGCCTAACTCCGGGTATTTAGTTATCTTTGCTGGCAATAGTTCTTGCCCTAGTTATTGGACAAACAGCGGCCCCTATTGTGTCAGGGAGGTTCGGTAAACCGAACTGACTGGTACGGTTTGCCCCCTTGTAAAATCCGGCCTTTTGTGGCATACTATAAGAGTAAACAAACAAAGAAAACAACCAAATGACTGCATTCGCTGTAACTGACAATCTGGATTGGACCGTAAGCAAGCGGTCCCTGTGCTTTATGGGTAATGACGGGGAGCTGGTAAAGTGGCCCAGTAAAGTTGCTGTTGTCCGTGATGATAACGGTAAGTGCCTGGGTGCAGTTTCCTCCGATTATGAGACCGTACAAAACCAAGACCTTTTGAAGCTGATTCAACCTATGGTTGATGAAGGTGTTCTTACGGTAGAAAATATGGGTTACCTTAGCCACGGTGCTAAGGTGTTTGCTCAGGCTAAAATCAACCAAGAGTTTCAGGTTATTGGTGAGAGTTACAAGGCTTACATCACCCTGCTAAATGGTCACATTGGCAACGCTTCTGTGGCAATCGGGCCGAGCGCAACTCGTGTTATCTGCGGTAACACTTTTGCTATGGCATACTCCGGTTTGGGTGAGAAGTATCGCCACCACGTTGGTGTAAACGACAAGGTGCTATCTTCCACAGCTATTCTCAACTACGTTGATGGTGCTATGAAGAAGTATAGTCAATACGTTGATAAGTTAGCTACTACTCGTTGCACTGAAACTCAGTTTCGTAATGCCTTGGAAAGCATCTACAATAAGGATACCAAGGACATTCGCAATGCCAAGCAACTGACCAACCTGTTTTATGCCGGTAAGGGTAATGAAGGCAAGACTTTTTACGATGCCTTTAACAGTATCACAGAGTTTGCCTCTAACTACTCTCGTAAGAGTGTCGCTGGGCGTCTCAACTACAGCCAGTTTGGTCAAGGTGCTGCTATCAACCAGCGAGCAATGTCTGTGCTTACTGAGATGGCTACGGTATAGTTTACCTGTAACCTATAAACCTACAATATCGGGGAGGGTGACCTCCCCTTATTTTTTATATAATGACACTCAAGATTACCTCGCTACGGATCGACAAGCATAATTCCAATAGCGAGTACTACGGTGGGTCACTCTCCTACCTTATCGTCAACGCCACTTGGAAAATCACACAAGACGACGCTGAAGGAGACAGCTACCTGTTTGATATGGCAAAAGCGGAAGCTAACGAGTATGGTAAGGTCCTTACTATTGAGAGCCCAGAGGACTACGAGTATTGGATGCTGAACTGGGATCTTGACTTAAAAAATGGTTATCCAAGATACAAACATTGTTGGACTCACAGGGATTGTCCCTGGCATTACATTGAAAAGTTC
>Ga0209188_1001747_pt1 | contig 16969 bp, 19 predicted proteins | sample C_130625_EF_Meta_FD_187307 | JGI IMG/M metagenome (GOLD analysis project Ga0209188, IMG submission 187307) | Freshwater microbial communities from Lake Croche, Canada to study carbon cycling - C_130625_EF_MetaG (SPAdes) (version 2) | ecosystem: Environmental > Aquatic > Freshwater > Lake...
GCTACTCGAACGCATCGCCGACCACCCGATCAACCGCATCGGCGAACTCGCGCCCTGGAACCTGAAACCCGATACCAACTAATACGCGTCAAGCCACGACGGCCGTAGCCGAGAGAAGACGCTTACCCACCAGCGCTCGCTCATCCATCAGAAGCGGGTCGGGGACCCACGGCGCTTCCGGGCCGCTGCGCGCCACCTGATGCCGTAATCCGCGCTCGTAACCCGTGCGGCGGGGAATCTCGCCGCTGATCCAGAACAGCCCGTCCAACACCGCATAGGGCTCCGCCCGCACCACCGGCTCGGCACCGAGTTGGCGCCAGCGGTCAGGATCAGGGACGCGGTCCATCGGCAGCACACCGCCATCGGCCTGCCGGCCGCCGCGTTCAGCGAACATGCCAGGGTGCAGGTGCAGCGGGATCGCCCGGTTGCCATTGGCGGCGCGGATCATCGCCAGGGCCTGCGGCAGGCCGCCGGCATGATCCCAATGCCCGTGCGAGAGCATCGCCGCCTCGATAGCCGCGAAATCGACGCCCAGCCGCATGCCGTTACGCTCTACTGCGTAGTCCACCGGCCCGCCATCAAAAAGCAGGGTGCGCGCCTGTCCCCCGGCATGGGCTCTCAGCACCAGGGAAAGTCCGTGATTGGCGCAGCAGAGCGCGCCGCCCGCGGTGATCCGCATACCGCGGCGCTGGAGCATCGTCGCCTCGCGAGTGACGAAGCTCGGCACCGAGGACAGCATGTCGGTCACATTGTCGACGAGGACCAGGATCTCCAGCCGGTCGCAGCTGAGGAGCGTCATGCATTGATCCCTTGGATGTTTTCCGGCCGTGCAGGCAGTTCGCCGCGTTCGACGCGACCGACGATGGCGGTGAGCGCCGCATTGGCGGGTGCCGAGAGACCAACCTTGGCGCCTTCGGCCACGACGAAGCCGTTGATCTGCTCGATCTCCGTCTTGCGGCCCTTCATGATGTCCTGGCCCATGGAGGGCCGCTGCTTGGCACTGCGCTGGCCGGCGGCGAGAGTGGAAAGAATTTGCCTCTCGGCACGCTCCAGGGCCGTCGCCTCGCCCGCCTCGGCTGCCGCCAGCACGGCTGGATCGATCTTCTGGATTGGCTCCAGCGCATAGCCCAGAGCCCGGCCGATCCGGACAGCCTCGCCGCCCAAGCGGATCGACAAGCGGCGCATGCGTTCGTCGCGATCGCACTCATTGCCGGAGAGACCGGAGGCGGCGCTGACGCCATTGCGCATCACGTTGACGCAGAGTTTCGACCACCTTTCGCCCCAAAGATTTGTCGTGGCATGGACGCTATCGACCTCGGCGATCATGTCGCGGATCAGCGTGACCCGATCGGTGATGCGGCCATGGGGCTCGCCCACCGCGTAGACGATACGCTGGGTACCGCCGAGTGGGACCGTGCGCATCACCTCCCCCGGCGCCAGCAGCTCCCCAGAATAGGTCCCCGCGATGACGCCAAGCGTGCGGCCCCATCCGACGACTGAGGCGATCGCCGGTTCGTTGATGCAGTTTTGCAGACTGGCGCAGAAACCGCCGGGGGCGAGGTAGGGCGCGATCATCTGCGTCGCCCAAAGCGTGTCGTAGGACTTCACGCTGATGAAGGCGATGTCGACCGGCCCTTCCCGGGATAGCTGTTGAACATCACTGATGTGGAGCGCGGGAACCGATACTGTGACATTCTGGCTTTCTTCCAGCCCGGACAGCTTCAGCCCATGGGCGCGGATCGCCTCCACATGCGCTGGCCAAGCATCGATTAGCGTGATGTCGTGGCCTAACCGCGCAAAATGTCCCCCGAGATAGCCACCAACTGCGCCGGCACCGACGAAGACGATCTTGGGACGCATAATTTCCTCCGCTTCAGTCGATGAAGGCCGGCTTCGGCTGCGTGTCATAGGCGATGCCGGCCGTTTTGAGCGACGCGGTGAGCGCGGCCTCCGGCATGCCCGCATGGCGTACCAGCAGGTGCAGGTACATCCCAACGAAGGCTGGGCCATGCCCCTGATGGTCGCCTTCAGCAGTACTGGTGAGCGCATGGGCGAGTTCATGCAGGAGGATCCAGCTCGGCAGCATCGCCGGTGCCTCGATCGTCAATCGGGTTGCGCGGGCGATGGTCCGCCGAGCCTGATGTGGCAGCCGCCGCACCCGCGGCGGATAGCGGAGCCCCTCCGCGCTCCAGACGTGATCGACGAGGGCCTGCAACTGGTCAAACCGGACACGAGAGGCATCGCGGCCGGCCACTTCGGCATCCTCCCAGGCGTACAGCGCGGCAGCGGCGGGATCGACCCGGCTCACTTGCGCCCAAGGCTCCCCGCTGGGCCGCCATTGATCGGCCGGTGCAGACCAACCCGCCCGCCAGCATCGGCGCCGCGGCCATACGCACTGCGATCGCGTACCGTCGCTCTGGCATAAACGGTTCGCAGCCGGACCCCCAGGGCGCGAACGCCTTCCTCGACCTTCTTCTCCTTGGCCAGCACCAGGGCGGTGCGGTCTGAGCGTACCGCCGGTGCTGCCGCCCGATGGCGAGCAGCCGCCGTAGCGGCGCGTTCCTCCGCCATCCCATCCAGGCGCTTGCCGACGCGGTCAGCGAAGCCATACCGGAAGCTCCGTAGTCGGCTCTGCGGTGTCGCACGGCTGGTGATATAGGCATCAGAGACCTTGAAGAGCGTCTCCTCGGTCGCCAGCGCTCGCTCAATCACCCGCAGCAGATATTCGCAGAGCTGGACATCGGGGCCGAGCCCGAAAATCACAAAATCTGCCCGCCCATCGGTCCAGCCACGGCATTCGCAGAAGCGTAACAGGGCCGGGTAGAGCCAACGCAGCGCGCTGCGCCGGGCGCTGCCGAGATCAACGCGGCGCTGCTCGCAGGCTTCCTCGCGGAGCTCTATCTCGCCCATGCTAAGGCCGTAAACATCCAGAAGCTCGCCTACCTTGGCGGCAGCAGCCAGCGCCTCCGCTTCCGAGCAGCCGCGTTCCACCGTCTTGGCGGCCAGCGCACGGATTCGGGCCTTCACGCGGGAAAGTTCGCTCTGCTGATCCATAGTCCCTAGTCCCTAGTCCAGCACCACTCCGGCGTCGCGCACGACGGGGAGCCAGAGCGCGATCTCGGCATCCCAAAAGCGTTCCAACTCGGCGGCGCTGCCGCCCACCGGGTCGATGCCGTTCTCTCGGAGTTTCCGCGCGACCGCCGGTTCTGCAACCGCCCGCCGCATCGCGGTCTCCAGCCGCGCCAGAACCAGTGCGGACGTCGCCGCGGGTGCATAGGCGCCGAACCAGTTGAGGATACGAAACTCTGCCATGCCAGCCTCGATCGCCGTGGGCACCTCGGGCAGGCTGGGGTGCCGTGTCTCGGCCAGCACCGCCAGGCCGCGCAGCGCACCACTGCGGGCATAATTGTGCAGGGAGGCGAAGCCTTCGATCAAGAAATCGACATTGCCGGCGATCATGTCCGGGATCACGGGTCCGGCGCCACGATAGGGGATATGTTCGGCCTTGCCGCCAGCACGCATTGTCAGCAGGTGTGCTGAGAGGTGGTTGATGGAACCCGGCCCGGCTGACCCATAGGTCAGCGGCTTCGGGCTATCGCGCAGCAAGGCGACGAATTCCTGAAAATTCTGCACCGGCACATGCGGCCCGCATACCAGTAGCATCGGCATAGTGCCGACCAGGCAGACCGGCGCAAAGGCGCGGCGGATATCGATCCTCGGGCTTCGCTGCAGGGCTGGAGCTAGAACCGCGGTAGTGACCGTGAAAAAGCCGATCGCGCTGCCATCGGGCGGCGCTGCCGCGGCCGCCTCGGCACCAATCAGGGAGCCGCCGCCACCGCGGTTCTCGACAATGACCAGGCGGCCCAGAGCCTCGGCGAAAGCGGGCACCACCAGCCTGGCGGCGACATCGGTCGCGCCACCGGGGGCGAAGGGGACGATCATACGAACCGGTGCGCCCTCGGCATGGGCGGCTGACGGGGCGGCGAGGGCGCCGGCCAGCAGCGCGCGGCGGGGAATATGGAACATGGGCCATCCTTCCCCCGGCCCCCTTGGCTGTCTAGGCTGGGCACGGGAGGACCCCTTATGGCCCGCATCACCTTCGACCACATCCATCTCCGCAGCCCCGATGTGGAAACGACCGGCACCTGGTTTGAGCGCATGCTCGGTGCCAGCTGCAGCCGCGCCACCGTCCAGGGCAAGCCGCGCATTGAGATGCTGCTGGGCGGCCAGCGCTGCCTGATCACCGAAGCCGAAGCCAGCGCTGGACCGGCGCCCGATGCGCCGTATCGTGGGCTGGAACATATCGGCCTGGCGGTCGAGGGGATCGATGCCGTGACGGCAGAGCTGAAGGCCAAGGGGGTGCGCTTCACGCTCGACCCCACCACTATCCGCCCCGGCGTGCGCATCGCCTTCCTGCGCGGGCCGGAGGAGATCTCGATCGAGCTCCTCGAACGCACGCCGGCCTGAGCCAATGTTCTACGAACCCCAGCATGGCCATGGCCTGCCGCATGATCCTTTCAAGGCGATCGTCGCCCCGCGACCGATCGGCTGGATCTCCACCCTCGATGCCGCAGGGCGCCCGAACCTCGCGCCCTACAGTTTTTTCAACGCGGTGCATTCGAAGCCGCCGATGCTGGCCTTCACCTCGGAATCGATGAAGCACAGCGCGGCCAATGCGATCGCCACCGGGGAGTTCGTCTTCAACCTGTCCACCCGGCCGCTGTTCGAGGCGATGAACATCTCCTCCGGCACGCTGCCGGCCGGGGAAAGCGAGTTCGTCGCCGCCGGGCTGGCGATGGCGCCCGGCCGCATGGTGCGCGCGCCGCGCGTTGCCGCCACGCCGGCTGCGCTGGAATGCAAAGTCGTCTCCTCGGCGCAGCTGCGCGATATCGAGGACCGGCCGCTGGAAGGCTGGATCATCATCGGCCAGGTCGTCGGTGTGCATATCGACGAGGCCTATTTGCGCGACGGCCGCTTCGATACCGCCGCCGCCCAGGCTCTCGCCCGCTGCGGGTATCGCGACTATGCCGTTGTGGCAGAAGTGTTCGAGGCGCTGCGCCCGAGCGATAGCGGCGCCTATGTCGCGGGCCAGCCGGACCGGTGAGAAGGAGAATCCCGATGCCCAGACCATCGCTCGTTGCCGCGCTCGCCGCCGCGCTTCTGCTGCCCGCCGTGCCGGCCTTCGCGCATCATCCCATGGATGGCGCGGTGCCGCAGACGATCTGGGAAGGTCTGCTCTCCGGCCTCGCCCATCCTGTGCTCGGGCTTGATCACCTCGCCTTCCTGCTGGCGGCCGGGGTTCTGGCCGCGCTGCGGCGGCAGGCGGCGCTGCCGGCCCTGCTGGTGGCGACCGCGCTTGGCGCCGGGCTTGCTTTGGCCGGCCTCTCGCTCGGCCCGGTGGAGGTTCTGGTCGCGCTGTCAGTCCTGATGGCCGGCCTCGCATTGCTACGGCCGCTGCCAGGCGGCGGTGCGCTGCTGCTACCGGCGGGCTTCGCGTTGGCCGGTCTGGCGCATGGGGCGGTCTATGCGGAAAGCGTGGTGGGCGCGCCGCTGCCGACGATCCTGGCCTATCTGCTCGCGCTCAGCGCCATGCAGGCGGCGCTGGCCCTGGCGGGCCCGGCGCTGCTGCGTGGCCTGCAGCGACTGGTCGCCGCGCCCCGGCTGGTGGCCGGGGGCGCGGTCTCGGCCGTCGGCGTGGTCGCGCTCGTGCAAGCGCTGGGCGGCTGAGCGCAGCGGCGGCGCGCTACATCTTCTTGCCGGTGGTCCAGCCGCCATCCACCGGCAGGATGCTGCCGGTGATGAAGCCGTTCTGTCGATCCGCCAGGAACAGGATCGCGGTGGCGATTTCCGCCGGTTCCGCCCAGCGGCCGACGGCGTGAATGCCGCGGATGGTCTCGGCCATCTCCGGGTCCTGGAAATAGCGTTCGGTCAGTGGCGTGCGCACCACGCCGGGGGCGACGGCGTTCACCCGGATACCCTGCGGGCCGAACTCCATGGCCATCTGCTTGGTCAGCCCGACAACCCCGTGCTTGGAGGCGACATAGGCAGCGCGGTTCGGCGCGGCCATCAGCCCCAGCGTTGAGGCGAGGTTGACGATGGACCCGCCGCGCCCGGCCGCGACCAGCCGCCGCGCAAAGGCCTGGCTGGGCAGGAAGGTGCCGGAGAGGTTGATCTGCAGGACGCGGTTCCATTCCTCGAAGCTGAGTTCGAGCACTGGTTGGATCTCTCGCACCCCGGCTGAGTTCACGAGCACGTCGAGCCCGCCAAGCGCGGCTTCCGCCGCCGCCACGAAATCGGTGACCGAGCGGGGTTCGGCGACATCCAGGGCCAGCGCCACCGCCTCCCCGCCGGCGGCGCGGATCATTGCTGCGGTGCGTTCGGCATTCGCCAGATCGCGATCGCCGATCGCCACCCGCGCGCCTTCCTGCGCCGCCAGCAGGCAGACCTGCTGGCCGATACCGCTACCGCCGCCGGTGACCAGCACCGCCTGATTCTGGAATCGCATCTTCGCTTCCCCCCTCTGCCGGGTCAGCGGGGCGCTGCCGCCCGCCGCAGCCGGTCGTTGATCGCGGCGCCGAGGCCATGCCCGGGCACCGGCATCGCCGCGATGCCTTGGCAGCCCCGCGCCGTGCCTTCGGCATCCAGCCAGCGTAGCCCGGCAAAGAGCCGCGCCGCAGCCTCATTGAGATCGCCGCTGGGCGACAGGTTCCAGCTTATGGCAGCCCCCGGCAAGGCCGGGCCGAAGGCGAGCAGCGCCTCGTCCGCCGCGACCTCCCGCACCGCCAGGCGCACCGGCAGGCCGGGCGCGTAGTGGCTGAGCAGCATGCCCGGGGAACGCAGCGTCGCCATCGCCATCCCGGCCTCGATCGGCAAGGGCCGACCAATCGGGCCCAGCAATGCCGCCAGCGCCTCCACCGGCACCCCGCCGGGCCGCAGCAGCACCGGCCCAGCGCTGGTCAGGTCAAGGACCGTACTCTCAACGCCGACCGCGCAGGGTCCGCCATCCAGGATCGCGGCGATGCGCCCGCCCAGACCTTCCAGCACATGCTGGGCGGTGGTTGGGCTGACCGCGCCGGAGCGATTCGCGGAAGGCGCGGCGATGGGCACGCCGGCCGCTTCCAGCAGGCGCTGCGCCAGGTCATGCGCGGGCACGCGCACCGCCAGCGTATCCAGCCCAGCGCCGGCCAGCAGGTCGATCCGGCACTCCGCCCGGCGCGGCAGCACCAGGGTCAGCGGCCCCGGCCAGAAGCGCGCCGCCACGGCGCGGGCCCGGTCATCGGCGCGGACTTCGGCGAAGGCCGCCTCGGCAGTGGGGAAATGGCTGATCAGCGGGTTGAAATGCGGCCTGCCTTTGGCAACAAAGATCGCCGCCACCGCCCGCCCGTCGCGGGCATTGCCGCCCAGGCCGTAGACCGTCTCAGTGGGGAAGGCGACCAGCTCGCCCGCGCGCAGCAGCTCGGCCGCTTCCTCGATGGCAGCGGGCGGCAGCCGCCGCGTCATTCCACCCAGCCGTAGCAGACGAAATCGGGGTTGCGCCAGTCCGGCTTGCCGTAGCGCAGCGGCCGCCCCTCGGTATCGGTCAGCCGCCCGCCGGCGGCCTCGACCAGCGCTTGGCCGGCGGCGGTGTCCCATTCCATGGTGCCGCCGAAACGCGGATAGAGATCGGCGGCGCCTTCGGCCACGCGGCAGAACTTCACCGCCGAGGAACAGGGCCGGGTTTCCGCCACCGCCCGCCCGGCGAGGAAGGGCGCCATGCGTGGGTCGTTCGCATAGGTGCGGCTGGCCAGCACGACGAGCCCGCCCGCCGGGGCAGGACGAGTGGCGATGGCCCGGCGCGGAGCGGCGTCTTCCTTCCAGGCGCCGGCGCCGAGCCGGCCGCCGAAGACCTCCCCCGTCGCGGGCACGGCGATGGCGCCGAGTACCGCCCGGCCGCCTTCCACCAGCCCGACACAGACGGCGTATTCGTCCGATCCCTTGGCGAAGTCGCGGGTGCCGTCGAGCGGATCGACCAGCCAATAGCGATGAGCTGAGCTGGGGATATGGCCGGCGGCGATCTCTTCCTCGGCCACCACGGGAATGGCGGGCGTCGCGGCGCGCAGGCCCCCGGCGATCAGGGCCTCAGCGACCCGGTCAGCCTCAGTAACGACGCTTTGGTCGAGCTTGCGTTCCACCGCGAAGCCAGCGCGCTTCACGCCAAGAATGGCATGGCCAGCCCGCCGGGCGAGGTCGGCGGCAAGGTCGAGCAGTTCAGCGTCGGTCATTCGTTTCCTCTAGCAGCCGCCGAGGCCCTTGGCATCCATTGCCAGGGTGGTGCTAGAGCATAGGTCGGGCGGCCGGATGGCAGCGCGATCCCGCTGCCCCGCGCTGCACTGCCCGCGAACCTGCCGGAGAGAGCCCGCATGATCGATATTGCTTTCGTGAAGCCCGCCCTGCCCCGGCACGGCGCCCTGGTGCTGCCCTTGGCGGAGGAAGCGCCGCTCATCGGGCTTGCCCAGGCGCTCGACACGGCTGCGGCCGGCGGGGTGACGCGCGGGCTGGATGCGGCGGGCTTTCGGGGCCGCAAGGGCCAGAGCTGCACGCTTTGGGCCCCGGTTGGTGAGCATGGCCCCGCGCGGGTGGTTGCCATCGGCCTTGGCAAGCCAGGCGAATGGACGACCGAGGCGATCGAGGCCGCGGGCGGTGCCGCGCTGTCCCTGATCCAGGCCGAGCGGGAGGCCGTGGTCGCCGCTGAGGGGCTGGGCGCCGGTTTTGCAGCAAGCTTCGCGCTTGGCCTGGTGCTGCGCGGCTATCGGTTCGATCGCTATCGCACCACCGAGAAGGAAGAGGACAAGCCGAAGCTTGAGAAGGTGGCGCTTGCCGCTGATGCGGCGACGGCGGCCAGAGCGGCCTGGGGGCCAATGCGGGCGGTGGCGGAGGGCGTCTTTCTCAGCCGGGACCTCGTCTCAGAACCGCCGAACGTGCTGACCCCCGCGGTCTTCGCCGAACGCTGCAAGCCGCTGGAGAAGCTCGGCCTCGGGGTCGAGATCCTGGGGCCGAAGGAGATGCGCAAGCTCGGCTTCGGCGCGCTGCTCGGCGTCGCCCAGGGGTCGGAGAACGAGCCGCGCATGGTGGTGATGCAGTGGCACGGCGCGGCGGCGCGCGGGAAGAAAGCGGCATCGCCGCCGGTCGCCTTCCTCGGCAAGGGCGTCACCTTCGACACCGGCGGCATCTCCCTCAAGCCCGCGGCGGGCATGGAGGACATGAAGTGGGACATGGCCGGCGCCGGCACCGTGGTCGGGCTGATGGCGGCGCTGGCCGGGCGCAAGGCGCGGGTCGACGCGATCGGCATCGTCGGGCTGGTTGAGAACATGCCCGGCAGCAATGCGCAGCGCCCGGGCGATGTCGTCACCACCGCGTCCGGCCAGACGGTGGAGGTAATCAACACCGATGCCGAGGGGCGGCTGGTGCTGGCAGATGTCATGCACTACTGCCAGGAACGCTTCGCGCCGCGCTGCATGGTGGATCTGGCGACGCTGACCGGCGCCATCATCATCGCGCTGGGCCACGAGCATGCCGGGATGTTCTGCAACAATGACGAGCTGGCGCAGCAACTGGCCGCGGCCGGGCGGGAAGTGGCGGAGCCGGTCTGGCGCATGCCGCTGGGCGATGCCTACGACAAGCAGTTGAAATCCGATATCGCGGACATGAAGAATGTCGGTGGCCGGCCTGGCGGGTCCATCACCGCCGCGCAATTCCTGCAACGCTTCGTGCAGAAACGGGACCCGGCGACCCCTTGGGCGCATCTGGATATCGCGGGCACCGCCTGGTCCAGCAAGGACCTGCCGACCATACCCAAAGGCGCGACCGCCTTCGGCGTCAGGCTGCTCGATCGGCTGGTCGCCGATCACTACGAAGGCTGAAGCGGGCGCGGCGTGACCGAGCTCGCCTTCTATCACTTGACGCGCAGCCCGCTGCTGGTGGCGCTGCCAAAACTGCTGGGACGCATCCTGGCGCAGCCCGCCCGCGCCGTCGTGCTCTGCGGCAGTGAGGCGCGCGTCGCCGATCTCGACGCTGCGCTATGGCTGGTGACCGACCCCGACTGGTTGCCGCATGGCAGCCAGGCGATGGGAGAGGCCGATCGCCAGCCGATCTGGCTGACCGCAGAAGATGCGCCGGCGCCCAACGGCGCCCGCTTCCTGGTGCTGGTCGATGGCGCGGACAGCGCGCGGCTGGCGGAATACGACCGGGTGCTCGACCTCTTCGACGGCGGCGATCCTGCGGCCATGGCGGCGGCACGGCAGCGCTGGAGCGCGGCCAAGGCCGCCGGGCACGCGCTCAGCTATTGGCAGCAGGGGGCGCGGGGCTGGGAGAAGAAGCAGTAGCCGGCACAAGGCTTGCTCTATCAGGCCATGCTGCGCCCATCCCCCTCGCCCAACCCCACCGCCCGGCCGCCGGGCATCGGCCATAATGGCGGCCCGCCGCTCGATCCTGGGGAGAGCTTCCGCCACTACGTCTGGAAGAAGAAGGCCAAGCAGGCCTGGCAGGTGCCGCGGGAGATCGCGCTCCGCCGCCTCGCCCGCGCCGAGGCGCTTGGTATGAGCTACCGCGCCTATACCCTCGAGATCCTGGAGCGCGGCCGCCACCTATGACCGGGCGTAGAGGCCGCTGATCGCCGCGCCATAACCGGAGAGCGGCCGTGGCCGCCGTGGCCGCAGGGCGGGGGCAAGGCCGGCCAGCGCCGCCGCCAGCCGCACCGCCGCCGCCGTGCCATCGACCAGCGGCACCGCCACGCGCGGCTGTAGCACCGGCGCAAGGCCGGCCAGCGGCCCACCCGCCAGGATCACCGCCTCCGCCCCATCCAGCGCCACGGATTGTTCGATCAGCGCCAGCAGCTGCGCCTGTTCGGCGGCGCCGAGTTCGGCGGGGTAGGAGGCATCGGGTGGGCCCATGCGGAAGCCGGCCAGGCGCCCGCGCAGCCCGTGCTGGTCCAGGCAATCCTCAAACATCGGCCGCAGTGCGGCGGTGAAGGAGACGATGCCGAAGCGCCGGCCGAGCATGCTGGCGGCATGGAAGGCGGCTTCGGAAATGCCCAGCACGGGCACGTCCAGCAGTTCCTTCGCCGCGTCCAGCGCGGGGTCGCCGAAGACGGCGATGACGGCGGCGTCGTAATGCCCGCGCCGGCTGGCCAGGGCTTCCAGGATCGGCGGCCCGGCCAGCAGCCAATCGGCGCGGGTCACGATCAAGGGCAAGCCATAGGGCGCGGTCATGCCTTCGATGGTCACGCCGGGCGGGGCGGCGGCCCGGGCGGCGGCGGCGATACGGTCGGTGATCGCCTGGGTGGTATTGCCGTTGAGGACGAGGATGCGGGTCATCACAGGCCCCGCAGCACGGCCCAGAGGTCGGCCTTGCCCTCGAAGCCGATGCCGGGCAGGTCAGGCATGCGGATGCGGCTGTCCTGCACCGGCATCGCATCGGCGAAGCCGCCGAAGGGGGCGAAGACCTCCGGGTAGCTTTCATTGCCGCCGAGGCCGAGGCCGACGGCGATGTTCAGCGCGAATTGGTGCCCACCATGCGGCACGCAGCGGCGCGGCGACCAGCCATGCGCTTCCAGCATTTGCAAGGTGCGGAGATACTCGACCAGCCCATAGGCCAGCGCCGGGTCGAATTGCAGGATGTCGCGATCGGGCCGCAGCCCGCCGTGGCGGATCAGGTTGCGGGCATCCTGCATGGAAAACAGGTTCTCCCCGGTCGCCAGCGGCGGGGTGTAATGCTCGGCCAGCGTCGCATGCGTGGCGTAGTCCAGGGGGTCGAGCGGCTCTTCGTACCAGCGGAGATTATAGGGGGCGAGGGCGGCGCCATAGGCCAGCGCGGCGTGCAGGCCGAAGCGGCCATTGGCATCGACGCAGAGCCGCTGGCCATCGCCACCAAGCAGCTTCAGCACCGCCTCAATCCGCTGCACATCCGCCTTCAGCGCGTCGCGCAACGCGGTGCCGGGGGCGCCGCCGATCTTCATCTTCACGACGCTGTAGCCGCGATCCAGATAGCCCTGCATTTCCGCCACCAGCGCGGCGACATCCTTGCCCGGATAGTAGTAGCCGCCGGCGGCATAGACCCAGGCGGTATCATCGGCGGCCCCGCCGCGATAGCGATCCGCCAACAGCCGCCAGAGCGGCACGCCCTTGAGCTTCGCCGCCGCATCCCACAGCGCCATATCGAGCACGCCGACCGCGACCGAGCGGTCGCCATGCCCGCCCGGCTTTTCGTTCCGCATCATCGCCGCCCAGGCCCCGCCGGGTTCCAGCCCGCCATCGGGATGCGCCAGCGCAGCCTCGGGCGCCTCCAGCAGGCGCGGGATGAAGCGTTCCTGCAGCAGCCCGGGCTGGGCGTAGCGGCCATTGGAGTTGAAGCCGTAGCCAGTCGCCTGCCGACCGGCGCCGTCCGCGACGGTGACAGCGACGACCGAGGCGGTCATTTTGGAGAAATCGATGAAGGCATTGGCGATAGCTGAGGCGATCGGCACAACGCCGTCGCGGACCGAGGTGATGCGCATGGCACGGCTCCAGGCAGGTGCGGGACGTGCTGGGGCAGCGCCCGCCGCCGGTCAAGCCTTAGACGGGGCTAAGCGGCTGGACTCAGATTGACGGGGGGATTTTCGCGACCGCCCGGCGTGACGCGAATTGTAGTTTGATCTATATACCGACGCTCCAGAGGCGGCCGGGGCGCGACCAAGGGGATGGCGGGATGGGGGGAACGGCAATTGGCAAGACCAGGCTGAGGCAAAGCACGGTGCTGCTGCGGTGGGCCGTCTGCGTCGCACTCAGCCAGGCGGTTGCGCCGGGCGCTTGGGCGCAGCAGTCGGCGACCCCGGTAAGCACGGCAGCCGCGCCAACCGCCACGCCGCCGGCCCGTGCCCCCATCGACCTCGAGATACCCTCTGGAACTTCCGGTTCCCCCGCCTCGACCACCGGGATACCGCTCGGCAAGACCGGCCTGACCCTCAGCGGGCTGGCGATGACCGCCAATGATTATCTGTTCCGTGGCATCAGCCAGACCCGCAACAACTGGGCCTTCCAGGGCGTTGGTGAACTGTCGCACAGCAGCGGTTTTTATGTCGGCACCTTCGTCAGCAACGCCAAATTCCTGGGCGATCCCTGGAACGACACGCGCCAGGAAGTCGATGCCCTCATCGGCTATCGCTTCACGCTGGCCGGCCTGAACCTCGATGCCGGCTGGATCGGTTATTTCTATCCAGGCGAGCAAAAGGCGCAGGGGACGCAGTTGAATGAATACCAGGAAGCGGCGCTGAAGGTCAGCTACACCGTCGACAAGCTGAAGCTGCTGGGCGCGTTCAACTTTTCGCCGAACTGGTTCGGCCATTCGGGCAAGGGGTATTACCTGGAAGCGGGCGGCGATCTCTCCCTACCCTGGTCGCTGACCGGCGGCTTCCGGATCGGCCGGCAATGGATCGAGCGCAACGCGGTCTTCGGCACACCCGATTACCTCTGGTATTCCGTCGGCATCAGCCGGGAGGTCTTCCCCGGCTCCGGGGTCACTGCGGCGCTCGGCTGGTACACCACCAATATCAGCAAGCAGCAATGCATTCCCTTCCCGAATACCGCCCCGGACGGTCAGCGCATCTGCGCGAGCCGGGCGCTGTTCTCCTTGAGCAAGGCCTTCTGACCCGGCCCGAGCAGGGCGGCGGACGGCGCCGCAGAAAACCGTTTGCGGCCAGCGGGTTGCGCGCTATCCTTTAGATACGCTGCAAACGGACCTTGCGCCCATGTCCGCGTCCCGACAATTTTTGCCCGCGCCCGAGGGTGTGCGGCGTTTCGCCTCGCCGGCGGTGAAGGCGGCCATTGGGCGCCGGGTCGATGAAATCCTCGGCCTATGCTGTGCCTTGGCGGGTCTTGGCCTTTTGCTTGCCATCGCGAGCCACAACCCCGCCGATCCCTCCCTTTCCACAGCAACGGGGCGGGTGGCGCGCAACTTGGCCGGGCCGACAGGGGCTCTCATCTCGGATTTACTGGTGCAGGGGTTTGGTTGGGCTGCGCTGATGCCCGGCGTGGCGCTCCTGGGCTGGGCTTGGCGCCTGGCGACCCACCGTGGCATCACTTTGTTTCCGGCCCGCCTGACGGCGTTGCTCGTGGCGTTGCCGGTTCTTTCGGCTGCTCTGGCTACGACGCCCCTGGAGGCAGCGTTGGTCCCCGAGACGACGGCAGGCGGTGTGGCCGGCGACCTGCTCGCGCCATGGCTCGGCCAGCAGGCTGAGCGGTGGTTCGGGGCCTTCGGCGCGCTCGTCACACAGGTCGGTCTGATCGCCCTGGCCGGCATGCTGACCGTTGCGGCGATGGGGCTTGCCCCCGGGGAGTGGCTCAGCCTCGGGCGGGCCGCCCGCACCACCGCAGCGCGCTCGGCCAGCGGGATGGTTCGGGCCGGCGAGGTTGGGGCACGCGGCGCGGCCGGCGGCTTCGGTCGGTTGGTGGAGGTGCTGGGGCACAGATTGCGCCTGCGTCGCAAGGCGGTGGCCCCGGCCGATGATCTGACCGCCATGCTGCGCGCCGCCGATGCGGCCGCCGCGGCCCCGCGAGAGGCGCCCCGACCGCAGGCCGAGACCCCGGCGCAGGAGAGCGCGCCGAGGCCGGCCACCAGCGAGATCGCGAAGGCCCCGAAGGTCGCCGCCGTTGCCAGCCCGCGCCGCAGCGAGGCAGCCCGTCAGCCCAGCCTATCCTTGGGCGATAGCCCCTGGCGGCTGCCGCCGCTGAATCTGTTGGCGGAGCCTCCGGCGCAGCGGGTCGGCCGGCCGACCGAAGAGGCTCTCCAGGCCAATGCCAGGTTGCTTGAGCAGGTCCTTGACGATTACGGCGTGCGCGGACGGATCGCAGCGATCAATCCCGGGCCCGTCGTGACGCTCTACGAGCTTGAACCGGCGCCCGGGACCAAGTCCGCGCGGGTGATCGGTCTCGCCGACGATATCGCCCGTAATATGCACGTGACGGCGGTTCGTATCGCCACCGTGCCCGGGCGCAACGTGATCGGCATCGAGTTGCCGAATGCGAAGCGGGAGACGGTCTATTTCGGCGAAATGATGGGCTCTGAGGATTGGGTGCGGCATCCGGGCCGGCTGCCCTTGGCGCTGGGCAAGGATATCGGCGGACTTCCCGTGATCGCCGACCTTGCGCGGATGCCGCATCTGCTGATCGCGGGCACCACAGGCTCAGGTAAATCGGTGGCGATCAATACCATGATCCTTTCCCTCCTCTGGCGCTTCTCGCCGGATGAGTGTCGCTTCATCATGATCGACCCGAAGATGCTGGAACTCAGCGTCTACGACCGCATTCCGCACCTGCTGGCGCCAGTCGTGACCGAACCCCCCAAGGCGATTGGCGCGCTGAAATGGACGGTCAAGGAGATGGAGCGCCGATACCGCGCCATGTCGCAACTCGGGGTACGCAATATCGGTGGCTACAACGACAAGGTGCAAGACGCGCAGCGGCGCGGCGAGGTGCTGACCCGACGGGTGCAGACCGGCTTCGATCCCGAAACCGGCAAGCCGGTCTTCGAAGACCAACCGCTGGCGCTGGCGCCCCTGCCGATGATCGTCGTCGTCATCGACGAGATGGCTGATCTGATGATTGTTGCCGGCAAGGAGATCGAGGGCGCGGTTCAACGCCTGGCGCAGATGGCGCGTGCCGCCGGCATCCATGTGATCATGGCGACCCAGCGGCCATCGGTCGATGTTATCACCGGGACGATCAAGGCGAATTTTCCGACCCGCATTTCCTTCCAGGTCACCTCGAAGATCGATAGCCGCACAATCCTTGGCGAGCAGGGGGCAGAGCAACTGCTGGGGCAAGGTGACATGCTGCATATGGCGGGCGGCGGCCGCGTCTCGCGCGTGCATGGGCCTTTTGTGTCCGATGCCGAAGTCGAACAGGTTGTCGATTTCCTGCGCGCCCAGGGCGAGCCTGCTTATGTCGACGAAGTGACCGAGATCGAGGAGGACGACGGTGGCGATATTGGTCTTGGCCTCTCCGGCATTGCCGGTGCCGCCGAAGGCGAGAAAAACCTATTCGATCTCGCTGTCGAACTGGTCAGCCGGGAAGGCAAGGCCTCGACCAGCTTCATCCAGCGCCATCTCAATATCGGCTACAACCGCGCCGCCAAGCTGATCGAGCAAATGGAGAAAGAGGGCATCGTTGGGCCAGCTAATCACGTCGGCAAGCGGGAGGTCCTCGCTCGTCGCACCGCCGACTAATGCCAGCACCAACGAGTTTGACTGCTTGTATTAGCCTTCTCTGGCCCTCAATCGCCGGGTGGAAACCTCCGCTTCCCTGAGTCGCGCGGCACGAAGCTTTGACTCGTGCCTCGCTATTAGACCGCCATTTGAATTAGTACCGCCTGGGCCCATGGTCGCGCCGCCCGGTTGATACTCACAAAATCCTCCTCGTCCAGCGTTGCCACGAAGGCGACGAGACTCTCATGCTCATCGTCCCAATCAGCGGCGATATCGACGATCGCCGCCATCGCTTCCATTGCCGCGTCGTCGAATTCTGCGGCCTGGAAGACACCAGCCTCAACCAGTTCCGGGACCTGATGCGCGGCAATGATGATGGCCCCCGCCATAGCCGCAGGGGGTATCGCGCCATCCAGCACCGCCTGAAGCGTGGCGATCGCTTCCGCTGCCATCGTCGACGGCGCCTTTTGCCACTCCTCAACCGCCATTCAGGCGCCGGCCATGGTCAGGCCTTCGATCCGGAGCGTTGGAGCATCCGTGCCGCGGCGAAACTGTAGGTCATCGGCTGGCGTCATGTGCAACAGCATCTCCTGGAGATTGCCCGCGATCGTGATCTCGCTGACGGGCTCGGCAAGGTGTCCATCGCGGATCATGAAGCCAGCGGCGCCGCGACTATAGTCACCGGTGACGCCGTTGACGCCCATGCCGATCAGCTCAGTAATATACAGCCCTTCGCGGATATCAGCGATCAGCGCT
>Ga0209188_1001751_pt1 | contig 16932 bp, 13 predicted proteins | sample C_130625_EF_Meta_FD_187307 | JGI IMG/M metagenome (GOLD analysis project Ga0209188, IMG submission 187307) | Freshwater microbial communities from Lake Croche, Canada to study carbon cycling - C_130625_EF_MetaG (SPAdes) (version 2) | ecosystem: Environmental > Aquatic > Freshwater > Lake...
AACTATGGTATGGTTTTAAAGTTGTATTAGTATATGTCAACATAGAGTCATTCATTGTAAGGTTTGATCTTGTAGCTAGTTTGGGTCAATATCAATGATAATTTGAACTGTTTTGTAGCTTGGATGTATTTGTAGTAAACCTATATAATGTGACAATTGTTTTTTTGCTATTTGTAATTGATTAGACTGAGTTGAAATTTTCACATATAATTCCCATATAAATTTATTGCGTACCCTGTTAACGATTGGTTGCGCAGGACCTAAAACAGTTCTTTGCATTTCGGGGGTAAGTGATTTTAGGAAAAAGTTGGCAGCTTTCTCTGCAATCTCATTTTCTTTGTGTTTACATAAAATGCGTATTAGCCTGCTAAAAGGTGGGTATGAAAATTGTTTTCTGTTGCTTATTTCAAATTGATAAAATCCAAAGTAATCATGCTCTTTTACAAATTGTACAACAGGATGATGTATTTGACTCACTTGAATAAGAACGCTACCATTGTTGTTTTTTCTTCCAGCCCTTCCACTTACTTGTTCCATCATTTGAAATGCACGTTCATTCACTCTAAATTGGTTGAAAGTAAGTAAACTGTCAGCATCAATGATGCCTACTAAATCCACATGCTCAAAATCGAGTCCTTTTACAACCATTTGTGTACCAACAAGCACATCTATTTGCCTTTGCTCGAATTGTTGAATGAGTTGATCATGTTCATTTTTTCCTTTTACATTATCAAAATCCATGCGGGCTATTACGATACCAGGTAATGCTTGATTTAATTTTTCCTCTATTTGTTCTGTGCCAAAATTCTTTTGACTAAAATGATTTTTACCACAAGCCTCGCAGGTAGTGACTAGGGGATAGGTTGCACCACAATAATGACAAGACAGATAGTTTTTATTTTTATGAAAAGTAAGTGATACGTCACAATGTTTACAATGAGGTATCCAACCACAAGTTTGACATATCAAATAAGCAGCATAGCCACGCCTATTTTGAAATAAAATGACTTGCTTATTTTTTTCAATAGTTTTTTTAATGGCTGACAGTAAAAAAGGGGTTAATATAGCTGAGTTTGCATGTTGATTTTTGGTATCTATTAATTGTATAAAAGGTAATTCAGCTTCATGAAAACGTTCCTTTAAATAGGTGTATCCATACTTTTTAGTTTCCGCATTGTAGTATGATTCAATAGATGGGGTAGCAGAACCTAAAATCACTTTGGCATTTATTTGGGTTGCATAGTAAATTGCTGTATCCCTTGCTTGGTACCTTGGTGCAGGTTCTTGCTGCTTATAGGATGCATCATGCTCTTCATCAATAATAAGTAGGGAAAGATTTTTATAAGGAAGGAATAAGGCAGACCTTGCACCTAATACAATTTTAATTTCTCCAGATTTTACTTTATTCCAAATTTCAACTCTTTCATTAGGGTTAAATTTTGAATGATATATGGCAATCGTGTTTCCAAAATAAAGTTTTAATCTCCGAATCATTTGTGCAGTCAAAGCAATTTCAGGCAACATGTACAAAGCCTGTTGACCTTCTTTAACCAATTCATTGATGAGGGCAACGTAAATTTGAGTTTTTCCACTACCTGTTATACCGTGTAAAAGATGAACTGGACGTGTAACAAGCTGATGTAAGATTGATTGCAAAGCAATTTTTTGTGGTTGAGCTAATGAATGGCTACTTGGGTTTCCAAGTAAATTTTCATTAGCCATACGCTCTATTTTTGTTTTTTGAGCGATTAATATTCCTTTATCAATAAGTGCTTTTAATTGTGCTGGGGAAGCGGAAGCTTTTACTAGTATTTCTTTTTGTGTGACAAGGGCGCTTATTTTTTCATAATGTAAAAATGAAAGCAACAATGCCAATTGTTTGGGTGCCCTTGACCATTCATTCAATAATTTTTCTAGGGAAGCAGGGGACCTGTATGCTGGTGCTAATGAAATAGTTGTTGTAAATTTCTCTTTATATTTGTCCGTCAAATGTTCTTGAACATGACAAATTCCCTTTTGAATGAGTTTATTGATTATGGGGTATATTAATTTTTTATCTAGCAATTTTTGAATTTCTGCAATACTTAATACTTTTTTTATTTGAAGTGCCTCCGAGATAATATACTCTTGGTCATTCAGAGAATGGCTATCTAAAGTTTGTGCTTCGTTGTAAATAAAAACAGATTCACTACTAATTTTTAAATGGCTTGGTATGGCAGCTTGCATCACTTCACCTTCCGTACACATATAATAAGTTGCCATCCATTCCCATAATGCCAATTGAGCGGGAAATACAATTGGGGCTTCATCTAATACCGAAGAGATGGGTTTGGGAATAAAGGCTGCTGGTTTTTCAGTTATTATTTTTTTAATAATGCCTGCATACCTTTTGTTGGCACCTAAAGATACTTCTACCCGCATACCAATCACACAATCTTCCAATAGGTTGGCTGGAATTTCCCAAATATAATTTTTGGGCAATGCAAGTGGAATAATAATTTCTGCGTACATATAATATGAATGTAAAAATACACTATGATTTTCATTGGGAAATTTGTAAATAAATTATGGATAGTTACGATACCTTCTCAAGCCTTCATCCATTTTTTGGTAAACTAAATCCCTAAGTTTTTCAATATCTTGAATGGTGTATGATTGGACCTCAATTATGGGAAGGTACACGACTCTGTTTTTACCAGGGTTTAATGTAAATACACTTTCAAAATGCATCCGATCAACTGCATCAATCATCAAAATGGGTTGAATAGGTACTTGCATTTCAATGGCCAATTTAAATGCACCAGGGTAAAATGATTTCAAAGGTTGCGCATTGGTCATACTAAATGTGCCTTCTGGAAAAATAAAAATGGAAATATTTTTTTGAAGTGTTGCTTTTAATGCTCTTACACTTTGTGCTCTTTTCGCTGGACTGCTTCTATCTACTAATACAACCACGGCTTTATAGACGAAGCCAAAAATGGGAATTTTGGAGGGTTCAAATTTACCTAAGGGACGAATGGGTTGGTGTTGTAATAGAACGATTGGGGGAATATCCATATAAGAATTATGGTTGGCAACAAATATAAGCGCTTGGTTCATTGGCATTGTTGATTCAAATAGCTCTTCATGTTGTATCCCAATCAATAGGTACCAAATTTTAGCCCAATACCTGCAAACTTTATATATGCGATTAGCGACTTTTGCTGTTCCAAAGGGAAGCATAAAAAATAATAAGATGGCCGATAACACTGCAAATAGGGAGAAAATAGTTAATGCGTAAATGCAGTAAATAGTTTGTATGATTTTTTTTAGGGTTTCCATTAAGTTACTAATATAATAAAAAAGGCCCGAATAGACATTCAGGCCGTACGATTGCTTGCTTAAATCCAAAAAACGAATTCTTTTATGCTTTTAATGGGTTTCTTCCATATTTTTCATCGTGTTGTGTTGCATCAAGTCCCAATTCTTCCTCTTCTTCAGAAACACGTAAGGGTAATAATAAAGCGATTAATTTGAAAATTAAGAATGACATGGTAAAACTAAAAGTTACCACAATCAACATGGCTTTCAATTGGGTAAAAAAGAAGGCAGGATTGCCATAAAATAATCCATCGTTACCACCAGGATTTACTGCTTTTGATGCAAAGACACCCGTTAACAACATCCCAACCATTCCGCCTATGCCATGACAAGGAAAAACATCCAAAGTATCATCAACACGAGAGAGCTTAAATGCATGACTAAGCACATTGGATATCACGGCGCCAATTAATCCAATAAAAATACTTTGAGGGATGCCTACAAAGCCAGCAGCAGGTGTTATGGCGACTAAGCCTACAACAGCGCCAATACAAAATCCTAAAACTGATGGTTTTTTCCCGCGCATTACGTCAAAAAACATCCAAGCTAAGCCAGCTGATGCTGCAGCAGTATTGGTGGTCGCAAAGGCATTTACAGCAATCGCGTTTGCTCCTAATGCTGAGCCTGCATTGAAACCAAACCATCCGAACCATAATAAACCAGTGCCTATTAAAACATAAGGAATATTGGCAGGGGGAATTTCTTGTTGTTCTAATTTAGCGCGTCTTTGTTTTAAGACGATTGCTCCCGCCAATGCAGCACAACCTGCACTAATATGTACCACCGTACCACCAGCAAAATCTAATGCACCCATTTTAAATAAAAAGCCATTTGGATGCCAAGACCAATGCGCTAAGGGAGCATATACAAGGGTGATAAATAAAACAATGAATAATATATAAGATGTAAATTTAATACGTTCTGCAACAGCACCAACGACCAAGCCGGGTGTAATAATGGCAAACATCAATTGAAATAAAGCGAATAAAAGGAGGGGTATGGTCATTGCAGTTCCCCCTTGAAGTAAAGGGGCTCCATTCGTTACATCTTTAAAAAAAAGATGTGTAAGGGGGTTGCCAATAAGTCCATGAATGGAATTTCCAAAACTCAAGCTATAGCCAAATGTGACCCATATCACAGAAACGATACCAGCGGAGACTATGCTTTTTATCATAGTTGAGATAATATTTTTTCGGTGAACCATGCCACCGTAAAAGAAAGCAAGTCCTGGTGTCATGATAAATACCAAGGCAGTGGCAACTAGGATCCAAGTTATATCTGCTGGGCTGTAAGTTGTAGCATCTCCAGAAAAATTGGGTAATTGGGGCACAAACAATCCGGCAATTGATACAACAACGAGGAGTAAGAAAGGAGTAAATTTTTGTACGTTTTGATTTTTCATATGAATGGGTGTTGATAAAATATAATATTATAAAAATTAATATATTATTTTAATAACACAAAAATATAAAAATATGATTAAAAAAGAAAAATTATTATTATATATAAATAAATTTAATATGTATAATGCTAAATCAATATATATCAATATATATCAATATTGGAGATTTATTTTTTACCTATAAAGTATTTAATAGGATACTGGCATCTTTAGAAGCTAATAATGTAGAACCAGTTAAGAATATATCAACCTTGCGTGCACATTCACGGCCTTCGCTAATTGCCCAAACGACTAAAGACTGACCTCGACGCATATCTCCAGCTGTGAATACCTTGGCTATATTTGTTTGATAAGCCGCTTCTGTTGCCTTAACATTTCCTCTATCATCCAATTCAATACCTAATTCGTCAAGCATGCCTGTTGGTTGTGGGTGAAGGAATCCCATAGCAAGTAAAGCTAATTCACATGGAATTTCACGCAGACTACCTTCTTTTTCAGTGAATTTAGCTGGACGCCCATCTGCTGAACTTGTCCATTCTAAATCAACTATTTGTAATGCCTTTAAATTTCCATTTTCATCTCCAATAAATGCTTTGGTAGCTACTTCCCATACTCTTTCAACACCTTCCTCATGAGAAGTTGTTGTTTTTAATAGCATAGGGTAGGTTGGCCATGGCATATAAGAAGCTCTTGATTCAGGAGGCTTAGGTAATAATTCAAATTGGGTAACTGATTTTGCACCATGGCGATTGGAAGTTCCAACACAGTCACTACCTGTATCACCACCACCAATTACAACCACATTTTTTCCAGTCGCCAATAATTCAGTTTCTTCGATTGGTAAATTGCTGACTCTTTTATTTTGTTGTTTTAAAAACTCCATTGCATAGTGCACACCATTTAAATTTCGACCGGGTACTGGTAAGTCTCTTGGAATAGTAGAGCCACCAGCTAATACGACTGCGTTAAAGTCACGCATAATATCATTCACTCTAACATTCACACCCACATTCGCATTGCATTTAAATATAACACCCTCTTCTTCTAAAACACTTAAACGACGTTCTACGACTGTTTTTTCTAATTTAAAATCAGGAATACCAAAGCGTAATAATCCACCCGGTTTTGGATCTCTTTCAAAAACAGTAACCTCATGTCCAGCATAATTTAATTGAGCAGCAGCTGCTAAACCCGAAGGACCTGATCCAATTACAGCTACTTTAAATCCACTACGCATATTGGGCTTGCGTGGTTTTACAAATCCTTTTTCAAATGCAATTTCAATTATATTTTTTTCAATTTCCTCAATGGTCACTGCAGGCTGATTAATGCCTAATACACATGCACTTTCACAGGGAGCAGGACATATTCTACCGGTGAACTCTGGAAAATTATTAGTAGAAATTAATATTTCGTAAGCTTCTTTCCATTCTTTATGATACACAGCGTCATTAAATTCGGGAATGATATTTCCTAAAGGACATCCACTATGGCAAAAGGGTACGCCGCAGTTCATGCAACGAGCGGATTGTTCATTTAGCTTTTGTTCTGGTAATAAAGAGACGAACTCTTTATAATTTTTCTTTCTATCTGCTACCGGCAATTTGCTTGGCAGTTCTCTTGTATATTCTTTGAATCCGGTTGGCTTTCCCATAGCTGATACTTTCAATAAGTGTGTAGAGTTAAAATCTATATCCTTTTTTATTCATTAACGTTTTCCTTAAATTATTTTTCTGCACTTGCAGTTGCTTTACGCGTTTGTAAAACTTTTTTATAATCACGAGGGAATACTTTAATAAAATGTTTTAATTGATTGTCTAAGTCGCTTAAAATAAATTTCGCAACGGAACTTCCTGTTTTGTCAAAATGGGCTTGCATCATTTTTTGCAATTCAGCAATATCATCAGTTTCTACTTGGTCGAGGTCCACCATTTCCTTATTACACAAACGATCAAAATCATTTTGAACATTGTAAACATATGCAATACCGCCACTCATTCCAGCTGCAAAGTTGCGACCTGTTGGCCCGAGTATAATGGCTAATCCACCCGTCATGTATTCACAACCGTGGTCTCCAATACCTTCTACCACTACGGATGCTCCTGAGTTTCTTACCGCAAAACGTTCACCTGCTTTACCTCTGATATAAGCACTACCACTTGTTGCGCCATAAAACGCAACGTTGCCGATTATAATATTATCTTCAGGAACGAAGGTTGCTTTTTTAGCTGGATACACAATTAATTGAGCACCACTTAAGCCTTTACCAAAATAATCATTGGCATCGCCTTCTAATTCTAAGGTAACGCCCTTGGTATTAAATGCCCCAAAACTTTGGCCTGCAGTTCCAGTAAATTTAAAGTGAATAGTGTCTTCAGGCAATCCTGCTGCTTTATGCACTTTGGAAATTTCATTGGAAACAATGGTACCCACAGTACGGTCCGTATTTTTAATATCAAATGAGGCACTTACTTTTTCTTTTTTCAAAATAGCAGGTTGTGCAGCAGCTAATAATTTCCAATCCAATACTTCAGCTAAGCCTTGATCTTGCGCTTCGGTTTGGTATAAGCCAACACTTGCATCAGCAGGTTCTTTAAACAATATTGCGCTTAAATCTAAGTGCTTATATTTCCAATGATTGATATTATCACGCATGCTTAAAGCGTCCACTTGACCAATCATTTCATTCACGGTTCTAAATCCTAACTCAGCCATAATTTCACGCAATTCTTCGGTAATAAATTCAAAAAATTTAACAACATGATCAGGATTTCCTTTAAAGCGTTTACGTAATTCAGGGTCTTGTGTTGCAACGCCTACAGGGCAGGTATTCATATGACACTTGCGCATCATGATACAACCTTCCACGACCAATGCTGCTGTTGCCACGCCCCATTCTTCGGCTCCTAATAAGGCTGCAATGGCTATGTCACGACCTGTTTTCATTTGACCATCAGCTTGTACGACCACACGTGACCTCAATTTATTTTTTACCAAGGTTTGATGCGTTTCCGCTAATCCTAATTCCCATGGCAATCCTGTATGCTTAATCGAACTTAATGGAGAAGCTCCTGTTCCACCATCAAATCCTGCAATCAACACTACATCCGCTTTTGCTTTCGTAACACCGGCAGCAATGGTTCCCACACCTGCTTTTGAAACCAACTTTACATTAATCCTTGCTGCTCGGTTTGCATTTTTTAAATCGAAAATCAATTGAGATAAATCTTCAATCGAATAGATATCGTGGTGAGGAGGAGGAGAAATTAAGCCAACACCTGGCGTAGAGTGTCTTGTTCTTCCGATCCAATCATCTACTTTATCTCCTGGTAATTGTCCACCTTCACCTGGCTTCGCACCTTGCGCCATTTTAATTTGAATCTCGTCAGCCTCCGTTAAGTATTGACTGGTTACACCAAAACGAGCACTTGCAACTTGTTTGATAGCACTGCGCATGGAGTCTCCATTTTCCATTTTCTCATAACGAATTGGATCTTCGCCACCTTCACCCGTATTGCTTTTACCACCTAAGCGATTCATCGCAATGGCTAGGGTAGTATGTGCTTCCCAAGAAATAGACCCAAAGGACATGGCACCAGTTGCAAATCTTTTGTAGATAGCTGATGCAGGTTCAACTTCATCAATGGGAATAGATGGGCGGGTTGGTTTAAATTCGAATAAGCTTCTTAATGTACAAGCTTTATCTCCTTGATCATTTACCAACTTTGAATATTTTTTGAAACTTGCATAATCACCCATGCTTGTTGCATGTTGTAAGGCATGTATGGTTTGTGGATTAAATAAATGTGTTTCCCCGCTACGTTTCCATTGATAAATACCGCCCACGGGCAAACGATCAAGGTCAATTGATTTTTTAGGAAAAGCAATATGGTGTTTTGCTAAAATTTCTTTTGCAATTTCATCCAATCCCATTCCTTCAATACGCGAGGTCGCGCCAGTGAAATGTCTATTGACAACTTCCTTATTGATGCCTATAATTTCAAATATTTGTGCGCCTTGGTAGGATTGTAAAGTAGATATACCCATTTTTGAAAACACCTTATACAATCCTTCATTCACTGCTTTAATATAATTTTTCTTTAGATATAGATGATCTAAATCGGTTTTGATGTGCTCCGATAATTTCATGTCACGAATACTAGACAAAGCCAAGTATGGGTTGATGGCTGTTGCACCAAATCCTATTAAACATGCATAGTGATGTACTTCCCAGACATCTCCTGCTTCCACAATGATGCCTACTTTTCCCCTCAACCCTTTTCTAATAAGGTGGTGGTGAACCGTTGAACAAGCTAATAGGGAAGGGATCGCCGCATGTTCAGAATCAATGGAACGATCCGTTAAAATCAATACTTCAAATCCATCTTCAACGGCGTCTACAGCATAACGACATAAACGATCTAGTCCTTTTTTCAAGGAGCCTTCTTTTTCATCAGCCCTAAAATAACATTGTAGTGTTTTTGCTTGAAAGACCCCAGTATCAATACTTCTAATTTTTTCTAATTCATGATTGCTTAGTATAGGTTGTTTTAAAGCAACACAATGACAAGCCATTGGGTCTTCAATCAACAAACTTCCTTGACTACCCACGAAAGTCGCTAATGACATGACCATCCTTTCTCTAATAGGATCAATTGGTGGGTTGGTAACTTGTGCAAATAACTGTTTAAAGTAATTGGATATGTGTTGGGGTTGATCACTTAAAACAGCTAGTGGGGTATCTGTTCCCATGGAGCCAATGGGTTCTTTGCCATCAAGTGCCATTGGGATGATAATTTGTCCTAAATCTTCCTTGCTATATCCAAATGCTTTTTGGTACTTAAATATTTGTTCATGCTCTAAATGCGTAAACTGAATTCTTGGCGCTGGCAATTCTTCTAATCTAATTTTATATTTATTTAACCAATCGCCATAAGGTTGTTGGTTGCAAATTTTTTCTTTCAATTCAGTGTCGCTAATGATACGCCCTGCTTCCATGTCTACCACAAACATTTTACCTGGTTGTAAGCGCCCTTTTTCAACAACAGTTGATTGATCAATAGGAAGTGCTCCTGTTTCTGAAGCCATTATGACACGGTCATCATTGGTTACACAGTACCTTGATGGGCGTAATCCGTTTCTGTCCAATGTGGCCCCAATTATTTTTCCATTGGTGAATGAAATGGATGCAGGACCATCCCAAGGTTCCATGATGGCAGCATGGTATTCATAAAATGCTTTTTTAACAGGGTCCATCAAATCATTATCATCCCAGGCTTCTGGAATCAACATCATCATTACATGTGGCAAACTACGGCCACTTAAAGTGAGTAGTTCAATCACATTGTCTAAACATGCACTATCTGATTGTCCATTCGTGACAATGGGCAATACCATATCCAATTCTTCTTTTGAAAAATAAGGAGAAAAGAAACTAGATTCATTGGATCTTAACCAATTTAGGTTTCCTTGTAAAGTATTGATTTCTCCATTGTGCGCTATATAACGGAAGGGTTGAGCTAATTTCCAAGAGGGAAAAGTATTGGTAGCAAATCTAGAATGGACTAAACCAAAAGCAGATACGACGCGTTTGTCACTCAAGTCAGGAAAATATTCACGTACTTGGTGACTTGTCAGTTGCCCTTTGTATATAATTGTGTTTTGAGAAAGTGAAGTAAAGTAAAAACCAATTGCATCTTTTTTGATAGTATTATTGATGGTGTGGGAGGCATAATTTCTTAGTACAAATAATTTGCGTTCAAAATCTTCCGCATCTTTTACATGATCAGGCTTTTTTACAAATACTTGTTCCATCATTGGCTCCACTGACAAGGCAGTTGGTCCAATGGTTGATCTATTTACAGGTACCGTTCTGTAACCAATAATCTCAATATTTAATTTTTCTGCAGCTCGCTCAAAAATTTCTTTACACTCTTCAGCAACCCCTTTATCAGTTGGAAAGAAAATAAATCCCACTCCGTACGCTCCTGCATCAGGTAAATGAATGCCTTTATGTAATAATTCATCAAAGAAAAATTCATGTGGAATTTGAATCATGATGCCAGCTCCGTCACCAGTATTCACTTCACTGCCACTGGCACCTCTATGCTCCATATTCTCTAAAATAGTCAGCGCATCTACTACATGTTGATGTGACTTGATTCCTTTAATATTGGCAACAAAACCAATTCCACAAGCGTCGTGTTCATATGAAGGATCATACAATCCTTGTTGTTGATTTTCAACCATACTAAAATTCAATTGATTAATGGAAATATTTAATTACAAAACGATTCGTGGAAAATTACAAAAAAATAGTCATTTTTTGTTTTAGAATCCTAATATAAATCCTAAAAATTTGAAAATATGTAAAGTTTGAATAAAAAACTTAGAAAATTTCAAATAACGAACGTTCGCAATTTTCTAAGGAAGTAAAGTTATACGATGTCTATCCTGTAATGCGCATCAAACAGCTTTGCTGGAATTGCTTGTGACAGTGGGAAAATGCCAAATAAGGAACTGCCTGATCCACTCATGCTTGCATAGATAGCGCCCATTTCATATAATAAATTTTTTATGTTGCCAATAATGGGATGTGCTTCAATAATGGGTTTTTCAAAATCATTTAACAATTCATCTTTCCAAGTCGTAATGGGCTGAGCAACAATGGAGGCAATGGATTTCTCTTTGGCATGAGGCATAAGTTGGTTAAATGCCCAAGCAGTTGAAATATGAATATTAGGGTGTACCAATACAATTTGATAGTGGCTTAAATCAGTTTGAAATGGGGTTAATATTTCACCCCTTCCAGTAGCATGACAAGGGGTATCAAAAATAAAAAAAGGGCAATCACTTCCTAATTGTGCAGCATATTGTAATAGTTGATTTCTATCTAATCCAAGGTTAAAATGTTGATTCGTCATTTTTAAGATGGTAGAAGCATCACTTGAACCACCACCTAGTCCTGCGCCCATTGGGATAACCTTGTGTAAATGCATCTTGATATTGGGCAATGCTAGGAAATCATTTTTTAACAATGCATAGGCTTTCACACAAAGATTTTGTGCATTGTCACCTGGAATTGATAAGCCAGTACTGGTAAATTCTATTGGGGTAGATTGCAAATTGTTTGGAACCATTTCTACAATGTCATTTAAGCCAACAGGGTAAAAAATGGTTTCTAAAGCATGGTAATTATCTGGTCTTTTTTCAATGATGGATAGGCCTAAGTTAATTTTACAAGGAGGGAAGGCAATCATAATGAGCAGCGTTAAAATTTATTTTGCTCTTTTCTTCTTGCAATTTCATCTCTAATTTCTATTGCACGTAAATAATCTTCTTGTTCTAGTACTTCATTTAACAATTCATTCAAGGCATCAATTGACATATTGGTTAAATTACTTTTGGTGTCATTGCTGTCAGAAGTGATGGTGGCCTGTTTATTTTTTTCTGTAGACTCTTGGGCAATTCCGGCTTGATCCATGATAAGGTTATTCACGTATATCGGGCAACCAAAGCGAATGGCCAATGCAATGGCATCACTTGTTCGACTGTCAATTTCAATGGTGTCATTGGCGGTAAAGCAAACCAGTTTAGCGTAAAAAATGCCTTCTTGTAAATCACAAATATGTACTTCCTGAAGTTGAACATCAAAAGAAATCATAAAATTTTTTAACAAATCATGTGTGAGTGGTCGAGCGGGTTGCATGTTTTCAAGGGCTACTGCTATTGCTTGTGCTTCAAAACCACCAATGACAATTGGAAGCCTACGCATGCCACCTACTTCCCCTAAAATTACTGCATAGGAGTTGGATTGGGTAATGCTGTGTGAAAGGGCAATAATTTCTAATTCAATTTTTTGCATAAACACTTTAATGACCCAAATTTAAATATAAATTGTTTATGCGCCACCCTTTGATTTTAAAATGGCAGCGGTTAAAGCAGGTACCACTTCAAAAGCATCTCCCACAACCCCATAATCTGCCGCTTTAAAGAAAGGAGCTTCTGGATCTTTGTTTATGACAACAATTGTTTTACTTCGATTGACGCCTGCTAAATGTTGAATAGCCCCAGAAATTCCAATAGCGATATATAAATTAGGGGCAATTTGTATCCCAGTTTGTCCAACATGCTCATGGTGTGGCCTCCAATCAGCATCAGAAACGGGTCGGCTACAGGCTGTAGAAGCCCCTAAAGCTTTGGCTAAATCAAGTAGTATCCCCCAATTTTCAGGTCCTTTTAAGCCCCGACCACCACTTACCACTAGGGATGCTTCTATCAACGGAACTTCACCTTCCAATTTATGGGTGCTTGTTATCTGGATGGTACTAGTAGGTATTTCAACAGTTAAATTGGCAACTGTTGCGATGCCCTCAGTTTCGTGTTCGCCAAAACTATTTTGATTAATAGAAATTACTTTTACAGGGGTTTCTATTTGAACAGCTGCAAATGCTTTACCAGAGAAAACTGTTTTTGTGACGACAAAACCTTCATCAGTTTTGGGGAGTGCACAAGCGCCCGACACAATGCCCGCGTTTAATTTCACAGCGACAGCTGGCGCTATTGCTCGTCCATTAATATTATGTGCAAATATTACGACGGTTGCTCCTAATGTTTTTGCAGCTTCTGCAACAACAGTTGAAACAACTCTTGCATCAAAATGATGCAAAGCAGCATTGTTTATTTGATGCACTTTACTTGCACCATATTTTCCTAATGCTGTTAAATCCTCATTGACGTTACCTAATACTAAAGCTTCGGCAGTCGTGCCTAGTTGTTTAGCCAATGCAGCACCATAGGAGATTGCCTCGTAAGATGCTTTTTTAATTTCCTGATCTGCTTGATCTAAATATATTAATACCATGGTGTATGTTTTTTAATTTTCTGGAGTGAATTGTAATGGGGAATGATTATATCACTTTTGCCTCTTCTTTTAATAATCTAACCAACTCGTCCATATTCTTGGGGTCTACTAATTTAACACCCGATTTTGCAGGTGGTAATTCGAAACTTTTTATCGTAGTAGTCGCATTTGAAATGGTACCTTCTACTACTTTTAAAGGTTTGGTTCTTGCTGCCATAATGCCACGCATATTGGGAATTCTTTGTTCAGCCATTCCTTTTTGACAACTAATCAATACAGGTAAATGACTGGTACAAGTTTCTTCACCACCTTCAATTTCTCTTGTTACCGTAATTGCATTACCATCAACTTCTAATTTTACAGCTGCTGAAATAAAGTTTTGGTCTAATAAAGCACAAAGCATTGAACCTACGCAAGCGCTATTGTAATCAATCGTTTCCTTGCCAGTCAATATTACATCATAAGCACCTTCCTTTGCAATTGCTGCAATTTCTTGTGCCACTACCAATGAATCCGTGGTGACATTATTAACTCTTATGGCTTCATCTCCACCCAATGCCAAAGCTTTTCGAATAATCGGTTCTGTGTCTGCACCACCTACGGTCACCAAATGAATTACAACATTAGGATCCTTTTCTTTCAACTCAATAGCTTTAACCAAAGCATACCATTCATCATAAGGGTTAATGATCCATTGAACACCATTTTCATCGAACTTTGTATTACCTTCGATGAAAGCAATTTTAGCTGTAGTGTCCGGCGTTTTGCTGATACAAACTAAGATCTTCATGATAGCAAATTTTGTTTTTTTAATAATAGTTGTTTATGCAACTAATGCAAATATAAGGTAGTTTTTGACCATATTTTGCTTAAATTTTTTAAAGATGAATCGAATTGAAAAAATATTTGAATTTTTAAAACAACAGCCTAAAGATTGCTTTTTGAGGCATGCTTTAGCCCTGGAATATATTAAAATTGGAGCCGATAATAAGGCGCGTGATTTGTTCATAGAGATTTTAACAGATGCGCCAGATTATATTGGTTCTTATTATCATTTGGCTAAATGTTTAGAAAAGTTACAGGAAACCGCTTTGGCCATTGAATGGTATGAAAAGGGAATGGCAGCTTCAAAATTGGCAAAAGACGACCATGCTTATAGAGAATTGCAGGCTGCTTACGTGGATTTAGTATATTAGAATTAATAGAATTTAACAATTAGATTTCCAACCGGTCTCCTAGTTTTTTATCAATCAATAAAAAGAAATCCTCTGGTTTGTAGGTACGCCATTTTTCGAATGCCATTAATTCGATATACCTATTTAATTTCTTTAATAAAAAGTCATGTTGAGATGCTTGGTGCAAGTTTATCATTACCGCCCAGCCATTTTCGTCGGATAATTCTTCATACAATTCCTCATAATAATCTCTGTCTCCATTGTGAAAATTAAATACGTTTTCGCCAATCAAAATAAACTTGTAAATACCTTCTTCCATTAATTTTTCGAGGATCTCTCTTTTTAATGTCATGATATCATTTTCGATGGCATCATTCCATTCGCCAATCATTTCAATAATCGCAAAACCCATTTCGTAGTCGGCATATATAATTTTCAAGTACAAAGTTTTGCTTCCAAATTCATCCCATTGAGGATGTATATAATAATTATACACTGTTTGGGAAAATTCAAATTCACTATAGGTTTGTCCAAAGAAAGGAGACAGCGGATCTTCCTCGGCCATATATAAATGTCTCCAATGATAATAAGGTTCTATTTCGTGCATCCCTGATTATTTTAAGTTCTTGTGGTAAGCAATAAGGCCGTCCATAGGGGATTTAATAATTTGACCTAATTCTAATTCGTAGGCAGTGGATAATTGTTTAATGGTATCTCTAAAAACATAAGCGATGGATCCTGAAAAATGAATAGGGTATAGCCAGGATTCATTTAATTTATTCAAATGTGTAAAGAAGAAATCATTGATGCCGTCTTCGATTATATTTTCAACCATATAATGTCCACGATGTAAGGATAAAAATTCTGCAAATGAAGCCATATATCTATTAGGTAAAGCTTGCTTATAAACAGCGTCTAAAATTTGATCTTTATTAATTTGATATTTACTTTCAAAAGAATGGTTTAATTCTTCATCAAAAGTTTTGTATAAATAATATTGAAGTACTTTTTTACCCAAGTAAGCTCCACTTCCTTCATCCCCTAATACATAACCAAGTCCAGGACTATTTTTAACCATTTTTTTGCCGTTGTAAAAACCAGTATTGGATCCTGTTCCTAATATGCAAACAACTCCTTTATTGGTTTGACAAGTAGCCCTTGCAACGGCAACTAAATCCGTTTGAATATCTAGAGAAGCGTTTTTAAAAACTTGCTTAAGTGCTTTTTTGATAGAAGCTACATTTAATGGATTGCTTAAACCAGTTCCATAAAAATAAACAGCATCAATAATAGCGGGATCCATTTTTTTAGTAAAACTTTTTTGAATGGTTTCTACTATTTGAGAAGTGGTCAAAAAATAGGGACTTATACCAATTGTTTTAAGGGTTTTTTTTTCTTCACCTATTTGAATGGTCCAATGGCATTTGGTTGCACCACTATCAGCTATGATATAATTATTGTGCATAGTTTATGTCTTGTGTGTGAAAATAGCCATTTTAACGTAATTTTATCCCTTATAATATGAACATGCAAGAAAATAATAAATCAAATTGGATGACCCCAATTACCTATGCGTTGGTATTGATTGTAGGGATGGGTATGGGCTTTTTTTTAAAAGGGGAATTTACAATGTGGAATATGCAATCTACTAAGGGAAGCCCCATGCAGGAAATTATCAATTTAGTGAAGTCAAAATATGTGGAAGATATTGCAAATGATAGCTTAAACAACAAATTAGCCGACTATTATTTAGCACAGTTAGATCCTCATTCGGTGTATATTCCTCCCGCAGATTTAATTGATGTTAATGAACAATTAAGCGCCAATTTTAAAGGGATTGGAATTGAATTTCAACAAAGCAGAGATAGTATTTATGTTACGTATGTAGTTAAGGGTGGTCCTGCTTCAAAAGCAGGTTTGAAAGTGGGCGATATTTTATTAAAAGCAGATGATAGTATTCAATTATCTGGTAAAAAATGGGAAGGGGATGCAATTCGATCAAAACTAAAAGGAGCTGCCAATACTCAATTAAAATTGCAAATATTATCAGGAGTTGCAAAAAAAGAAGTTTTCATTACAAGAGATAATGTTCCTGTTTCTCCAGTTGATGCTGCATATGAAATTAAGCCAGG
>Ga0209188_1001757_pt1 | contig 16871 bp, 18 predicted proteins | sample C_130625_EF_Meta_FD_187307 | JGI IMG/M metagenome (GOLD analysis project Ga0209188, IMG submission 187307) | Freshwater microbial communities from Lake Croche, Canada to study carbon cycling - C_130625_EF_MetaG (SPAdes) (version 2) | ecosystem: Environmental > Aquatic > Freshwater > Lake...
TTCCAGCCTGAAAAAAGGCATTTTTTCACTATTATGCGTTTTCGGCATTTTTGCATAAATTGCCGGTTGCCTATTTCCAGCCTGAAAAAAGGCATTTTTTCATCCATCGCATAAATTTGCATAATTATTTTTTAAAATCATGATGTGAAATAAATTTATGATATAGCCCCAATAAATTAAATCATGATCTTAATTTTATTTTGTGTTTGAAATAAAATCATGATGTGAAATAAATTTATGATATAGCCCCAATAAATTAAATCATGATCTTAATTTTATTTTGTGTTTGAAATAAAATCATGATGTGAAATAAAAGTGTGCCATTCTCCCTATAATTATATTGTTATGGTCATGAGTGATAAATGAATTTAATTTTGCATCCCCACCATCACAATTATATTCTGCATTAATTTCCTTATTATGTATCAGGATTTCATTTTTGCGTCATTAAAAAAAAGTGAGTATAAAATTAAGCGTCACCTGTATCATAGTAACCAGTTTACGGAATCAACAAATGGTATTACGGCATGGCGTCATTCGTATCGTTTAATAATTAATAAAAATGTTGAATGTATACTTGATTTGACTATACATTCTAAGTATACATACTATACACAAGACATTTTTAGTTCTTTTTTCAACTTATGAATAGTTTATATATAAAGTATAGATCTTAAATTCCCGTTGTGTATAGTTATGTATAGTTATTTCGTTTTTTTCTGGAAAATCTTTTTGAAAATAAAATATTTTGAAAATCATTTTTCTATTTTGGAAATTGATGAAATTTTTGGCCCAAACTATACACACCCTACATTAGGAGGAGGCGGTATATTATTTACCCATAATGTTTTAAAAAAGATGTCTTTTGATCAAACTTATATATCAACTTATTGTAACAACATCTGGTTTGTGAAATAAGATTTCATTTTAAATTTAAATTAATTTAATATAGTTTAAAGGTTTATTATATATAACCATTATATATAAAATGACAAGTCAGATTAATAATATATACTTTAAAAACTTCTGCAAGAATTTAGAAGAATTAGGTCTAACATATGAAGAAGTAAAACGCGATTATAAGTATAGCGGGGGAACAAATGGACCTCATAAAAATTATTTTGATTTATGCTTTCCAATGAATCTTAACCCAGACAAAATTGAAAGATGTTTATGCGAACACCATATACAAGATAATTGTTATTTATCTAAAAACTTTGATTTTGATACTATTTTAATTGTCGGTAATTGTTGCATCAAAAAATTTATTGATAAATCATCAAGGACTTGTTTACATTGTCATGCTCCTCATAAAAATAGACTGTTAAATTATTGTAATAACTGTAAAGAATATATTCAAAGAGGTTATACTAAAAAGTGTTTATCCTGTAATAAATTAAATAAATCATTGAGTAAAAATAATAACTGTGAAAGTTGTAGTAAGGGATCATGTTTTAAGTGTAATAAAAAAATTGATCCAAAATTTAAACACTGTTATTCATGTAATTTAATTAATAAAAAATAATTTAAATTTAAATTTATTTAAATATTTAATCTACATTAATATTATAGATTAAATATGGAAACATCAATTATCAAAAGGGGGCGTCCTATAAAATCACCAGATGGAATACCAAATAGTAAGCCCATCGATAAAGATTATTTCAATAAATATTATAAAAAAAATCTTGCTCTAAAAGTTCAATGCGAACATTGTGGAGAACTTGTATCAAAATCAAAGATCAAACATCATATGAAAACTGATAAATGTATTAATGCACTAGATGAACTAAAAATTGAATGTTTTATATGTTCAAAGCATATTTTTGAATCAAGGAAAACACAGCATGAAAAAAGTTTATACTGCAAATCATTTATTAATTTAGTTAATTAATTAATTTAAATTTAAATTAATTAATTTAGTTTAAAGATTAATTATATAATCTTTATTTATATATATAGAAAATGGAAATTACATTATCAACAACAATTAACACCTCAGTTTTTGAGATTAAAGAATTTGAAGAGGACATTAACACTGATTTATTAAACAAACTCATTAACAGTGATCTATTAAACACAATAAAATGGACTGCAGGAAATGGCACAGTTTTCGAAAATGAAAAACAACAATTACAGATGATGTACAAACAAATAAAAAAGAATAAATTAAAAGTTAAGTATTCACGGCCAAAATATAACTTTGGAAGAGTTTATCCTGCTAAATCATTATCGTTATGTAGTTTAAGACGTCAGATAAGACACACCTTAGCATATAATACTTATACTGATATTGATATTTCAAATTGTCACCCTGAGATTCTTAATCAATTATGTATTCATCATAATATAAAGACGAAATATTTGAATCAATATGTAAAAAATAGATCTGAAATACTAAAAGAAACTATGGAAAATTATGATTGTACACGCGATGAAGCAAAAACATTATTCATATCATTAATGTATTATGGATCATTTAAAAGTTGGGATGTTAACACAAATAAAGAACCAACTGATTTTATCTACAATTTTATTAACGAATTAAAATTAATAAGCGAATCATTTATTAAAGTAAATCCAGATATTGTTAAGATTGTAAAAGCACTACAAAAAAAAAATGAAAAAGGATCAATAATGAGTATTATTTTACAAGAGAAAGAAAGATTAATACTAGAATGCGTATATAATTATTTGATCAGTAAAAAGATTATTAATAATAATGATTGTGTATTATGCTTTGATGGTATAATGATTAAGGTAAATAAATATAATTTAAAATTATTAGATGAGTTATCAACCGTTGTTTCAGATGAATTAAAATTTAAACTACAATTCACAGAGAAACCATTTGATGAGCACTATTTAGAAGAACTGAAATCATTTGAATTTGTACAGCCTACTATTTATACAAATGTAGACTATTTGCAACTCAAAACAAAATTTGAATTAAATTGTTTCAGACTTGAGAATCCCTTTAATTATGTGTATATTGATAGTGATAAAAATATTCAATTATTTAATAATGAAAAGTTAAAACAATGGGCGATGAAAGATTATAGAATTATGATTGAAAATCCAGATGATATTAAAAAAACTGAATATTTTATAGATGTCTGGCTAACAGATCCAAATCAGAAATCATATAATAAGATTGTATTTGATCCGAGTCAAACAAGTATTAACACATATAATTATTTTAGTGGATTTAAATATTCAGATGGAGAACAAGCAATAATTAATAATCCATTCTTAAATTTGTTAAAGCGTATTTCAAATGATAAAAGAACTTATGATTATTTTGTTGATTGGATAGCTCATATAATTCAGAAACCATTTAAAAAAACTAACATTGCGGTTATATTATATTCAAATGTAAAAGGAGTTGGTAAGAATTGTATTGTAGATGGAATTTGTAAATTATTAAAAGGATATTCAGGGCACGTTGAGACTATTGATGATATCACTAAAAACTTTAATTCACATCTTGTTAATAAATTATTTATTTATGGTGATGAGATTAAAGCTTCCTCTAAATGTATCAGTGATAAATTAAAACAAGTTATCACAAGACCTACTCAAAATTTTGAAAAGAAAGGAAAAGATGCATTTGAGATTGAAGATTATACAAATTGGTTATTTACAACTAATAATAAAGATGCTTTCAAAGTTGAACAGGGAGATAGAAGACTGTTTTTTATAGAATGTATATCTGAAAAACTATCAAAGGAACAATCAACAGAATATTATAAATATATTGAAGATGAAAACGAGATGAATAAATTGTTTAACTTTTTCAAGAATCATCAAATAACTTATAATATAGGAATTGAAGCTCCACCAACATCAAGAATGAAAGATGAACTACAATTTGAAACTAAACCAGCGTATATTCAATTACTGTATAAGCAACCAAGAGATATAATTAATAATAGATTTTCATCACAAAAACTATATGAAAAATCAAAAGCATTTGCATCAACTAATTATTTAAATCATTCATATAGCATTACAGAGTTCGGAACTGAAATGTCTAAAATTTTAAAACAATTCAAAAAACGAACAGGAACAGGGTATGTTTATGATATTAATGTAAGTTTTAATGAATTTAGTAAGATATTATTTGAGAACGATCCTGACTATTATCGATTTATCAATAATATTGAAGAAGATGTTACACCATCATTTATAGAAATAGAAGATGATTACGATAACCCTCTTGATATTGACGAAGATGAATAATTTTTATTTATATGTTCCATTTTCATCTTTTACTATCTTATATTTCATTAATGTTTCATCACGCGGAGCACGTCCTTTTGTATTTAAATTATACATGATATCTCTACGTCTTTTTTTGAAGTTTTGATTATCTGGCTTATTATTTTTATATGCATCTAACTGAATTAATAATTCCTTTAGTTGTCGATCTCTTTCGATCAATGTTTTTTTTGTTTCTCTACAATCATCTTCTTTATGTTCAGTTGTAAATACTTTATTGTAATTAAGCTGTGCTGTTTTTTGTGAATGTCTCATTAATTTGCTTAATGTATCTCGATCGTTATAATGTGGATGCATTTCGTAATACCATGTTATATAACTACTTCTCATGATATCAATTGTTAATCCTGAAACACCTGATATTTCTCTTAACCATCTTAAAAGAGTTGAATCTGTGATGGGATTATTATTAATTTCAAATAGATAGTTTCTTGGAAAATTTGCATAGCTTTCTAATATAGCTTTCTTTGCTTCTCCTTCTACATCTATAAAAGACAAATTTTTATTCATATTGTAGAGCTTATAGTTTGAAGCCTTATCTTTATTAACAATATATTGAACTTTTGAACTACCTCGTCTATTAATATAAACATAATTATGCTTTTTATCATTTGCTTCTTTTTCCCGAATTAATAAAGCAGTTGTATAAAAACTTGTTCTTAATGGTGGTTGATAAGTTAATAAAGTTAACAATAATACTTTCATATGCTGAGTTATTGACACGTTACCATCTTGTTTAAGAGTATTAATTAAATCAACAAAATATTGATGAGGGCGCCAGTTTATCTCTTCTTTAATATCTAATCCATTTCGTCCTTCTTCGTCGGCTCTTTTAAGTTGCAGTTGATGTGCTTGTTCTGAAAACCATTTCGCATGTCTAGTTTTTTTTAAGATGTTTAATTTTCTAGCAATAGCAAATAAATAATTCTCTTTAGTTGATTCAGCCCATTTAGGATTTTCGATAATGTATTTATATAATAATCTAGGTGTTATAGTTTCGACGAAGGTTTCTTTATCTATATTTAGACGTAAAGAGTTCTTAAGATAGTTATATACTGCATCATATCTCTGTTGATGTGCAGTTGTCCATGAATATTTGTTTCGTGCAGGTGGCATTTATATATAATTACAAAAAGAAAATAATTATTTATATTGGTTTTATAACAATCAATATAAATAACTTTTACTTTCTATGAGTAAACTTTATTTTTTAACTTGTCCTGTTTCTACGTTAAGAATGAACTTATCAAGATATACAGTGTAAACAAGAACATCAATAGTCACTAAACTATTATTAAGAAAACTTATGTTCAAATTTCTGGTTGTTGCCTTTTCTGCCTCAGTTCCACGTCCTAAATCAATCCAATATACGCGATTCATTTCCCACCAACTTTGAGAAATTAAACCAGTAGAAATACCGATATCAGTGCTTGTTAGAGTTTCAGCTAACATAATCTGTTCAAGAAAGTTTTCATATGAGTAATACATAGAAGTATTAAGAACATTAACACCACCTAATGTGCATTGTAAATTGATTAAAGATATAGGACTATACGATGCAGGACACGGATCATAAGGACTTTGATATTGTGAAAAGCCAAGAGTTGCTGTTGTGTTTGTTCCTACTGTTCCAGTGGTTGTTGTAAATGAATTAGAGCTTGAAATAATTGGTATGATTGCGATACCAATAGGATTTTTAATACCACTCTGAACAAGTTGTGAGAATGTTGAATTCTTAGCTATACCAGTATATTGATTAAATAAAAAGTTTTCATATACAATTTGTTTGTTAGTGTTTTCAGTTAAATATTTATATGCCTTTTCTGGTTCTAATTGAATTTGAGAGTAATAGCATCTACAAGCAGTCATTGAATTAGAGTAAGAATTTACGGCTATAGCAGTTGTTCCAATTGAAGTTGGAGATTTAGCAACAAATAAACCAGCTGTAATAAGAGTGCAAGTTGATTCTATACCACCATTTGCTTGTGTTGCACCTAACCAGTTAATAGTTAATGGACAAGTGGTCCCAAAACTTGAGTTAAAAGTTCCATATGCTAAATTTGTACTGTTTGGATTTTGAATACTAGCTTGAATGACACCAGTATTTAAATAAAATCGCATTACAAGATCCATCTTTTTAACTAAGCCCATCTTGTCAATACAATCGCATAAATATTTGAGAGGAATAATTCCAACATCATACCAGATCATAGTATTGTTGTCAACAGTATAGTAAGATTTAAACTCATTAGTAATATTTTGAGAGTTCATTATTGAAGGTTGTAGAGTTGTTCCAGCGCCATAAATATTTTGATAGTTAGAATTTGTTGTGGTATCAACAACTTTAGATACTCGGTCATAAATTGCTTTGTTGTTTTGATTTGAATTTTGACCTACAGTTGCAGCTAAAAGAGAAGTACCTGTAGCAGCACCAGATACAGAGAATGGTAGATTATTACAGAGTCCTACCCCTTGAAAAGGAGAGACCGCACCACCAGAGCTTACTGTGCCTTGATTTGATAAATTTGTAGTTGAAAATTTGACTGATTTTTCATTATCAAGAGTTGATGAAAGGCCTAAAGAAATAACATTTGCTTGTTGGTCTGTAGCACTTAAAGAAGAAAGTAGTTTAAAATTTTTATACATGCTGATGAAAGGTTGCATATCGTTAATCACTTTACCGTTCGCTACAATTTCAATTTGATGAATTAAATTTTGGTAGTTAGATTTAAGAGAACATAGAGAATAACCAGCAGTAGGAGGAGTTTTAAGAGTAGCACCATTTGATGTTGTAGCTACCATAACTAAAGGAATGGCTAAGTATAGATCAGATACATCGGATAGACCACTATTATAGATATTTGAGAGGTCAAATTGGACTAATGATTGACCTGATGTATTAAAGACGCCAGAATTTATATCATTAATATAGTTCCATTGTTTATCAGTATATGCAGAATAATCAGATACATCTTGAGGAGCAGAGCTTTTGGAGAATTCATAATTGTCAGAGTTCATTGATACTATATATTTATTACTATAGATTTTTTTTATAAAAGAAATTGAATAATATATCTGTCAAATGGCGCCTAAAATATAAAAATTATCTAATCATAATGTATATATAATAATATGTCAAAAATAACAGATTATAATAAACCTTATGAACTATCAAGATCAAGATTAATGATGCAACAAAAACTAAATGACAGAAGCAAAGAAGCAATGACCCAACGCGAAATAACACCAGAAATCAAAGCAACCAAAGCAGACCTTAAAATTCTAAATCTTGATGATGACCGACCAGAAATAATAGCTGATAAGCATAGAAAGGCAGTATCAATAAAGATTCAACTTGCAAACATGTCAAATAATGCAATCGTTGATGAATTAGGATGGAAACCAAGCAAAATTAAATCTGAAGTTACGCAACGGATGATTGACGAATACAAAGCTGAAATGAATAAACCCGTTAAAGTATTCAACCCAAATGTTGGAAGAAACGGTGCATTTGCAGTTTATAAATATAAACCATCATCAATAGATTTAACACCAGTTCCACCAGAAGATTTAGGAATAGTTTTGACAGATAACGATATTAAAAATTTAAGTGCCAGAATTATACAACTTAGTCTTGAATACAAACAACTTGACAAAGCAACAAGAGAATTTCCAACTCTTCAAAAAACAATAGAAGACGAATATAACAGAGCCAAAGCGATAGAAACAACAAGAGCAACCCCAGATGAACCACTTTTTAATAATATCGAAATTGCAATAATGAATGGAATAAGAAGAAAAGAAGTTCAAAATACTATGGCAACACAATTAGGAATTACATTAAATGCTTCTGAATCTATAAACAAACGAAATGATGCTATTTTATCCGAAATTGAAAGACAAAGAAAGGCAGGAATGACATTTACCGCAGATAGGGATTTTCATGACGCTAGAATCTTATTAGAAGACGAAATTATCGCTACTGCTGAGAGACAAAGAGAAATTAAAGTGCTAATTGAGAAGATTAGAATCAAAATAGCAGATAACAAAAGAGTGATACATGATAATAATATCAAAATAGCGGAAGCAGAAAAATTAACTAAATCAAAAGTAAATGAAGCTATGAAAGAACTAGAACTTTTAAATTCTGGTAAATCAATACCAACACAACAAGTGGGAGAAAGCGATGATGATTATAGATTAAGATTACAAGAAATAGGTAATGAAGTTTTAGATGATGATGAAGTAGAACGAGAAGCAGGATTATTACAAAATGTCAAAGCCAAATATAATTTAAAAGAGTTGTTATCAGATGATGGGCAGATTGAAACAATTATTAAAAAGTTAACACCAGATGAGCAAACTGAAATGAATACAATGTTCACAGGAATCAAAAAAAAATATCTTGAGACTTATGGGTTCAATAATACTAATATGAATGTTAATAAGATTGTTGATTTTATTAAACAAACAATACCATCAATAAATTCATCATTATCAGCACCAGCACCAGCTATTGTAGCACCAACACCAGCAGTTGTAGCACCGGTAACAGTAGCACCAACAACAAGAGCTAGTCATACAACAGGACCATATAGCCTAGCTTCTTTTAATAAAACTCAATTACTCCAATTAGTTGATGATCATAGTTTGAATAGAGGAACAAGAGAACAGATGTACGATCAATTATTACAATTAAATTTAATTCCAATGAAAGGATCAGCATTTATTCCAGCATTTCCAGAAGCACCAATAATAGAGCCAACTGTAGGAATGCCAACATTTGCACCAGTTCTTCAACCAATAGCGGGAGCGACAGGTGACGGTCTTGGTGTTCATCTTAAAAAGCTACCAAAAGTTATTAAATTAGGTCACATACATATTAATCCTTCTAATCTCTATTATGAAAATATATTATCAGTGAGAAATCCTAAGAATAAACCATTACGAGCTTATAAAGATGAACACATATCAGAATATTTAGCATCTCTTTTAATAAAACTCGTAGAAGGTGGACACATTACAAAACATGAACTACAACCATTAAGCGATCACGAAAAAATGATTTATGACAACTTGATTAAAAGATCTAAACTGCACAAAATGAATGATAACTCATTTGATCAAACTGCATTAAAAATGAAGCAAAGATTAGAAGTACTGGAAGGAGAACTAGAAGCAGGTAATAATAACCCCTCAATTAAGTCTGAAATTCATGGACTACTATTTAAATTAGCTCATGCTAAAGTTATATCACAAGTTGATGCGACCAAACATTGGAAATCATTAAATGAAATATATAAAAATTAGTAAATAAAATAAAATAATTATCTTATTTAAATATATAGAAAATCAAATGTATCATCCAACAAGTATTGCTCAATTATCTTCATCTCAAATATCAAAGGCTTTAAAAGGTCTTCCTGTCCGTGTATCTGCAGGTAATCATCACGATATAGAACTATCAGCAGACCAAATTAAAAAGTTTGCAAAAGCTCATCAATTAGGAAAAGCTTCAACCATTAGTATGGATCCTTATCAAATTCAAAACCATATGCATCTATTAGGTGCTGGTAAACTTAAAAAATCTATCAGAGGAAATGCTAGTCGCTTAATTACATCGGGAACTGATCGTGCTATTCAGGCGATTAGTGGATCTGGTCAACTTAAAAAAAATATCAGAGGAAATGCTAGTCGTTTAATTACAGCAGGAACTGATCGTGCTATTCGTGCTATTGAGGGCGGATCTGTAAACCGTCTGAAGAAAGCGGGACGTTGGGAACATTTCGCCAATGCTACAATTCGTGATGGTATAGATACTGCAGGAAAATCGGCAAGAGTATATAACAAAAGCATGATGGGATTTGGTGTTAAAAAACGAGGCAGACCACGCAAACACGGAGGAGCCCTAATGGCAGCAGGATATTAGTTTATTTATTTAATTTTATTATTTATTTTCTTATCTAAAAATATATAATGAACTATTTTAACAAAGTTTTTGATTTTAAAGAACATGTTCCGCCATCTGTTAAAGAAGCATTAAGTAAGATTGGCAATCAACAAATTGTTAGTGCAAGATGTGGTAGAACCCCAGTTCAATCAGTTATTCAAGGAGCATTACGTATGGTGGCTAATGTACCATATGATAATTTATTCCATTTATTTATTGAATTAACACTTACAAATGGTCAAAAATGGGTTTTGGAAAAGATTGAAAGAATAAATTTAGTAAGAGAAGATAGAAGCAAAAAAGAAGGAGCAGAATTTACGCCATCATTTTTAGTTGGAAAGACTGTTAATGAACTATTTCAAAATACAAGGAATAAGATGGGTGATCGATTTCTACCATATCAATCAGCATCTAATAATTGTCAGGTATTCATTATGGGTGTTTTAGATGGTAATGGCTTAAATAATTCAGAGAGAACGGCATTCGTTAAACAAGACACTAAATCAATTTTTAGAGATAATCCAGCATTACGAAAATTTGCAAATACATTGACAGATATAGGTGGTTATGGTAACGCAATTCTTCAAGGAGGTGAATTACATCATCATTTTAAAAATAATGAACTTGACAACCTACAACTTTCAGAATTATTAGATCATTATCAAATTCCTTGTAATGGTATATATATTAATGGTAAGATGCCTAAGTTGAAAAATGGATCTTACATCATAAATTTGAATGGACATTCTCATTGGGTGGCACTCATTAAGCACGGGATAGAATATTTTTACTTTGATTCTTATGGAGTTGTTGCACCATCTGGAGTTGAAAAGAAAATAGGAACCACATATATTTATAACCATAAACAGTTACAAGATCTAGATTCAAGTTCTTGTGGTTGGTATGTTATAGCATTTCTCAGATTTATGCATCAGCCAGAATATAAAAGTAAGTTATTCGAATCATTTATAGATTTATTTACAAATGATACTAAGAAAAATGAATTAATATTAAAAACATTATTACGTTAATCTATGATGACCTAAAAAGTTCTTTCTTAGATGTGTATTCTTATCTTTACCTTTCAGATCTATCATGAAGAACGATAGCGGATCAGAAGTTGATTCATCGTAACATCTTTTAAATAAATCTTTTTCTACATCATGAATATTATGATTTCTTATTATATTATTCAATGTTGTGTTATCATTCAATCTAAATAAAATAAAGTATTGACAATTTCTTGTAATCACTTTTGGGACGCTTGTGTAATTTTGACAAAGTGCGACAACTGTGTATCCTTTTTTTCTTCCTCCAGTAAAATACTCATTTATTTTTTTAAAATCTTTCTTATTCATATTAATAAAGTCATCTACGATTAATAACTTTTCTTCGTCTCCTTCATTGTCAGAATCAGAATCTGAATCTGCTAATGATGGTAATTCATTAATATCATTGATTAGTTCTGTTTCGGGTATTCTTTCTTTCAATAGATGGAGAAGGGGTTCATCTGTTGACACTGGATTAAACACCATTATTTTATAAAACTTATTAGGCATTCTTTGGATCATATTCATGACAAAATTTGATTTTCCTGTTCCTGTTCCTCCTATAGCACATATCATACTATTTGGTAGAATATGATGATTTTTGAAAGTTTTATCGACTGTATTCTTTTTTAAATGTTTTGGTAATTTTTCATAGAAGTTTGTTATTTTATCACTCATTTATATTATTATAATAGAAAATAATTTAAGTCATTAAATACTTTATTATGCTATTCTTACTGCATTGAACAAAAAATTTCCAGTTCCTATAGACGGGGCTACTGTATATTCCATATAAACATTTAAATAAATAGTTGCTGACGCTGTTAATGATACTATTGCAGATATATTTGCATAATTAATTTGGTTATTCAATAGTGCAGATACCATACCATATTTATTATCATTAGAAGTTTGTGCAACACTTGTTCTCAATGTATCACCATATGAAAAATTTATACGAGATGAATTTTGTGAATTGTTGTATTGTCTTGTTGCTGATAATACCCATGTTCCAGCGGTTAAGGCAATACTTGCAATACTTGAAACTGTGACAGTCGTTGGTGGTGTAGTTGATATACTTGATCCATTAATAATACCTCCAACTTGTGTTGATGTTGGTGCTGTTACTGTCCCTGAATGACTTGTTGTGATATATTGTCCTGATGCTAATGTTAAGCCATTATTCGCTGTTAGTGTTCCGTTAATTGTCGTAGCCGTAGATGCTGTTCCAACTGTTATTGTTGCTCCTGATACATCTGATGCTCCAATAATGATATCACCATCTGTTTGAGCATTTCCTATAATTATATTACCATGAACCACGCTTGAACCAATAGTTAATGCTGGTTGTCCTGCTAATGTATCTGATGCATCATAAGATGATGATTTTACACCACTATTTGCAGTAATTAATCCTACTCCTGATGTTGTTATTGCTCCACATGCAATTGAACCTGTACCAACGCTTAAAGATGTCCCTGTTATAGCCCCTGATGTACTAATCGTTGCATTTGGTGTGTTAGCCGTCGCTTTATTTTGATACGGACCAATCAAAGATCCACCAGATGGGGCAGTAATGGTTGATGTGCCTTTTACTTCAATGTTAGCTGTTGACGATATACCAGTTGCTGATATTTCATTTGAAAAAGAACACGTACCTTTCATTGCTGTTGTTGAATTTACATTACCGATAATGATAGGAACATTAGCCGATACCGTATCAGTTGTACCAATTCTAATATATCCAAATGAATTTCTAGTTGCATTCACACCGATGTTGATATCACCTCCTGTTTGACTCCCACAAATATTTAAATCACCATTTGTTAAATTACTTCCAATAGTCATATCCGTAGTAGCACTAGTTGAATCAATTGATGTTGATGATAAACCGCCTGAAAATGTTTCTAATGCTGTCGCCGTATCTGCTGTTGTTTTTCTCAAGTATAATGAATTGGCTTGTGCTTGAGTAAGACTAGTTGAAGAAGAACTAAAAAATGACGGATTATAAGTTATTCCCTTGAAATAGGGGTCTGGTGCTGTAGCTGTAGACATTTAATTATAATAATACTTTAGAAATTTATTTCTTATACATTATTATAAATGTCATATACTTTATTATTAAATTCTTCTAATGTTATTGGATCAAATAATAACACATATCAGTATAATTTTATAAGTGGATCATTTCATGCTAAGGACTGCGAGATGGCTGTTAGTTCTCTGGCTATTCCTTATTCATGGTTTAATGTTTCGAGTTCTTATAATAATAATACTATATCTATCACTTTTCCATATCTTGCAACGACAACAACTTTAAATATAACTATACCTAATGGTTTTTACTCGGTATCAGATATAAATAATTATATTGGATTACAATGTTTAAATTATGGCTTGTATTTAATTAATGCAACGGGGTCATATGTTTATTACTTTCAAGTATATTCGAATGCTACTTATTATACAAATACAGTCGTTTTATCTCTTGTTCCTACTGCATTACCTAGTGGTTATACACAGCCTAGCACTGGTTTTTGGTCTGCAACATCTGGTAATGGACTTCCTACATCTCAATCAACGCCTTCATTTACTTTAGCTTCTAGTGGTTCAATAAATAAAATTTTAGGGTTTGCAACTGGCACTTATGCTGCAACAACATTAGCTCCACAATCAATTAATGGAACGATAACTCCTATTGGTTCTACTGTAAATGCTTTAGTAATAAGATGTAATTTACTTACTAATAATATTGCTATGCCTTCTGATATTTTAGATACTGTTCCTATTACAACAACTAGTTTTGGTTCTAACTTGACGTATAATCCTACCTTTCAGAAATGGATAAGTATAAGAGATGGTGCTTATAATAGTATGACTATCACTTTTCAGGACCAAAGCTTAAATACCGTTTACGCTAATGATCCTAATTTATCAATGGCATTATTAATTAGACAAAAACGAAAAGATTAAAATAAATTTCTAATATAATAATATAGATTCATAATGCCACATCACTACATTTTACACAAATTAAAAGTTCACCCCAAACACCGTCATCTTAAAAAGCATCTATCACATTTTACAAAAACTCATCCTAAATCAAGCAGTGCTCTTTTCTCTAGTAATCCAACTCATAATGAGGTTAAAGCAGTAATGCAAGGTGAAGGTATTTTGCATCGAAGAAAACTACATCCACTAAAATTTAAAATCTAATATTAAACTTTTTAAGATAGCTCATTAAGTTGTCATTAATGTCAGTATGTGGACCCCATAAAATGTATGCAGATAATGATCCAGCATTTACTTTATCCCAGTTCTCATTAACCTTATGACGCTTCAAATAATTAGAGCGTTTAATATTATCATGGTGATCTAAATATGTTAATGAATTTTTACTACCAAAATGTATCGTTAAATTTGGTTCTGAAAATGTAATTACTAATTTTTTATTTGGTTTATTTGATTTATCTAATGAAATGAATCTCATTTTATAATATTGTCTAAGATAATATTATAATATGTTTTCTGAAGTATTTTTCACAGGTCTATATTCTTCATTGATTGGTTTTTTAATTGCTATCGGTGCTCAGTGCTATAAAAGCAAGTGCAAACAAGTTGATATTTGTTGTGTTAAAATTATTAGAGATGTCGAAGGCGAAGAAGAACTTGATAGACAACCAAATCCAATTCAATCGCAAGGAAACCTCTAGGCTATTCGGGCAGGAGCACTCTCTGCAAAATGGTCTATAGTTTATCTAATCCGTAATGTAAATTATACTTTGTTATAAATTCATTGAGATCATGTTTACCAATTGACAAATTACATAACATGCATATTGGTACTAAATTATCTAGTGAAATTGATCCACCATTTATATGAGCTTTAATATGTCCTGCATGGAAATTACCGATTGATATTGTTTCTCTAAAACAACATTGACATTTACCTTCTCTTTGATTTTGAAAGAAATTAATCCATAAGGCATTTCTGACACATTTGGGTATTGGCTCTCTCTTTATCTCTTTTTCATTGTCTGGTTCTGATACTGTGTCATCATTTAAATTACATTGATAACAATGTTGATAACTATTTTTTACTTTATTTATATTGCACTTTGGACAAATCTTCATTTTAAGTTATTCTAGATAATAATTTAAAATGTTTTAATTTAAATTTAAATTGATGTATCCATTTTTGATTTGAACATATTTTGTTTAAACCGAATAACTTGTTCTAAATGGATGCTGAGGATTATTCTTTCATTGATAATAGTTACTTCATTGTACATCAGTTCATAACGTTCTTGTTTCTCTTTATATTTAATCATGAGTTGCTTCAATTTTTCATCTGATACTGCAGATAAGTTGTTAATATTAATCATTATAACATTAAATTAGATATTTTTTACTAGAGAGATCTTTGTAGCATTCTCTATTTGGTCTTTTATATGGTTTTCCATACTTCTCATAATTGAAACAATCTTTATGATAAAAATCACCATCATAAATAGTCGTTCGTTTATTGATAACATTTATTTTCGTCAATATAATTGTTTCATTACAACAATAACACTTTAATGTATATTCGTATTCCATTCTTTCTTATATACTATAAGAAAGATAATTATTATTTAAACTATATTAAATTAATTTAAATTTAAAATGAAATCTTATTTCACAAACCAGATGTTGTTACAATAAGTTGATATATAAGTTTGATCAAAAGACATCTTTTTTAAAACATTATGGGTAAATAATATACCGCCTCCTCCTAATGTAGGGTGTGTATAGTTTGGGCCAAAAATTTCATCAATTTCCAAAATAGAAAAATGATTTTCAAAATATTTTATTTTCAAAAAGATTTTCCAGAAAAAAACGAAATAACTATACATAACTATACACAACGGGAATTTAAGATCTATACTTTATATATAAACTATTCATAAGTTGAAAAAAGAACTAAAAATGTCTTGTGTATAGTATGTATACTTAGAATGTATAGTCAAATCAAGTATACATTCAACATTTTTATTAATTATTAAACGATACGAATGACGCCATGCCGTAATACCATTTGTTGATTCCGTAAACTGGTTACTATGATACAGGTGACGCTTAATTTTATACTCACTTTTTTTTAATGACGCAAAAATGAAATCCTGATACATAATAAGGAAATTAATGCAGAATATAATTGTGATGGTGGGGATGCAAAATTAAATTCATTTATCACTCATGACCATAACAATATAATTATAGGGAGAATGGCACACTTTTATTTCACATCATGATTTTATTTCAAACACAAAATAAAATTAAGATCATGATTTAATTTATTGGGGCTATATCATAAATTTATTTCACATCATGATTTTATTTCAAACACAAAATAAAATTAAGATCATGATTTAATTTATTGGGGCTATATCATAAATTTATTTCACATCATGATTTTAAAAAATAATTATGCAAATTTATGCGATGGATGAAAAAATGCCTTTTTTCAGGCTGGAAATAGGCAACCGGCAATTTATGCAAAAATGCCGAAAACGCATAATAGTGAAAAAATGCCTTTTTTCAGGCTGGAA
>Ga0209188_1001758_pt1 | contig 16869 bp, 12 predicted proteins | sample C_130625_EF_Meta_FD_187307 | JGI IMG/M metagenome (GOLD analysis project Ga0209188, IMG submission 187307) | Freshwater microbial communities from Lake Croche, Canada to study carbon cycling - C_130625_EF_MetaG (SPAdes) (version 2) | ecosystem: Environmental > Aquatic > Freshwater > Lake...
CGTTCATCATTGCATTACCAGTAGTCATGTATCAGTTGTGGGCATTTATAGCGCCTGGTTTATACATGCATGAGCGTAAATTGATTTTGCCCTTGGTGGTAAGTAGCTACAGCTTGTTCATCACTGGTATGGCGTTTGCATATTTCTTGGTATTCCCCACGGTATTCAAATTCATGGCAAGCTATAACGCACCTTTGGGCGCAGAGATGTCTACCGACATTGATAACTATTTGAGCTTTGCAATGACGACCTTCTTGGCATTTGGGATTACGTTTGAAGTGCCGGTGGTGGTTGTAGTGTTGGTGCGAATGGGTATGGTGCCTTTGGCCAAACTCAAAGAGATTCGTCCCTATGTGATTGTGGGTGCCTTTGTGATCTCCGCGGTTGTGACCCCGCCGGATGTACTTTCACAATTACTCTTAGCTGTTCCAATGACTTTGCTGTATGAGTTGGGTTTATTAATTGCCCGTTTTTATGTACCTAAACCTGATAAGGACGAGGTAAGTAAAGAGGATTAAGCTGGCTCGGCGTTCTTTGCAAACGTTGTAGATAGCCAGCCTGTGACTCGATCAAAACGGTAACGTCTTTGTCTCAAGTTGCCTTCAAGATCTAATTCAGAGCCGACAAAGGCTTTGCCTGCCGCCAATAGAGCTCGACGTTGCTGAATGGTTTCAATCTGAATGAGCCGCGGTAGGATCTTGGGTAGTTCCCAGCGAATATCTACCACGACACAGTGCTCATGCTGAAGTTGACCTACTTCACAAAGCAATAACTCTGCTTTACTGAAATTAAATTGATTGGCAATGATGATGCGATGACATAGCAGGAGCCAGTCTTCATCGAGTTGATGCTCTGCATGGTGGTTAATTGCTTGATCAGCATGGAGGGCTAATTCATACCATTCGTTTTTCTTGGGATCAGCACAGCTATCTAAAATTTTACTAAGCAATTCCTTTGCCTCTGCTACGCCTTGTTGCTGTGCTTGCCACACCCAATACGAGGCTTGAAGACCACGAACTTTCTCTTCTGACTTTTCTCTCTTGCGCCATAGGTTAGCGCCTTTACGCAGCTGCGCTTGAGCATGACCCAGGTCAGCGGCACAGTCAAAGCAGCGATCACTTTCTACTGCACTGTATCCAGAAAATTGTGGACGGCGATAAATTTCACCTAGTGCATACCAAGCATCACGATCTCCATCTTTGGCGGCAAGCGATAACCAATGCGCTGCTTTTTTCAAAGAAGCATTGGGTTTTGTATCGCTGCCATCTAATTGAGCAAGTCGTAATCCTAAGGTGAGTTTTGCAATTGTTAAGCCAAGCTCTGCAGACTTCAATAAAGCTTTTTCATTTTCATCCTTCAGCCAAGCTTTCCATAAAGATGAGAGTGCTTCATTTTTGGGTTGTAATTTGACGAGTAGCTCTTTGGCTAAAGTTGTAAATGGAGAATCAATTTCGGAAAGCTCTTGTAAAAATTGGTTTGCAATTTTTTGCAGGCTCGGTAAATCTGAGTTGGAAACATTTTTGCTTTTAAGAAATTGAACGAGTTGAGTTTGAGTTTCTTGATGATCTGGATTAATCAAAAGATTAGCGAGTTGCCATTTGGCTGCCAAAGTGGATTGGCTTGGGGCAGTTGCATGTGCCAATTGCCAGAATGAGTCCCAGCCAAAGCCAAATGCAGGGGAGCTCAATGTCTCAACAAGTGGAATGTTGGCAATTTGGGTCAAAACCACAGAAATTTGATCTTGAACACTATTTTTGCCTTCAAGTTCTTGATTCTTAATAGAAAAATAGGATTTTTCTAGCCAAATAAGAGCATTAGTGGGTTGAATTGGGGTTTTAAATGCCCCAGTCAGGTACGCGTTTGCTAATTTTTGTTGCGCTAATACATCACCCAGACGGGCAGAACTGAGGATTTTTAGGAATTCACGACTTGCCATGTGACAATTTTGTCATCTTGAGGGCATAAAAGACAGAAAACAAAACCCTTGTTGCCGAGATACAACGAAGAAAACCAAAAAACTACCTTTTGACAAGCAAAAAGATCTCCTAATTACCCTTACCTCCAGTCTAGACGGGCAAAACCAGCAAAATTCACTGGTCCCAGATTTATTTGGGCATTACTTTTAATTTTTGGAGATTTAAAGAATGAAAAAATCACTATTCGCTATGGCTGCTGTAACAGCATTTGCTGGTGCGGCTCAAGCCCAATCAAGCGTTACTGTATACGGCATCATGGACATTGGTTATGTTGGTGGAAATTCACGTGTCGCGTCCGGCACAGCTGCTACTAAAGGCACTTCAAACGCCTTTACTGCAAGTGCTGAATCAACAAGCCGTTTGGGTTTCAAGGGTAATGAAGATTTAGGTGGCGGTTCGTCTGCATTCTTTACGGTTGAGTTGGGTTTAGAGCCAGCTTCCACAACTTCAGGCTTCAAGAACTCAGCTACCACTGAGAACCGTCAGTCATTTGTTGGTCTGAAGCAAAATGGCCTTGGTGACTTCGCTCTTGGTACACAGTACACATTAGTTCATAACGCAGTTGCTGCTACTGATGCTGGTGGCACAAACAACATTCTCGGCGACATGATCTATACCTCCGCTACTGGTACTGGCGCTACTGTTGCAGATGCAAACGGTTCAGCTGTTAACGGTTTTGCTGCTGGTAACTCTTACACTATTCGTTCACAAAACTCCTTGACAGTGAATACAGCAACTTTTGCTGGTTTCACAGGCCATGGTTTAGTAATCATGAACAATACAAATACCACCCAGACAACATTTAGTGGTAGCCAAGGCTACACTGGTGGACCAAGCAACCAAAACGGTTGGGGCTTAGGCGCTGACTACACATGGAACAAGTTATTTGTTACTGCAGCTGTACAGCAATTGAGCGCTAAGACAGCTTACAACTTAGCTGGAGCCACTCCTACTCTTGCTTCCGCTAACATCAATATTTTCGGTGCTGGCCAAGCTTCTTCATTGGGTAGTAACGTTAAAGATAACCAGTACTACGTCGCTGCAACCTACGACTTCGGTATCTTGAAGGCATATGCTCAGTACATCAACCGTAAAGTAACTGCAGATCAAAACTCTGGTGCCTACGGCAAGCGTACAGGCCAGCAGATTGGTGTTAGAAGCTACATTACTCCAACAATCGAAGCTTGGGCACAAGGCGGTTTGGGTAAAGTCACAACATTCGCAATCCCAGGATCTACAATTAACAACCCTGCTGCAAATATGACTTCATGGCAGGTTGGTTCTAACTATTACCTCAGCAAGCGTACAAACTTGTACGCCATCTATGGTCAAGTTGGCACATCAAACGTTTCAGTTGTTAACAGCGCAAACCCTGCTAGCTTTAATGCAAGCAACTATGCTGTTGGCTTACGCCACACTTTCTAACTACTTGCTAGCGTAAGCTAGTGACAAATTAGTTTGGTATTAAATTAACCCACTGTGGTAGCACAGTGGGTTTTTTCTTTGGGCAATTTAGAAAATTAGATTGCTTTGATCCGCACGCGCTCAAGCAAAAACTCCTCTAAGGCTCTAATGGGAGCTATGTCATCAAACAAGATAGATCTATTTGTAATAATTTTTTCTTGAATGACCTGTCTAAATTCTTTGTCATGGACCAACCTCACGACAAGGCTGATATATTCCTCGGCATTGTTGGTGATGAGCTCAGTTATGTCCATTCTTCTGAGGATTCCGCTAGCTAAGCGGCCTCTTAGGAAAAGTCCTTCTCTAGTAACGATGGGTAATCCACATTCAATCGCTTGAATGGCGGTATTAAAACCAGAAAATCCAATAGTATCTAAAAATACATCAGCTTTTTGCATTAATCCATAAAAGTTTTCGGTTTTTTGCCATGGGATCATGCGAATAAAATCAGCAGCATTTAAGTTTTCATGCTCGAAAGCTTTCGATAATCTATTCTTTAAAACTCTTGATATTGGCCCTTCTGGGCTCTCGAAGAATACAAACTGGCATTTTGATAATTTTTTTGCAATCGATACGAAAATCTGGTCATGCTCAGGCGCATATTTAAAGGGTGTACCAGGGCAAATGAGTATTGGATAGTCAATATCTATAGCAAGCGCTTGAAGATCAATGCTACTAGGGAGCACACTACGAGCAGAATAGTAGCAGCCTAAATGAGGGAGTTGAACTAATTTTTCGCTGTAATGATCTTGTGCATTGGGAGGCTCAAAATCCTGGGCGGAGATAAAGTAATCCATCGTTGGTAAGCCGGTTGTCTCAGGGTGCCCCCAAGAAGCTAGTTGTAAAGGTGCTAAACGTAGATTCGCTAGCTTGCAAGTGAGGGGATGCATGCCAATTTCAGGATAAATTAAAACATCTATTTGCTTTTCTAAAATCGCCCGAGCCCAATCTTCTGCATTATCTAGATTCTCAGTAAATGAAGAAGCAATTGATTTTGCCAATAGCGTCTCTTGGTCGCTATATCCGCTTAAATAAAATAGATGAATTTCAAACAAGTCTAGATTTAGATTTTGTACCCAGCCTTTTAAAATTGCATTCCATACAGAGTGCTCGAATATTTGCGAGCTAACAATGCCAATCCGAATACGTTCTTTGTTGATGGGAGCAGCAGTTGAAAATTTTTGTTCGTTTTGCCACCACTGCATTGTTTTATAGCAAAACTCACCATACTGCGAGATTAACGTTTTATTACTTGTTTCTGTGTAAGCCAAATAGAATGGTTGTCGCCATCCAATAGCATGGTGGGCGTAAGGAAGAGTCGACTCATCGAGCCAATTATTTAACTTTATGAGGGCTTCCGCAAAAGACTGACGCATTAGGCTGGCCTCTTCTACGCTAGGTGGAATTCTCTCTACCAAATTGAAAACAAGACCTAATTTGGCTTGGGCATTTTTTTGATCGATCTTAAGGGCGGTTTGAAAAGAATTTTTTGCTTCTGGATATCGATTTAAGCCTTCAAGCACTGAGCCGCAATCGATATAGGCTTCAGGATCAGATGGATTGAGTGCAATTCGTTTATTGATACAGGCTAATGCATCATCAAATTGTTTGAGCTCAATTAATACTAAGCTTTTGCAACTATATGCGTTTACATCAGCAGGACTAAGCTCGATTGAGCTTTCATAGCACATCAAAGCTTCGGATAAATTCCCAACTTTTTGCAAAGTAATTCCTCGCTTAAGATGGCCCTCAGCTGATTTTGGAACTAGCTCAATGACTTTTTCATAGCATGCTAGTGCCTCTTTTAGGCGATATAAGTCTAGTAAAGCATCTCCTACGGCTATCCATGCATCTTTTTTCTCGGGGCTGATCTTGATTGCCCGATCAAAGCAAGATAGAGCCTCTTCAGTACGATTAAGCGCCTTTAAGGAAATTGCTTTATTTAGCCAGCCCTCATAAAACGCTGCATTATGGCTAAGCGCTTGCTCAATTAAAGACAGCGCTTCATCTTCTTTTTTCAGGCCTCTTAGTGCTATAGCCTTATTGAGCAGGGCATCTGGATAGAGTACATTAATTTGAAGCGCTTTATTGAAGATATCAACAGCATCTTCAAAGCGATGAAGAGCTAGCAAGCTTTTGCCATAATTTAACCAAGCCTCTGGATTTTGAGGCATAAGCTTAACAGCTCTTTGATGATGAATTAATGCTTCTTTTTCATTGCCTGTACTTGAGAGTGCTTTTGCTAAGTTATATTGAATCGATGGATCTGACGGTTCTAGTGCAGCTGCTTTTTTTAGAAATTTAACAGCCTCTAAATGATTATCTTGTGAAGCTCGAATGAGGCCAAAAATATGCAGCGCCGGAATATTTTTTGGATCGACTTGAAGCAATCTTTTAAGAATAGTCTCGGCACTCTGAGTATTGTCACTTTGGAATGCCGCAATTGCTTGACCTAGCATTGATTGAAATTGTGGATTCATAAAGAGAGTTTAAATGCTTTGAGTATGCTGTTGCGCTAGGGCTTTAAGATCTCTTGTAACTAAATCTATAACTTCCCCCCAGTTACCCGAGGTTTTTTGCCTATATAGCCTAACGCTTGGATACCAAGGAGAATCCAAGCGATCCTCGAGCCAGCGCCAACAGGAATCGTAGCGATTTAATATCCAAGTTGGCTTGCCAAGGGCTGCGGCCAGGTGAGCAGTAGAAGTGTCGACCGAAATCACTAAATCTAAATTGGCTATGAGCGCAGCCGTATCTGAGAAATCCTTAAGTTCCGAGACAAAATTGAGTAAATTATTGGCTGGCCATATGGTTGTTTTGTCGCGCTCTAATTCTGATTCAGCAGGATTTCCCTTCTGAAGACTATAAAATGTAATATTGCTTAAGTGTTGTAAGCGAGCAATAGTTTCAAAGTCAATATTACGCCGCTCATTAATAGCTCGAGTCTCTGGTTGATCTAGTCTAAATCCTCCATTCCAAACTAGCCCCACTCGTAGATGTTGACTTAATCCCATCCTCTCTTCCCATATCTTTTGTTTAATGGGATTCGGTCTAAGGTATGAAAAAGGGCTAGGGATTGTTGCTAATTCTGTATTAAAAACGAGGGGAAGACTCATCAAGGGGGCTTGAAAATCAAAGCTACTTAAGTCATCGCAATTATCAGCAATCTGGATCACTGCATTTAAGCTTTTCATTAATGCACTCAGTGCATCGGGGGTTACGAAGGTAACATTAGCCCCTAATTTTGCCAACTCTGGAACGTACCTACTAAATTGAATGACATCACCCATACCTTGTTCGGACCAAATTAAAATTTTCTTTCCCATTACATCTGATAGGTTTTTTAATCGTGGGATAACGTTGTAGCTAGCTCTAAGAGGACTATTTTTGATGAAAGCTCGTACCTCAAAATTTTGCCAGCCATGATGAAGATCCCCAATAATTAACTCAACTTGAGATTTGTTCCAATATGCCATAGCGTAGTCAGGCTTGAGTCGAATAGCTTGTTCATAAGACGCAATAGATTCTGGATAGTTCTTTAATGCGGTGTAAGAAATTGCTAGGTTGTACCAAGCTTGTGCATAGTTAGACTTTAGTTGAATGGCTTTCTGATGTAACTCAATGGATTCCTGATGGTGTCCTAAGGCATAAAGCGTATTACCTTTATTGGTCCAGGCCTCTGCAAGGCCCGGATTAAGCGTGAGAGCTTGATCGTATAGGGCTAGCGCATCTTGATGTTGTTCAAGCGCACTATAGGTCATACCCTTATTATTTCGCACCATAGCAGACATAGGTCGAAGCAAAATTGCTTGTTCATGCTGCACCAATGCGTTTTTAAAATCTTTCATATGATTGAGAACCAGGCCCTTATTAGACCAAGCCTCAGCATAAGTAGGGTTCAAAGCAATGGCTCTATCATGGTGCCCTATGGCCTCCTCGTAGAGCTCAAGCTCATAAAGGGAATTACCTTTGTTGGACCAAGCCTCAGCATAAGCAGGGTTGAGGGCTATGGCTCTATCATGATGTATTACCGCCTCTTCATAGCGCCGAAGCTCATGCAAAGCGTTACCTTTATTAGACCAGGCCTCTGCATAGGCTGGAGCAAGCTTGATGGCGTTGTTGTATGCCTGAAGTGCCTTCTCAAACTGCCCGAGCTCAAAGAGAACATTGCCGACGTTGCTATGGGCTACACCATTTTGTGGATTTACCTTGATTGCTGTCTCTAGGTATTTGAGTGCCTGGGTATATTCTTTACGTTGAGCATAAATAATCCCTAAAAATCTTAGTGTGTCTGGATTATTGGGATCTATGGAAAAAGCTTGGAGCAGCAATGGCTCAGCTTCATCTAAGTTCGATTCACGGAGATAATCGAGCGATCTACTTAATAAAGAAGCAAGCTGAGAATTCATCCTCGAATTTTAAATGAATTGCTTCCTTTGATGATGGTGGCGATTACAGTGATATTCGGTTATTCTCGGCTGGAGTTATGGCTCAATTGCCTTCGGCAACAGGCCTTTAATAAAATATGTATTAAATCTCATACATTATGCAAAACGACAGTCCAGAAAATTTCTTAAGGTTGGCTGAAAAGCACTTTCAAGCAAAAGACTATCGGGCATGTGAGCTAGCCTTGAGAGCTATCTTAGTGGACAACCAAGACCATGCTGGAGCAAATGAACTTCTGGCGTATGTTGCTGCTAATACAGGTGATCCAGAAAGCTTTCACAGCTTACTTTTAAGATCAAGCCAACAGTCAGATTGCTCACCTAAGGCGCTTTACTACCTGGGATCCTCATTTCTTGCGAAAAATCAATTTGAGCAAGCAGCTCTCTATCTGAATAGAGCCTTAAAAATAGCGGGTGACTTCTTTGAGGCGCTGCATGATTTAGCTACAGCACAGGCCCAAATGGGCGATAAGCAATTGGCGCTGCAGAACTATACAAAAGCGCTTCATTTCAGAAAAGATTCGTGTGAGCTGTACTACAACATCGCTAGGCTATACGATGAGCTTGATCAACTTGACCTTGCTCTAGTTCACTATCAGCATGCTATTGAAATTGAGCCTAGTTATGTCGAGGCTTGGTGTAATCAGGGTGTGGATTTAGCGCGGTTGAGACGCTACGACGCAGCGCTTCAATCATATGAAAGGGCGCTCAATTTGCGCCCCAATGATGCAGCTACCTGGTCAAATAAAGGCATCGTTTTGGATGCACTTAAAAGATTCAGTGAGGCATTAGCAGCATATGAGCAAGCCATCAAATTGAGTCCAGAATATGCCCAGGGATGGGCCAATAAAGCGGCATTTCTGCATGACCAAAAACAATATCCACACGCAATTGCTGCATATGAAGAGGCGTTGAGGTTAGATCCTAATATTCCTTATGTGGCTGGAGAGATGCTACATGCAAAGATGAAAATTTGCGACTGGAGAAGTATTGAAAACGAGATTGAAAGTCTTGAAAAGGCTATTATGGCTAATCAATTGGTCTCATCTCCATTTCCAGTAGTCGTTGCCTCATCGTCAGGGGCTAGTAACCATAAGGTTGCGAGACTTTATGCAAATGAGCAGTTCCCAATTTTTATTAAACCTAAATTTCATTTGAAAGATTCGAATCAGAAAATTCGAATTGGGTATTTCTCCAATGATTACTTTAATCATGCTACTGCCTACTTAATAGCTGAGCTCTTTGAGCTGCACAATCGAGAACGATTTGAGGTTTGTGCTTTTTCATTTAGCCCCAATACGCAGGATGAAATGCAGAAAAGGCTAAAGGAAAATTTTGATCAATTTATAGATGTCAGCAGTATGACGGATCACGAAGTTGCTAAACTAGCGCGCCAAATGCAGGTGGATATTGCCATTGACTTGAAGGGCTACACTACCAACTCAAGGCCTGGAATTTTTGCACTGGGCGCTGCGCCACTGCAAATCAATTATTTGGGTTACCCAGGCACTATGGGTGCTGACTTTATAGATTACATCATTGCTGACAAAGTGCTTATTCCTGAACACAGTCAGCAGTATTTTTCAGAAAAAATCATTTATTTGAAAAATAGTTATCAAGTAAACGATTCAAAGCGTGAAATATCAAAGCTGAAATTCACTCGATCTGAATTCAATTTGCCTGAAAATAAATTCGTATTTTGTTGTTTCAATAACAATTTTAAAATCTTGCCCACCACGTTTGATCTTTGGGCGCGAATTTTGTCAAAAGTTCCCGATAGCATTCTATGGTTGCTTGAAGATAATTCGTTGGCCAAAAAAAATCTTATTTTTCAAGCTGAAAGTAGGGGTATTGCAAAGGATCGACTGATCTTTGCTGGAAGAATGGACCTTCCAGAGCATTTAGCACGCCATAAATTAGCTGATTTATTTCTGGATACCCTTCCTTGTAATGCCCATACAACTGCTAGTGATGCATTGTGGGCTGGCTTGCCGGTACTCACCCAGTTAGGCGATACCTTGGCGGGTAGGGTTGCCGGAAGCCTTCTAAATGCCATTGGTTTGCCAGAGCTAATTACCTGTGATTCAAAGGCGTATGAGGATTTGGCGGTTGAGTTAGCTACCAACCCATTGAAGTTACAACAAATGAAAGAAAAGTTAGCTTCTAATAAGATGGACTCTCCATTATTTGATGTAAAGCTTTTCACCCGAGTGCTTGAGGAGGCTTTTATAAAAATTTATCAACGTTATCAAATGGAGTTGCCCCCAGAGAATCTTTATCTTTAAGGATTCTTTTTCGCTACTTATTAAATAACTTTGGCGCAAGCTACGCTTTAAAACCTTAAGTTAGTAGAAACCCTAGTTTTTGCACTCCCTTAAGGGAATTTGATGAGGCTTACTTAATATATAGTTTGTTAAATATCCAGTGTATAAATACAGTAGCGAAAGTAACTTTTTCAAATAAAAATTAACTTAATAGTGGGATCTTCAATGAAAAATATTCGTTTTCCAATGATCTTTACAGCTTGCGGATTAGTGGCTGGCTTACTAGCTCCGGCTTCATCCCAAGGTGCAAGCGCAACCATGGATAAGATTAAATCCTCTGGCGCAGTAACAATGGGCGTACGCGAATCTTCAATACCAATGTCCTATACCACTGGTGATAGCCGTTTTGACGGATACCATGTTGAAATTTGTCGCATGATTTTGGGAGATATTAAAAATAATTTGGGCATGAGTACTCTGCGTATCAATTATCAGCCAGTGACTTCCCAAAATCGTGTACCTTTAGTGCAAAATGGTACAGTTGATATTGAGTGCGGCACAACAACAAATAATACTGCTCGCGCAAAAGACGTTGGTTTTGCTAATACCTTGTACGTAGAAGAAGTACGTATTGCGGTGAGGGCTAACTCAGGAATTACCTCTATTGCTCAGTTGGCAGGCAAGAAGGTTGCGACAACAACAGGCACTACTTCGGTACAACTTTTGCGCAAGCATGAGAAAGCCAATGGCGTGAATTTTGACGAAGTATTTGGAAAAGACCATGCCGACAGTTTCTTGCTGCTTGAGTCTGGGCGTGCCGATGCCTTTGTGATGGACGGTTCTATTTTGGCCGGTAATATCGCTAATTCCAAGAACCCAAAAGACTTCAAAATTGTTGGTGAAGTACTTGCTACAGAGCCAATTGCTATCATGGTTCCCAAAAATGATCCTGAGTTCAAGACTGCTGTGAATGCTGCTATTGCGAAGATTGTTGCGAACGGAAAAATGCCTGGCCTGTGGAACAAGTGGTTCTTAGCGCCAATTCCACCAAAAAATATCGTGGTTGGCCTCGAATTGTCTCCAGCAACTAAAAATGCCTGGGCTAATTTGAATGACAAACCTGCGGAAGATTACAACAAGAAGTAATTCAATAAAAATAAGTTTTAAATATGGCATTAGATTTAGGTGTTTTTTGTAAAAGCACCTTAGATGGAGAAGTGGTTGAGCACTGCTTCTCCGCCCTTTTGGGGCTTGGTCAGAACTCAGATCCTAGCTACTTAGACTGGCTCATGAAGGCATGGGGCTGGACTTTGGCTGTGGCTGGACTGGGTTTAACAATTGCCCTAGTTGTCGGAGTAGTTATTGGTACGCTACGCACCCTTCCTGATACAGGCAAAATCAGTAGACTCTTTGTTGGTTTATCAACAGCCTGGGTCGAACTCTTTAGAAATATTCCAGTATTAGTTCAGGTATTTCTTTGGTATCACGTAATACCTGCATTCGTGTTGCCTCTTAAGGCTCTTCCGTCGTATTGGTTGGTAAGTATTGCACTTGGATTTTTTACTTCTGCCCGTATTGCAGAACAAGTGAGGGCAGGAATTCAGTCTTTGCCCAGAGGTCAACGAGATGCAGCCACTGCTTTGGGCTTAACAACTATCCAAACCTATCGATATATTGTTTTGCCAATGGCACTGCGCATTATTCTTCCGCCTTTGACATCTGAGAGTATGAATGTTGTCAAAAACTCCTCTGTAGCTTTTGCGGTATCGGTCCCAGAGCTTACTTTGTTTGCAATGCAGGCCCAAGAGGAAACCTCTCATGGTGTTGAGATTTATCTGGCTGTAACTGCGCTGTATGCTCTCTCCGCATTTTCTGTGAACCGAGTGATGGCGATCATTGAAAGACGAAGCCAAATTCCTGGTTTCATTACAGCGGCGAGTGATGTTAGCTTGGCTCACTAAATGGTAATCATATGCTGAGCTTAGATCTAAGTTTCTATAACTGGGAGCTATTCACAAGCTACATCTTGAGAGGTTTGTTGTTTAGCGTACAGTTAACAGTGCTTGCAACATTTGGCGGGATTGTAGTTGGTACGTTTTTAGCTTTAATGAGGCTTTCTGGTAAGCCTACTTTAGTTTATCCAGCGACATTCTATGTCAACACCATGCGCTCTATTCCATTGGTGATGGTGATACTCTGGTTTTTCTTGTTGATCCCCATGTTCATTGGTCGACCAATTGGTGCAGATCTATCGGCAACGATTACCTTTATTGCATTTGAGGCTGCCTTTTTCTCAGAAATCGTTAGAGCCGGAATTCAGTCGATTCCAAAAGGTCAAATGTTTGCTGGCGAGGCCTTGGGAATGACTTACGGACAAAATATGCGTCTTATTGTCCTGCCGCAGGCCTTCAGAAATATGATCCCTGTCTTTATGACACAAACAATCATTTTGTTTCAAGACACCTCATTGGTTTATGCAATCGGCGCCTATGATCTGCTTAAAGGTTTTGAGATTGCTGGTAAGAATTATGGTCGCCCGATTGAGACATATATATTGGCAGCCGCAACCTATTTTGTAATTTGTTTTTCTCTTTCTAAAGCGGTGCGTGTTATACAGGCAAAAGTTGCGATTATTCGCTGAGTCCTTTATTTATTCCTATACATTACATAGACCATCATGATTGAACTTCAAAACGTTTCTAAATGGTATGGCTCCTTTCAGGTTCTGACGGATTGCACTACTTCAATCAAGAAAGGTGAGGTAGTTGTTATTTGTGGTCCTTCAGGATCAGGCAAATCTACTCTCATTAAAACGATTAATGCCTTAGAGCCTTTCCAGAAGGGTGAAATCACTGTTGATGGTACTGATTTACACGACCCCAAAACTAATCTACCCAAGTTGCGTGCAAGGGTTGGGATGGTCTTTCAGAATTTTGAACTTTTCCCTCACTTAAGCGTTACTGAGAATCTGACTCTTGCTCAAATAAAAGTGTTGGGACGTTCAAGCGATGAAGCTAAAACCCATGGTCTGAAGTACCTCGAGCGAGTGGGGCTGATTGCCCAAAAAGATAAATTTCCTGGTCAGTTATCAGGCGGACAACAACAGCGCGTTGCAATCGCAAGAGCTTTGAGCATGGATCCGATCTTGATGTTATTTGATGAGCCAACTTCAGCCCTTGATCCAGAGATGGTGGGTGAAGTATTAGATGTCATGATCAAGCTCGCGAATGAGGGGATGACCATGTGTTGCGTTACCCATGAAATGGGCTTTGCACGCAAGGTTGGCGATCGCGTAATCTTCATGGACAACGGTCGCATTATTGAAGACTGCAGTAAGGATGAATTTTTTAATAATCCAGAGGCGCGGTCAATAAGAGCTAAAGACTTTCTATCCAAGATATTGGCGAACTAGCGACTACACCGGATTAATTCAGAGCTTTAGGCTTGGGACGCTTCCCAATTTGCACTTTGAGTTCTAGCCCTTTGGTTTTACGGATTGCAGTGAGTGTTACTTCGGCCCCCGGCTTTAGTTCGGAGACCCTACTGAGCAATTCCCGAACATCTTTGATAGGTTGACCATTAACAGCCGTTAGGACGTCCCCAGGCTTAGCACCACCCCGATCCGCTGGGCCTCCTTCTAATACACCCGAGAGTAATACCCCCTCTGTTTTAGCTGGCAACCCCAGGGACTCTGTGAGCTCTTTTGTCAGGTTTTGCGGTTCAACCCCTATCCACCCCCTAATCACGCCACCATTGCCAATAATGGACTCCATTACCTGTTTGGCAAGATTGACTGGAATAGCAAAGCCAATACCCATGGATCCACCGTTACTGGAATAAATAGCGGTGTTAATACCAATCAAATTACCGCGCGTATCAATGAGTGCTCCGCCAGAATTTCCAGGGTTAATGGCCGCATCCGTTTGTATAAAGTTTTCAAAAGTATTGATGCCAACATGATCGCGGCCCATTGCAGAAACAATACCCGAAGTAACGGTTTGACCAACGCCAAATGGATTACCGATTGCAAGAACTACATCACCCACATGGACAGAGTCAATTTTTCCAAGCGTAATTGGTGAGGGTAATTGTTTGGCTTCAATTTTCAAAACGGCAATATCGGTTTCTGGATCACTACCAATAATTTTTGCCTTTACTTTGCGACCATCAGAAAGTGCTACATCAATATCATCTGCATCACTAATTACATGATGATTGGTGAGAATGATTCCCTCTGGGCTGACCAACACCCCAGAGCCCAGACTGGAGCTTGGCTCCTCAGCTGGTGGCTGATCTCCAAAAAAGAATTTAAAGAAGGGGTCTGAAGAATTATCTTTATTGCCTTTACGTGTTTTTGGTTTATTAGAGAGCTTGCTAGTAAAAATATTGACAACCGCTGGCATCGATTTTTTTACAGCTTCGTGATAAGAGCCTGGGCTAAGTGCGTTACTGTCATAGCCACTTTCTTTTAAGGTCACGCTATCAACAATTGCACCCACCCGCCCATCAAAAATCCAATCCGGTTTTAGTGTGACAACAATAAACCATGTTGCAAGAAGTATGGTGATGGTTTGCGCAAACAACAACCAAAGGCGATTGATCATTTTCTAATTGACTTTGCTGAATTATTTTTTGAGACTGTCACGAATCTCTCTTAGCAATACGACATCTTCTGGAGTTGGTGGAGGGGGAGGAGCATCCATTAAGCGAACCCTATTGACTACTTTGACCATTTGAAAAATCACAAAAGCCAGCAAAATAAAATTAATCGAAATGGTTATGAAGTTTCCATAGGCAAAGATCGGTACCCCCGCCTTTTTAAGGGCGTCAAAGGTTCTGGGAACCCCATCCGGCACACTGCCTAAGATGACAAATAGGTTGGTAAAGTCAATATGCCCTCCCAAAAGAGTAGAAATCACGGGCATCACGATGTCATTTACCAGGGAATCGACAATTTTTCCGAAGGCGCCGCCAATAATCACACCTACCGCCAAATCAATGACGTTGCCTCTGACGGCAAAGTCCCGAAACTCCTTTAAAACGCTCATTTAGACTCCCCTTTTTGTTTGGATATTGATTAAGACTAGATTAACCCCATAACTTTCTTGCTTACCCTACTTTTTACTTTAAAATCCTATCTTTAAGCATTTTCCACATATAAATACCCTTTCTAGGAATTTTGTAAATGAGTGACAAGCCCAGTATGGACAAGGATCGACGTAATTGGTTGATCGCCACATCGGCAGTTGGCGGCGTAGGTGCAGCAGCAGCCCTTTACCCTTTTATAGACAGTTTTGAGCCCTCTGAGCGCGCTAAGGCCGCTGGCGCTGCTGTTGAGATTGACATTGCTGGTATGCAGCCTGATGAGATGAGAACAGCAGAGTGGCGGGGTAAGCCTGTATGGGTAGTGCGCCGGACTCCAGAGCAAGTCGCCGAACTCTCCAAAATTGATGGTGAGTTGGCTGATCCGGATTCCTTGCGTGATCCAGCCCAATTTACGCCTTCCTACGCCCAAAATCAATGGCGCTCAATTAAGCCTGAATATTTAGTAGTTGTGGGTATTTGTACGCATTTGGGTTGTTCACCATCTGCTAAGTTCGAGGCTGGCCCACAGCCATCCTTGCCAAATACTTGGCCAGGCGGTTTCCTTTGTCCATGTCATGGTTCTACTTTTGACATGGCAGGTCGTGTTTATAAAAACAAACCAGCCCCAGATAATCTTGAAGTGCCGCCACATATGTATTTAAGCGACACCAAGATTCTGATCGGCGATGATAAGAAGGCCTAAGGAGATATAAATGGCATTTCAAGAAAAACAAGTTCCAGCAGACGCCTCAGCTGCCCAAAAGCTGATGGCTTGGGTTGACTCACGCCTTCCTGTGACCGAAGCCTTCAAACGGCATATGAGTGAGTACTACGCGCCTAAGAATTTAAATTTTTTCTATATCTTTGGTGCATTAGCAATCGTAGTACTCGCAATGCAGATACTCACCGGCATTTTCTTAACGATGAACTACAAGCCTGATGCGGCTAAGGCATTCGAGTCTGTTGAGTACATCATGCGTGAAGTTCCATTTGGGTGGCTGATTCGTTACATGCATTCCACCGGCGCCTCTATGTTCTTTGTGGTGGTCTACATGCATATGTTCCGTGGTTTGATCTACGGCTCTTATCGTAAGCCACGTGAACTCATTTGGGTCTTTGGCTGCGCAATTTTCTTGTGCTTAATGGGTGAAGCTTTCTTTGGTTACTTGCTGCCATGGGGCCAAATGTCCTACTGGGGTGCTCAAGTGATTGTGAACTTGTTCTCTGCGATCCCGCTCATTGGTCCAGATCTGTCCTTATGGTTGCGCGGTGACTATGTTGTAGGTGACGCTACCCTCAACCGCTTCTTTGCATTCCATGTCATTGCCATTCCATTGGTATTGATTGGTTTGGTTGCGGCTCATATATTGGCGTTGCATGAAGTTGGTTCAAACAATCCTGATGGCGTTGAAATCAAAGAGACCCTTGATGCGAATGGACATCCAGTAGATGGCATTCCGTTTCATCCCTTTTATAGCGTGCATGACGTGATGTACTTAGGTGGCTTCTTGATGATTTTTGCTTGCATTGTATTTTTTGCTCCAGAGATGGGTGGTTACTTCCTCGAAGCAAATAACTTCATTCCTGCTAATCCATTCCAAACACCTCTGCACATTGCACCAGTATGGTATTTCA
>Ga0209188_1001760_pt1 | contig 16862 bp, 24 predicted proteins | sample C_130625_EF_Meta_FD_187307 | JGI IMG/M metagenome (GOLD analysis project Ga0209188, IMG submission 187307) | Freshwater microbial communities from Lake Croche, Canada to study carbon cycling - C_130625_EF_MetaG (SPAdes) (version 2) | ecosystem: Environmental > Aquatic > Freshwater > Lake...
GTTTCAAAATTTCAGCCATTCTAAACTTGGCATCTTTGTGTATCTGACTCTCATTCGGATGCTCGTAATAGGCACACTCGCGTTTCGAATAGTGAGCAAAATGTGCCCTCCTAACTTCACCCTTTCGCAAAATAACACGCTGCTGACAATCTACACAGCTATATGTTCTATCCTTTGAAGCATTTACTGGACGACAATATTCACCGTTGGTGTCATCTATTGCACCAAGATTCATCTGATTAATTTTAGCAGCCTCGGCAATCGATGCGTTGATGTTCGTTTCGAGCGGGCCAAACAACTCGGGATTCATTTCTGGTCTTTTAGGGCTTTGCGTTTTTAAGTATGACGTACCCAGAAATCCACGCGTAGACCATTGTTTTTCAATTCTTCATGTAGTAAGAAAGAGACTCCTCTAGTATACGAATTCTTACAAGGAGTTCTGCCTCAACAAGTTCGCGCTGAACCAACTTGTGTTTTCATTCTCAAATTGCTTTGATTGAACGCGAACATCTTTTACTTCCTGAACCTTTTCATATGCAAGATGCATTTTCGTCTTTTTGTGTGCTCCGAGAGACTTGTATGTGAATCCTGGACGGCACGGACACGTGAAGGTGGTTGAAACTTCCATTATTTATTCATCTTTACCTAAACTTTAAGATCTGAAGAGACCTACGGTACATTTCAACCAGATCATCGTGCTCTCCTGGACTTCCCCTGTACCTGTATGCCGAGTCGATATTCTCCAGAATTGCACGATCCTGCTCGACAATCGCCTTTCCCATGATTATGAAAACCTCTGAAGGAAGCCCGAAATTCTGTGAAAACCCGACAAACATCTTCGTCTCGTATTCATTCACCGGACAGAGCGTCACGTATGTCATGAGAACCTTTGCATCTGAAATCATCACCTTTGACCATGTCGTGTACGGCAAAACAAACTTGTGAAAATTCCGAGTCCCCTGTATCCCAAAGAGTTTGGTTGAAATTCCATCCTTGTTTGGAACGTAATCAAATTCAATCGTAGTGTCTGTGTGAGTAACATTTGTAGGCTTTTCATCTTGATTTCCAAATCCAAATGGGTTTGCATGAACCCATGATGCATGACATGGATCAATGCCATTCTCGATGATGAGTTGGGCAGACTGATAAATTGTCGTCTCGAACCACGCCGTGTTGAAACCATCATCTCGCACGTGTGGAACATCTGGAGGGTCAGATCCACGAAGACCAGTTGGTCGCACCCACAAGAGACCATCCTTATCCTTTGTGTTTAATTCAGTTGTAAAATACTCTGGAAAGGTTGACCACGGCTGAGTGACTGTTCGTTCCGTGTATTTCCATCCATGGTACGGGCACTCGATGCATCCATCCTTGACTTTTCCAGTTGACAGGGAGGCTCCGCGGTGCCTGCACGCGTCATTCTGAATTCTGACAATGTGATGATTGTCGCGCCAGACGACATAATTCTTGTTCAAGAGACTTACACGACGGGGCTGTTGTCCGAGCGTCGTCGTGCGAGTCACTGCAATCCAGCCCTCCATTTACTTAAGATTTGCTCTTCGCTTTTAACTCGATAAGCTTGGCCGAAAGATAAATCGAAAGGTCTAGAGCCTCCTCGAGCGCTTCTTGAAGCCAGTCATATCCTGAATTTTGAAGAAGACCGTGTCCATACTCCTTTCGTCCCTTCTCCATGCGTTCTGCAATAAGAGACTTTATTTCCTCATTGCAGTCCATTAGGAAATCAGGATCCAATAACTTTATTTGTCTTATTATAATGAGCTGTCGATTCAAAGACATTCTTGGAAAACCAAGAGAAGGTGTCCATTCCATGAGAATTCCTGTGATTGACATTTCGCTAGTGGATACCGCATTGACCTTTATCGGTGCATACTTTATTCAAAAGCTGTTTCCTTCATACTCGTATTTTCAGGTTCTCATTGCATTTTTCATCCTCGGTGAACTTCTTCACATACTCTTTTGTGTCAAGACTCAAGTTGCAATGAATCTCCGCATGCTCTTCAAATTCTCCTGATCCAATTCTTTTAAAAAAACAATTCTTCTTAATCATATCTTTGAAAATTTCATTAATTTCATTCGGGAAATCATCCCGTGGTTCGAGAGTCTCGTACGTATAAATCATCAGCAGTCCTTAAGGAGTCGTGTAATTTTATCTATAGATTCCTTTTGGCCTTTTTGGTTCATGTGCTCCTGTGTGAGATCCCATACATCATTCCATGCCGCGTAACATTCTTTGCTTTTTGGACTCGTCTCGCAAATCTTCTTTGCTTTCTCAACCTTTTTGTCAAGATGAGCCTGTGTAATGACTGGCATTGGGAGAAAGTATCTGATTGTGTTCATTTAATCCATCTGATGTTCTAAACTTTATTTAAAAATAGTACTGGTTTTTTAATAAAAAATGTCTCGAATAGTGACAACTATGACTGTTATTCCAACCAGAGAATACGCTGTAATCAAAACGATTATGAGCATTAAAGAGGGAATTCTACAACCGTCTGCGATGTACATAAACATACCTAAACACTATGTACGGTTCAAGCAAAAGTTGGAACCTTGGCTTGTACCTGTTCTTGAATCAATTGGAATGAAAGTAATTCTTCTTGACAGCGACAAGTGCTGTTTCAACAAGATTCTTCCAATTCTAGACTATGAAAAAGACCCTGAGACTCTTGTTGTAACAATTGATGACGATATAATCTATTCTCCAATGTTTATAGCTGGTCTCTACGAAGGATACAAAGTTTTTGGAAATGTCGTTGGATACTGCGGATTTACATACCCAGAGTTTACTACTACTAAAAACGGAGGATATACTTTGAGAATTGGTCATGGTTCAAAGACACAAGTTATTCAACAGGGGTTTGGAACAATGACAATGATTTCATCATTTTATGATTTTCCTTACATTCCTCCTCTTACACAACATTCAAACCCCTCTCTGTATTTGAGTGATGATTACGTAATTTCAAGATTTTATGATTTCAAAAAGATTGATAAATATATAATTTGTTGGGATCAAATCGGTCGTCGACTTCCTAATTTTGATGATTGGTCAAGCATATGCACATTGCAGGATACAGATGAAAAATTCATGTTGAGTTCAGAAAGAAAAACATTTGAAGACTATGCAAATTCAAAAAAGATTATTGATACACTTTGGGGATGGCCTTACTTAAATACTTGAGTTTACTCAATTATATGATTCCATTTGCAATTGCATGTGTGTGGTCAGTGAGAGACCGCAAAAACAGATTCACTTTTAAAGAAAAAATGCACATAATCACGTGCTTGTTTCAGTACATTTCATTCCTTCTCAGTGTCCAAGAACATGCCAGGCGGTACATGATTGAAGACCTCAAAAGGACAGAGGAGAATGTAGCTGCACTCTTGGCTGGCTGCAGAGAATTTAATATGGTATCTTCCGATCGTACTTCATCAGAACTAGGCCGAGAGAAACTAGAATAATTCCTACATACTGATACCATTTGTCCATCCGTTCACCTAAAATGAAAAATGCAGCCACGCTCTCAATGACACCAGATATTCCATCCCACATTGCGTTGACAAACATGACGTTCCCCTGCGTCAAACTTTTAATCAAGAAAAATATAACCCCAATGTACCCCCCAATTCCCCCAAGCAAGTTTGCAAGTTTGTGGTTTCTGGCAAAAAACTTGAGCTGAAAGTCTCCAACAATCTCTGTGAGGCTGAGAGCCAACAAGTTGATCATACTCATTTAAAAGAGTGCAACAATTTATATACATGACGATATTCCAGGCCGTAGCCTGGCACGGTGAGGACACAAACGAAGGATACACAATCAATATATTTGGCAGAACAGAAGATGGAAAGTCTGTCCATGTCGAAACACTCTTTGAGCCATACTTTTTTGTCCGGGCGTCTGAATCAATAGTCGCTGAACTTCACCCGACAAGTTCAGCAGTTATTCGACGAAAAGATCTCTGGGGGTTTAGAAATCAGGAAATGTCTACATTTGTAAAATTAGGATTCAGAACTCTGGCAGAAATGAAAGAATGTAGACCACGCGGAGTACGAGTTTACGAAAAGAATCTCGATCCAGTTTTGAGATGCATGCACAGAACAAACATCAAATCAACTGGATGGATCCAAGTTCCTGAGGATGCAACCCCGTGCTATTCTTCAACGTGTGACTTGGATTTTCAAGTGAATGACTGGAGAAGTCTGAAACCGGTTGACCGTGATGACATTGCACCCCTTCGTATCGCATCGATTGATATTGAAGCCTACTCAGAGTCTGGATCCTTTCCAAATGCATTCAATCCAAATGATACATGCTTTCAGATTGCTGTGACGACACGAGAATTTGGAAAGGATGGCTATCTAGATCGAAAATGCTTCTGTGTAAAAAAGACTGAGGGACACGAATGGTTCGAGACTGAGAGAGAAATGCTTGAACGCTTTGGTGAGTACATGAGAGAATTGGATCCTGACATTGTCACTGGGTGGAACATTTTCGGGTTTGATTTGGAGTACTTGTACACGAGAACAGTAGTCACATGCGCCGGCCAATCTGCACACTACTGGGGACGTCTCAAAGACAAGTCGAATGAGATGGTGACAAAACGCCTGGCGTCAAATGCTCTCGGATCAAACGACCTGAAGATGGTTCCAATGGTGGGAAGGTATGTGTTTGACATGTTTCAGGATGTAAAACGAGAGCACAAACTCGAGTCGTACTCTCTGAATAATGTATCGAAAGAGTTTCTCAAGGATACAAAGATTGACATGCCAGTCAAGGAGATGTTTTCACGGTTTCGTGAAGGAAAGGGTCTTGAAGAGGTTGCAGAGTACTGCATCAAGGATACTGAGCTCCCTCACAGAATTGCAGAAAAGTTGTGCCTGATTCAGAATTTGATTGAAATGGCCAAGGCGACGTGGGTTCCTCTCTCGTACCTGAGTGAACGTGGACAGCAAATCAAAGTGTACTCTCAACTGGCTCGGAAGGCTCGTGAACTCGGATTTATGATTCCGACAATGTATCCAAAAGATGGTCAGGAGGATAAGTTTCAGGGTGCAACCGTCCTCGACGCTCAGACTGGAGCGTACTATCAACCTATTACTGCTCTCGATTTCGCAAGTCTGTATCCTAGCATCATGAGAGCTCACAATCTGTGCTATTCAAGCCTTGTCATGGATCCAAGGTTTTCAAACGTTCCAGGGGTTGTCTATGAACAGTACGGACCGTACAAATTTGCGCAGAACGTCCCGAGTCTTTTGCCAGTCATTCTGAATGAACTTGCTGCGTTTCGAAAAAAGGCGAAGAAACTCATGGCTGCCGCAGAAGGAACACCGATGTGGGCAGTCTACAACGGCCAGCAGCTAGCGTACAAGATTGCCATGAATTCAATTTACGGATTTACAGGTGCAACAAAGGGTATGCTTCCGTGTGTCGCAATTGCGTCAACTGTCACTATGCGAGGCCGGCAGATGATTGAAGAGACGAAAAACTATGTCGAGGCCAACTTTCCTGGTGCAAAGGTTAGGTATGGGGACTCTGTGATGCCAGAGACTCCAGTTTTGATTAGAAAAAATGACATTATTCAACCAGTAAAAATTGAAAATTTGGCAGAAAAATGGGAAGAATACAGAGGGTTTCTGAAGGATGGATCTGACAAGGAATCTTCAGAAGTTAGAGACATAATGTCAATGACACACTTGGGGTGGCAGCCTATTCGAAGAGTCATCAGACACAAGTGTTTGAAGAAAATTTACAGAGTGTCTTCTCCTTGGGGAACAGTCGATGTTACAGAAGACCATTCTCTTTTGGATACAAAGATGAATCTCATTAAACCTTCTCAAATCAGACCAGATACAGAACTACTTCATTGCAAAGATGGAATTAGATGTGATTGTTTGAACACAATTAAACTTATTCACGAGTCATGGGACGGGTATGTATACGATCTTGAAACTGACGCAGGTACGTTTCAGGCTGGAGTTGGTTCACTTATTGTCAAAAACACTGATTCAGTAATGGTTGAGTTTGATGTTCAAGGCCGCAAAGGACAAGAAGCCATCGACTATTCGTGGGTTCAGGGTGAGCTGGCTGCAGAGGCGTGCACAAAACTCTTCAAAGCTCCGAATGATCTCGAGCTTGAAAAGGTGTACTGCCCGTATTTCTTGTATTCAAAAAAGAGGTATGCTGCAAAACTCTATGAAAAACAGACGTTCCAAGATGGACGTCCGCCGGCGGTTGTATTCAAAAAGATTGACGTCAAGGGTCTTCAGGTTGTTCGGAGGGACACGTGCGTCTATGTACGAGGGGTTCTCAAAGAGCTGTTGAATCTTGTTTTGAATTCAGATGATCCGAGACCAGCCATTGAGTTTGCAAGAGAATCAGCCAAGAAACTTTTGAAGGGAAAGGTGGATTCAAATCAGCTTCTCATGTCGAAACAGCTTGGATCAGATTATAAGTCGAAACAACCACACGTCGAGGTTCGAAACAAGATTCGCTCACGAGCACCTGGATCAGAACCACAGAATGGAGACAGAGTTTCATTCCTTGTCGCAAAAGGTCCTGGTCTTTTGTGCGAAAAGGCTGAGGATCCTCAGTGGATGCGTGAGAATTCCATTCCAGTTGATTACAAGTACTATTTTGAACATCAGTTGTCAAAACCAGTCTGTGATCTTCTCGAGCCACTCGTAGGTCAAAACTCATTTCAGACTGTATTCAAGTCTCTGGACTTTCTGACGACACCTTCTATAGAGTCATTCTTCAAACCTAAACATATTTGACACATTATAATCATGGAACAATTGACAAGAATCTTCGAAGAAGAGGTGAACCGTCGTGTCAATGATAAAATTAATGAAATTCTTTCAAAGATTAGTCAGACGTACGACATTTCTATGAAACAATTACTCAGGGACATTGAAACGACTGTGAAAATATCTGATGATACATGTCACGGATTGACAAAAAGTGGAAAAAAATGCACTAGACGTGGTGCAACAGAAGGGTATTGTAAATCACACATGAATCAGAAACCTCATCAGATGGCAAAGGCTCCGGTTATTCTATCATCGGCAGTCAATCACACACACAGTCTTCCTCCAATGTTTTTGGCAGGATGTCCTGCGTGTGAAAAATCTAAACATTCTATCGTAGACTGGCCATCAATCGTGTGAGTTCGTTCATGGCGTTGTTGTTGTTGTTGTTTTCTAATTTCGGTTTGTTGTTGTTGTTATTTTTATTATTTTTTATCCACGGGCCTTTTACGCTCTCTTTACGTAGTTTTTTTGTTTTCATTGAGGTGTACCCTCCTCCTTTTCCTCCTCTGCGAACAACTTGTCCTCGGATGTAGCTTCGAATAATGTTGTTAAGCCGATCCTTGTTATACTTTATATTTCCAGTAGGAACCAGGCGTTTTAAAGACTTGTAAAAGACGACATTCTGAACCTTTGGATATTTTTCACGAAATGTATTAATTCCTTCATATTCGTTTTTTACCACATTGCGAAGATAATTTAAAAAATTTTCATTATCAAGGTTTACAACCCTTCGTCCGTCATTCGTGTGAAAGACAGAGTATGCCCTTACTGGATTGTATCGCTTTACGCCATTTTCTTGAATTATGTACATTTTTCCACTTGGACTCTTGTAAATTGGACGCTTCTTAGAATCAAGCATGTGCGTCTTGATCCGAAGAGACATTTAGTATTTTCAAACATTTTTAATCCTTGTCGACGCCATCATTTGTGAAAGAATGTTGTTGTTTTCTATTTTTGGTTTGTTGTTTGGTGGGTATATCATTGGACCTTTTACACTTGTTTTTCTCTTTTTTCTTGTTGTCAATGGGGTGTACATTGTTTTTCCTCCTTTGCCTACAATCAATCCTTTTTTGAATTTCCGTATGATTTTTTCTAGTGCATCTACATTATTTTTCACGCGACCAGTTGGTGCAACGCGTTTTAATGAGCTTGTAAATACATTCATTTTTGTACGTGAATGTTTTTTATGAAACGAGCCATACGCCTTTTGTATCTTTTCTAATAAATCATATTTTATGATGGTTCCTTCTCGATCGCGATACCATCGATATCGTTTTATTGGGTTGTATCGTTTTTTGCCATTCTGAGTAATGTACAGTCTTCCACTTGGGCTTTTGTATATTATGCGTCCAGCTGAATCCATGTATGTGGTCTTTATGTTGGATGTTGTTCGAGGAAATGCTACAAACACCCGACCCTGACCATTAGAACTTAAACTGAGCCTTTCAAGCATTGGGAATAACATTTACTAGTAGACGAGATTTTAACGACGACGCATCATACCAAACAGCTGACCCATTGAGGTGTATGCAGATGCGCGTGGGCTCATGTACTTCTTCACTGGCTTGAGACCGTATGGGATTGAGGTGTGGTGCTTGCGGACAACGCGCTTTCCGGCACCAGTGTCCATGTGGGAGACTTTCATTCCGCTAGAGCGAAGGTATGTACGGCTTCCGTCTGGGCGACGGACAAACATCTTTCCAGAATCCTTGGACTTGAAAACACGCTTTCCGGCGGCGAAAAATTTGGTCGAAGTGTGGCTTGGCATTTGATGTGACACAAGATTATTTTTTGAGTTTAGCCTCTATGCACATGTCTAGGATGGATCCCTTCACTGCTGGGACAAAACCTTCGAGACCAAGTTTCTTGTAACAAAACTTTAACGCCTTTCCGCGCTTGGAAATTTCCTTTTGCTGATCAGTCTTTGGCATTTAGTATGTACTACGATTTTCTTTTCGCTCCTGGACGCACTTGTACAACGCCTTGCCATCTTTTCCTACATTAAACAGAACCATTCCAGTTAGACCTAATTCATTTCTGCAAAAACGAGTATCAATTGCCCATGTGCTCTCTTTGCCCTGTTTCATTTTCGCCTTGCTGACAATCTCGCCGCTCGACTTTGAGACGACAAGATCACTTTTTTTAAGACCACCAGTTGTCTTCTTCCCCTTTTGATGAATTGTAATTGCTCGGCTTGACATGTAATGGTACATGATTTTTTTGTCGCAAGGCTATCAGGCCGAGAAGATCTTAGAAATCGTCCGCATGGTCATTGCCGTCATCTTCTTTTTTGGAACCTCTCCAAAGACATCTGCGACAATCTCAGACTTTTTGTCGTGCAAGTCTTGCATGAATTCTTCGATACTGTTCACTCCAAGAAAACTTTTGTAGACGAGTTTTTTCACCTCAACCTTTCGTTTCTGCCCAGTTCGATCTGCGCGCCCAATCGCCTGGAGCTCGGTTGCTGGATTCCACGCAGGGCTTGTGATGTAGACGCGTGAAGCCTCTTGCAGATTCAGGCCTACTCCGCCAGCTCGAATCTGGATGAGAAATACTGAATTGTCCGGAGCATTCTTGAATGCGTTGATTCTCGACTCTCTTTCATCTTTTTGTGAAACGCCTCCGTCAATTCGGAAAGTTGGAATGTTCTTCTCCTTGAGAAGTTCCTGGATACGGTCAGTCTCGACTGTAAACTGCGTAAACACCAGGCTCTTTTCGTCTGGGTGACTCAGGATGGACTCTAGGAGAAACTCGTGCTTCTTTGAGCGGCCTGTGTACGGCTCTGGGTCTCTTTTTTCTTTTACAGACAGGCCATCCATGAAGAGCTGCGGCCAGGTGCAGACTTGCCTGAGTCGGAGGATTGCCTCGAGCATGATGATCGCATTGTCTGTGCCTGCGATGAGTCCTTGGCCGTAGTCAAAGGCGGTTCTGTACAACTCCTGCTCCTCTGGGTACATTTCCAGTTGAACTGTTTCGACTTCAGAGTGCTGATGCTTTGTTCGCCGCAAGACATACTTGTCTCTGATTCTGTCATAGTCTCTGAGAACGGTTCCTTTGCTCAGGCCTAGGAAGGAGCACAGGGATATGAAATCTTTTATGGAATTGAAAATTGGGGTGCCAGTCACTATCCAGCTAATGTTTGCGTCGAGGGACTTGAGAGAGACGTGTATTTTTGTCTTTGCGTTTCTCACCTCGTGTCCCTCGTCTAGAATCAGACGATCCCACTTGTAGGAATGCAGAGGACCGCGCTCGTGCATGACAGAGTAAGGCGCTATGACAACTCCAGAAAACGAGTCGAGTGTTCCAATTTTTTCCAGTCTGTCGGGTCCGTCAAAAAGTTTCACTTTTATTTTTTCATCTGTAAACCTGGCAATCTCAGACCTCCACTGTCCGACAATCGACTTGGGAACGACAACCAGAGTTTTCTTTAGCGGGTTTTTGAGCATGGTTGCAACCAACTGTGCAGTTTTTCCAATTCCCATTTCGTCACAGAGGAACCCACCATGTTCCTTCTCGCGTTCCAGGAGCCACTTGACACCAGCGGGCTGAAACGGGGGAAGCAATGTAAGAGGCATTGTTCTTTGTGAGCAACTCAGAATACAGAAGCTTCATGGCTTGCACAAGACACTTTTTTTTCTTGAGTTTGTAATAGGTATGAGCAATAATAACTTGACTAGTGTGGCAAATAAATGGGTTAATCAATACATCAAAAACAGAGGTTTCATAAATAGAAATGAATCACGAAGTCTTCTTATAGCAATTGCAAAATACATTAATACAATAAAACCACCAAGTGTTGGAACTCAGACTGCAAACTTCACGAACATAGACGTGTTTTTAAACTCAATCAAGAACAGACAAATAAACAACAACATAAAACAACAATTAATCAGATTTAGAAATACACCAGAATTGAATAATACCAGAAAGAGTAGAATCAATGGTATATTAAATTCGACAGTTCAGACAAACACAAATGTAAACATCCTTTTAACAAGATATGGTAAAATTAATGTAAGCAAACTTAAAAATAGAAACAAAAACGCAATTACACAAAAACTAAGAACCGTGTTTAATAGCCTTCATACAGATAATAATAGACGTAATAGAATTAAGAGTCTCTTAAGAAGAATCAATCCTTCAGATAATAATTTAAATTCTCAACTAGATATTCTTTTAAGAAGTTTAAACGAATCATCATTTAATACATTTAATAACAACACGATAATTAGTATAAAAAAGCAGTTGTTAAACGCTAATAAACGACCTGGATTGAGTCAAGCTAGAAAGAATAAAATAAGCAATCTATTAACCAAATTAAATTCATCAGCTGTTTTAAGTAACAGCCTTCAATAAAACTTTTTTCATTAAAAATGTGAATCTACAATAGGTGCAATGAGTAGTGGTGATTTTGGAAAATTTTTAAAAAACTTTATAAACAAAAAGTTGAAACCTCCTAACCTGCCTCCTCGGCCGCCAACTACCATTATCCAGCAGCCTCCTCCTAACCTGCCTCCTCGGCCGCCAAAACCCATTATCCAGCAGCCTCCTTCAACTCAAAATAATTCATATTCCCAGAGTTTCAAAAGAGTATTTAGAGAAGCCGGAAGGTTTGTAAGACACTCAGAGACTGCTGCAAAAACTCGGGTGAATGAAGCTTCTAAGAAATTACAGGAATCTAAAACTCAGGAGCAAAAAGAGAGTGCGGAAAAAGGACTTGCACTTGCACAAACTCAATTAAAAAACATAGAAACATATAAAAACAAGATTAATAAAATAGAGAGTGAAGATTATTTCATTGATCAAATCAGAGGACTCTATAAATTATACACAAATACTAAATCAAAAGAAGAAAAAGAAGATATAGAAATACGGATAGGAAGAGTTCTCAGAAAAATGAAAAGTTCTTCAAATCAAAGACATGATTTGATATATGCTAAAAAGCTTCTTTACAGAAAAGGATTGAAGAATGTGAATAAAATGTTCATGGAATCAAAACCCACCAACACACGACGGTCATACGGAAACAACCGTTCTCAGAGACCATCTGCACCTGGCGGAACAACCACCGGTGGAACCACAGGCTCAATTTCAATTGGTGGAGCAGCTCCTATTTCCGTAGGGGCTCCTCAAGTTTCTGTATCAGTCCCACAGGCTGTGCAGGCTCTTCCACCCACTGAGCGCTCTTCTCTGGAACAAGTTGGGGGCTTTAATTCAGCACGCAGGGCTATTTATAACGTGGGTGGCCCCGAGAAGATGGAAAATGCTCTCCGTCGTCTGAATAGTGGTCGACCGGTTTCAAATGTTGAACTTGAAAATCTTCAGAGAATTGGGGGACAGGCACACGCAAAGAATGTCATTAACGCAGTTGAACGTGTGACCCGGAAGACCCGGAGGACTCGCAAGACTGCGACGACCCGGAAGACTCGCAAGACCCGGAGGACCCGGGCTCGGGCACTTGTAAGAAAACATGTAATGTCCAAGCCAGGAACTCCAGAAGTACACCTCCTAATCAAAAGGTTAACCAAAGATAATATAAAGAACATACTCATTAAAGTAATAAAGAGCAGGCGTTGAAATGGCAACCAAAAGATACATTGTGACTCTGGATTCAATCAGAAAAAAGTATGAAACTCCTCCTTCGTGGATCCGCATAACAACAATAACAATGTTGTGCAAGTTTCTAACTGAGATTGATTTAAAAAAGGTTCGTGAAGCATTCGCTAACGGACCCATCCGTATACGCAGAAAAGGCGCGCTTACGAATGGGTTTGAGTGGTCTATGAGAGAGACGAGTTTCTACAACCAAGTGACCATCGGCTACGAGGATCAGTATTCAAATAAATCAATCAAAGTTTTTCCAAATGGCTCGTTTCAGGTGGCGGGCTGCTCGGATTTGCGAGACTGCAGACGCATCGTGAGGCAAATCACCTTTTTGCTCAGCGACATTTTCGAGACTCCTATGAACACTGAGCCTTTTCGGGTTGTGATGATTAATACAAACTTTTCTATGAATTCGAGCGTCGACCTGTCCAAAGTGATTTCTTCGTTTGACAAGACGTTTGTAGTCTCGTTCAACCCGGACAGGTACTCTGCAGTCAAGGTGAAGTTTCATCCGGCTGAAAACACAAAGCAGGTGACGGCGAGCATCTTTAGTACCGGAAAGATTATCGTCACAGGAGCTGAGACACTTCGTGAGATTGCGCTCGCCTATGAGGTTCTGAATGAAAAGCTTCAACATACAAAACTGGAGAGCACAAAGGAGGAGACATTTGACATTATAAAAGGAATCAAGTTTAACAAGATGGTTGAGCACCTTCACAAGATTGGAGTAAAGAGATTTTAATCTCAGCTTCTTTTAAATGTCTACTCGCCTAGGAATGGGATCTGATCGGTGCTTTAAAATTTACGAGTCCTCGCGAATTTACACAGACCTTGTAATGTACAAACAGAATATACCAGTAGAGGACAATCTCGCTCTTCGTCGGTACCTTCAGGAAAAGGGCCCAGAGGCAGTCTTTGTGCCAAATGATGCAGCATGCCGTCGTCCTTCAACAGACTAAAAATAAAAGGAGATTTCATATAAATGAAGATTGTAATTGATGGAAACATTGGGTCAGGAAAAACAACTCAACTTGATTTACTCGAAAAAAAGGGACTACAAGTATTTAGGGAGCCAATTCACGAATGGCCTCTTGAACTCTTTTACTCTGATAAATCACGTTGGGCTCTTCTTTTACAGCTGAAGGTTATACAGACTCTTCGACCTCTCAAGGGAGATGTAGTTTACGAACGATGTCTTCTCAGCAGCAGATTTGTATTTTGGGAACATTTATTGAGCAAGGGACTTGTGACTTCAGAGGAGAATGACGTCTATGAACACCAGTACGACAGAGATGTCTGGTATCCGGATATTTATATTTTTCTTTCAAAGGATCCAGAAGTTGCCTACGAACACATCAAGACACGGTATCAAGATGGCGACTCTAGTGTAACACTCGATTATTTGAAGGAACTTGACGTATTGTACAAAGAATTAATTTTAAACATTCCATGTGTTGTTCATGTAATTAATGCAAATAAATCTCCAGAAGAAATTCATGCTGATATTTTGTCATTGCTAATGGTAGATGGATCGCTGCACTTCATTACTTCCAAGTGGAAGAAGGTGCAGACGTTCATCTCTGATCGATGGAAAATGTTGTGTACATCATTCACAAACATGTGCAATTTGCATGGAACCAGTACCAAGTCTAAATTCGAATGAATCAAAGCGCCTATCGTGTACTCACGCCTTTCATACACATTGCATCATGACATGGTATGAAACAAATGATGAATGTCCAATATGCAGGACAGAACAGGACACGGATCCAATTATAATCTTTAAAAGACGTGTAGAGGGTGCATTACGACTCAAGTACAGAGATGCAATTCGGAGTCTAGAAAATCAATTGAGAGCGAGAAATTGAGAATAAAAATACCCCAACAAAAGATATGCAGAGTGGGCGTTGTCAAATGATGACCCAAAAGGGGACTCAGTGTCTTCGACTTCCAACAAATGGTACGTATTGCACCCAGCATTCAACATGCTCAGTATGTCTTTCTACCATTAGTAATGGAATTTCAAGAACACTCCCTTGTAATCACATTTTTCACGTGGATTGTATAAACAGATGGAAACAACGATCCAGTACATGTCCAATGTGTAGAACCCCCTTTGATCAACCACAATACAAAGTGAATGTATCAGTACAGCGTGTTGCAACAAATCAGACATTTATGGATTCGTACGTCACAGGAAATGTCAGCCAGTTGTTCAGTACATTTAGCATTCCAGAACAATACATAACAAATATATTTTTTGATATAGGTATGCACGAATTTATTGAAGATGTATTCAGAGAAGTCGGTTTACGCCTGCCTTCCGCGATCGAGCGAGAGCAGCCTTTCCAGCGCCAACCTTTACACAATACGCCGAACAGAACTGGGAATAATTCAGACCAGGATATTTTCGATCCGCTCGACGAGGATCTGTAATTGTCTTGCCAGATGCATCCACCAGGACGGGACCAGTTGCAAATCCTTGCTTGTGACTCCAGAGTTTGACTGGAATCTGAATCACCTTTCCTGGCAAAACATACCCCTTGCCTTTTTTCACCAGAAGATCCAACAGAGGAAGATTTGTAGGTTTATTGGAGATGCGACCATTTGACAGTGTTCTTGGCCGAGTCGCCTTTGGCAAAGCAGCCTGAATCACAGAGGGTTTTACACGGAAAAACTTGGCAAGTCCTGTTACAGTGTCACCTGGACGGGTCTTGTAGCGAACTGCAGAAGTTTCCCTGTACCAATGAAAATCTCCCTCTTTTGCAACGAAATTCATCACCTTGTAGTACCCAGGAGCGCAAGCCTGAGTGGCAGTTTTGCATCTGTACGCAAGACCATAGTAATCCTCGAGAACACGTTTTGCTATTCCAGTGCACGTCTGAAAGGTTAATCCCCAGGCTTTGTTGCCAGACATGTTTCCAGGGACGTTCTTGTCAAGGGATCGAATGTTATTTAGACCAAATGCATAGTCGTAGCAATTATCGTGATGGCGACCCATGCTTCCCCAAGGATCCCATTTGAATAATGTCGCAGCACAATACCCCATGTCTCTTTCCTTTGACTGACTTTTTTTCTCCACTCAAAGTAAAAATGCTTAGTGTATTGAATTCCAGGAATACCCAGGATCTTCTTTATAATCTGACTATATTTGTTCTGTACCTGACACTTCTTACGTTTCTTCTGCGTTACTTCTGGAACTCTGTGCTTGTGAAGCACATTTCAATCCTTCGCCCAGTAAACACACTCCTGAATACATTTTTACTCGCACTTGCTCTGTCAGCATTTCGTCTGTAAATAATATTTGGAAATAGTAAATGGGTGGTTTCTTTCACTGTGAGCCAGCACCTGTCGTTCCAGAGCCCGAGCCCGTCGCTGTTCCAGAGCCCGTCGTGACTCGTGCCGATGCAATTATAAGTCAAGCTTCTTCTGCGTCGATTCCAGAAACAGACCCAGTCCCAGCCCCAAAGAAGTAAATGCTCCTATGTACTGAAGAGCAAGAATGTCTTGTTTTTTACCTATAAAATATAAAATTAAACCAATCAAAATGTATTTCATTTTTATTTGATGCAAACATCTAAATCTCCTGATAGCCAACTTTAATCTCTCCGTCGACAACCAGAGTTGGAAACCCTGTCACGAAATTTGGACACTGTCCCTGGCTGCAGTCAACAAATGTGTAATCCTTGTTGGTTTCCTTGAAATGATCCTTCTGCTTTGTGCACCAGGGGCAACTGTCTGAGCCGTACATTGTTATTCCTGGGCCAGCTGGTGGTGTATCCAGGTTCATGGGCTGTGGAGGTGCTGGAGGCTCAGAGACGTATGAACTCTTTGTGCTCAGCCACCACTTGTAAATGTAAAAGGCGAGGACGCCGAGGATGATTGCAAATGCAAAACGCATGACGATTGAATCACGATCCATTACTACTAGTCTTCCTGAAAAGAATTTCCATGGAGATTACGCGGCCCTAAAGGTCCTCGGACCACGTGACCGATGCTCCAAAATCAGCCGAATTACCCGATCCATTGACTCCGATACATAAAACCATTAGATCACCAGGATAAGCCACAATATCGTAATCAGTCAAGTCATAAATCATCTCTTATATAATAGCCCAAAAAGATCCGGTCCAAATAACTTGCAGAGACATGTAATTTGTGTCCATGGCCAGAGTCGCCGATCCGTTGATCATGTTTCCGTTTCCTGAGAGGGTGATGTCATGCGTAGAGGCTGTACCGGACTCGTCTTTGATGACGTACGTTTTACCTGTAGGTACTCCTGTATTGGGCAAGGTTACCGTAACTTCCGTTCCATTGACGCCAATGTAGTAATCAGACGCAAGAACGTCGATAGTTGAACCTGATTGGTTTGTTCGAACTGGGAAATTTCCAGAAATTGTTCCTGAGACGACAACATTTCCCTGGAC
>Ga0209188_1001762_pt1 | contig 16848 bp, 31 predicted proteins | sample C_130625_EF_Meta_FD_187307 | JGI IMG/M metagenome (GOLD analysis project Ga0209188, IMG submission 187307) | Freshwater microbial communities from Lake Croche, Canada to study carbon cycling - C_130625_EF_MetaG (SPAdes) (version 2) | ecosystem: Environmental > Aquatic > Freshwater > Lake...
AATCGTGCCGCTGTACATGACATGATCACCCACGGCAACCATTAACGGTCGCTTGGAATCTTTCTTGCCTGGCCCAACAGCAACCACCACGCCGGTACGCATATCTTCCTCGGGCAAGATTAGCAGCCCGCTTTGCACAAACGGGTCAGGGCGTACCGCAATATTGTCGTGTAAGGGTTGGATCATTTCTTTTTAGTCATTTGGCGTTTGTCCATCTTCTCTTCGCGCTTAGAACCTTCTTTCATGTTCTTAGGCTCGACATCTTTTTTGGATTTTTCAAAAGGTTTAGCTTTCATTTCTTTCCTTTAGGTGATGATCGTTTGGTTGCGTATGCGATGGCGACGGCTTGCTTAACAGGCTTACCGGCTTTGATTTCAGCTTTTACGTTTGCACGAAAAGCAGCGGGGGATGCAGATTTTTTAAGAGGCATTATTTCTTCTTTGCAGTCTTGGCAGACTGCTTAAAATCTTTAGCGCTTGGCGCGCCCGCTGCGCCAGGCTTACGCATCTTCTCGCCGCTTCCGGCTTTAATGCGTTCTTGTTTTGCATGAATATTTGCGTACAAACCTTGTTTAGCCATGATTAACACTTCCACCGTTTAAGCGATGCCTTAGCACGTTCGCCGTCTTTAGCGTGGGCAGCAACCGCGCCCATTCTTGCACAAAATGACGCTTTACGCCCTTTATCTGCTTCAGTTTTTGGACTTGGTGCGGGTGCTTTTAAGTTTGATCCAGTTTCAGCATTGTACTTGGCGCGACCTTTGGCGGTCAGCCCAGCGCCCTGACTTGCGGGTAGTTTCTCGCCTCGCCCTACCGATAACGACACGGATTTTTTAGCCACTATGACCCCATCCAAGAAGTTTGTACGCCTTGCGGCGAATAATTGCGACTTTTAGGTTCTACGTACTCACGGTGCGCGACAGGAAACGCGAACGTCACGCATATAGCATCTGCGGCATCAGGCGAGGCTAGACCCCTCGCTTTCATGTCTTTCTTAGACTCTAAAAAAATTGTACCTTTAGAATCCGGTTTCATTACAGGTGATATTAAATCAGTTTTTAGTATTCTGTCACTAGGAATCGACGCAGTTTTAAGCCATTGACGCATATCACCCCACATTTGCGCCCTTAAATTGCCATACATGAGTGGATTTCGTGACTTATTGCCAAAATTGACCCCGCGAATCTTGTACCGCTGCTCTTTTAACCGATCCACAACGCCCCCGCCTACACCACCTTCGTCTATCACCACCAGCGCTGGCTTATATTCTTCAATGCACTCAATGACATGGCCCACAACCGTCATCGTATCGTCGCCTTTGAAGCGTTTGATACCAATGATGTCACGCCCTTGCCGGATGGCAATCACCGTTGAGTCAGAACCAAACCGTGCTGGGTCAACGCCCACGATTATGGGGGCGCTCAAGTCTTTAAGTTTGGCTCTCCGCATGGCTTCGTCTACGATTAGGCTAGAGATAAACTGATCATCACCCGCAGACGGAAAATCGCCGTAGACCTCGACTGCCGCCTGTGATGAATCGGCACCATATTCGTCGATGATCTGCTGGTACACCGCTTTATCGGTACCTTCGACCGTGCGCGCATCCACGATCTTGGTTTGCCAAAAGTCACGTTTGGAGTTGTGGCATTCGTAGAAATAACCGGTGTTGCGACGCGGGTTTGAGAATGCTAACCAAAAACGGTTAGGCGTGTTTTCAGTAAAGAAGCCCGCGGTGACTGCCCAAATGGCGTCATCAATACCAGAGGCTTCGTCAAAGATCACCATCACGCCGTCGTAATTGTGAACGCCAGCATAAGCGTCAGGGTTTTCGCTTGACCACAATCTACCCTCGACTGACCAATAGCGTGTGCCTTTTTTTAAGTCACGCTCGACCAGTTCTGTAATCCATTTAGCGGGCATGAGCCGTGTGGCGCTGACCTCAAACCAATGGCTGTTGAGTGACATCGCCAACCATTTGGTAATCTCTGCCCAGGTGACCGATCGGAGTTGGGATTCGCTGTTTGCCGATATGATGGTTGTTGAACCAATGCGTGTGGAAAGCATCCACAAGGTTAGCCAACTTACCAACGCCGACTTACCAATACCGCGACCGGATGACGTTGCCATCCGAAAGGTGTTGAAATCCATCAAGCCATTGTTAGCTTTAATATGCGCGGTCAGGTCGGTCAGCACCTCGCGTTGCCATTTGCGTGGGCCGGAGAAGTTCTCAAGTGGCGTACCCTTTTGCCCCCAAGGAAACGTATACAACACAAACGCTAGGGGGTCATCCTTAATCTTAGGCGCCCAGAGGCGACTCATTAGAGCCATCTCTTCGTCAGGGGAGTAGAGGGGGGTTTGCATGAGGCGATTGTAATGGAAAAAATGTTAATAAAAAAATTTTGGTGGTGTAACCTCCGCTAGCTAGGGCTCCCCGCAGGGCTCCCCCCCCCTACCCCTCGGCTGTTGCGATGCAACATTGCTGCACTGCCTAGTTGTTGGACAACCTACATCTCTAGTTGTTGGACATCTGTCATCTAGTTGTTGGACATCTAGTTGTCCAACGTCTGACAACGTACTTGTTGCAGAGCAACATACTCGCATCATTGTGCAATGCACAATCGATATATTGATTTATTGTGTGCATTGTGTGCAAAAGTATGATATTGTGTGCATTCCCTAACCCGATTTAATCGAACAAGGTTCACATCATGTCAAAAATACTAGGCTATATCGCATATGAAGGCCCGTCACAATTAGACGGCTCGCCTATAGTAGTTATCATCAACAAAGTACACTCTAGCAGCGCAAACGATAAAACCGGCGCGCTGGTTCAATCGTTTATCATCCGCTCGGATGTTAATCCCGTACAAGCGCTTGAGACCGGCGACGACGCTGGTATCTGTGGTGAGTGTGAACATCGACCTATAAACGCTAAAAAGACAGGCAAAGCGCCGTGTTACGTTAATGTGGGCCGCTCAGTACTCGCCGTGTTTAAAGCTTATAAGCGCGGTCGTTACGTCAAAGTGACGCCTAAACAGTTATCACTGATACTCGCTGGCAAAAAATTACGTATTGGAACATACGGCGACGGCGCGGCCGCTCCCGTGTCGTTATGGCAAACCTTGACGCAATACACGGCCGATCACGTTGGATACACGCATCAATGGCAACGCGCAGGGTTCGATCATTTTGGATGGTCATCCCTTGTAATGGCTAGTGCTGATACTGCCGAGCAAGCTTTGGCAGCTCAAGAGCTGTCGTATCGCACGTTTCGCGTGTCGATTGGGTTAGATAAGCGCTCGGGTGAAATATCGTGCCCGGCAAGCGCCGAGTCTGGCAAAAAAACAACGTGTGATAACTGTATGTTATGTGCCGGGCAAATGAAGGCCGCTAAAAATATTGTCATTGCTGACCATGCGCTTGGCCACAAGCGCCGTGTTATCCCGATTTTAATAGCAGCGTAACCCCCACGGCCACGCAAGTGGCCATTACCCAAAGGATTAACCATGTCAGAAAAAATTAGCAGCATCATCGCATTAGCACTAATGACAATTGCTTTCTTACTCTCACTCTATCTCTAGGTTCAAAATGACTATTTCACTTATCGCCGCGGCCATTGTCATACTCGCAATACTAGTCTTCGACCTATAGCCCAAACCATACCCCTAGAATCGATTTAAAGCGCCTTAGGGCGCTTTTTTTATTGTGCCCTGTACTCTGACTAACGTATTGATTTAAACTCGCTGTAATCTTACTTTAGAGATGCGATTATGACAATCGAGCACAATTCAACACAATTATCACCACAAACCCCTATTTCACCACAAGACGCAAAGCTAGCTGTTTTAGATAAACGCGATGACTGGGGGTTATTTCAACCAGTCTATGACTGGGCATCAATTTGGCCTGTAGTGTTAAAAGAAATCGGTAATGGTTCAAGCTTGATCTCTGCAATTAAAAAGCCAGGCTACCCCACTTATGACGCGGTACAGCGCCATATGCGTGCGAGACCCGATGTTAGGCGCCAGTATGACGAAGCAATTGAGATCCGTGCTGACTACCTTGCAGAGACCTTAATCGACATATCAGAGGAACCGATACCGGAAGGGTTAGACGGGCCATATCTCAGCGCATGGATCAATCAATTAAAAATTAAGATTGAAACCCGAAAATGGACGGCGGCAAAATTACGTCCTAAAACTTGGGGCGACAAAATCGATGTGAGTGTTACACACACACAAATATCCATTGTGCAAGCTTTGGAGCAAGCTGAGGCTCGGTTAATCGATGTCACTGATATTGAACCAAACCCCCCAAAAAACACCCAAACCATACCCTTAAACAATACTTAATAAAACACCAAATACCGCCGCACCATAAATCGTACCAAATACCAGTATCTATAGATACTGGGTATGGTTTGGTACGGTTTTTATGGCTTTTTGCCCCCAAAACGTACCAAAAGACAAACCATACCATTGGTACGGTTTGGTACGGTTTTGTATCATTCCACCCCCCGCATAATCAGCATACTTTGAGCCATTATTTTGTCCTGCACAACCCACCCATACTCAGTACTTCTTAGTATATTTGAGATAATTAACTTACCCATAAATCGGCTCGACTCACTCGGATTGAGCATTTTTTGAACATTTGCCTTACTGATTCCCTGCTTATCTAGGTACTCTTTGAGTGCCGATCGTGACACAAAAGGCTCCCCTTTTAGGTCTTCGGCACCACTATCAAACCATGCGTTTTCAAACATTTTGCGATGTTCTTGCAATTTATTGTCTGCCGCGGTTGCCTTAATCGGTGCATCAACCATCTCTAAAACGGCACTTTTTACGGGTTCACCGTCTTCGTCAAACCAACCAGGGATAATTACTCCTTCGATCCTTGCATATAGTGGCTCGGCTAATTCACCGTCTTTTTGCTTGCGCTGAACGATCTCGAGCGGTTGTCCGTCCTTGCTTGGGATGATGGATATCTCAATATCCAAGGCGCCGCGCCAGGCACTTGACCCACGCGCTCGGTGCTGGGCTTCGTCAGATACGCCTGTGTGGTGGACAAGTAACACAGAACACCCAAACTCACGCATGAGTGCTGCGCAGGCGTCTAGCATGGTTTTAGCGTCTTGGGCGCTGTTCTCATCACCTAACAGGAAACGGTGAAGTGTATCAACCACTATGATGGATGGTGGATGGGGTAGCATTCTGATCTGTTCGGCTGCTTTTTGGTAGCCCTCGGGGGTGTTTAGGTCGCACCCTGATTTGGATATCCACATTTTGAGGCTTTTTACACCCTTTTTGTGTTTCCAAGCTGCGACACGCCCCTTTAGTCCTTGATGCCCTTCACCTGCCAAGTAGACTACCGTACCGGCTTTGACCTTGTTGCCTGCCCATTGGGCGGTCGCTGAGGCTATGGCGAGCATCCAGTCTAGGACGGCGAAGGTTTTGCCCCCGCCGGACGGGCCATGCACCATGATCAAAGCTTGCTCGGGCAACCAATTTTTAACAAGCCAGGTGATTGGCTCGGGCTTTTCGCTGAAATGATCGGCACCGATTAACCACTCATCTACGGGTGGGTTCAAAAGCAGGGATAAATCGTTACCGGCTTTGGCGTAGTCGTTGGCATCACCTTGGATGGGTGGCATGACAACTCGGGCGCCATGCTTGGCTGATGCCTTGGTGGCTTCATTCATGCCCACCCCTGACACGTCGTTATCAGCCACAATCACAATATTTTGGGTGGCACCGAATTTCGCGCGCATGATGCCTGTCACATTCGACAGGTTATTTGCCGAGTACGCCACACACACCGCCTCATTGGTCGCCTCATGGATGGTGGCTGCGGTCGCAAAACCCTCGGCAATATAGAGCGTTTGCTTCATCGCACCGATAAGCCAAAAACGTGAGCCTGTCACACCCCCTGCGTGATAAAGTTTGTTGCCGGTGGCGTCAATGTACTGCAAGCTTGATAACTCGCCATCTTCAGAAAACAATGGCACGACTAAGCGACCATCACCTGTGACACGCGCACCATTTGGGTTGATGCCTTTACGCTTAAGATATGGGTGTTCAGGGCTTGCTGCCACACAGTTTGACCAGATCAACTCAACCGTTTCAGCGGCTAATTCATGCTTGCGCTCAAGCTCGGCGTCTACTTTCTTTTTGGCTTCGGCTATTTGGGTGAGCAACTTCATCTCATCCGCAGGGGTGTACTTGGCCCCTGTTTCGGCGCGTTTTTGGCTAGTAAATCCCGCCTTCCAACAGCCAAAAACTAGTACCGGTATTGGCTCCTCAAAACCAACGTACCAACCAGGCTTTTTGCGCTTGTCATCATCACTCGCAAAGCGGTGGATTTTGCCATCCAACACTAAATCTCTTGGGGCTTGTAACCCTGCGTGAATAATGGCGTCAATAAACTGTACTTCAGGTGATGCAAAGGTCTTATTAGGTGCTGGTGACCAGTTGTCACCTAGTATGGCTGCGAGGTTTGTCATGGGTAACTTTATGGTTTTGGGTGAAAATACTCAGACAATTTTTTGATCACTTCATAGGAAGGATTCTTATTTACACCGTTTTTGATATTTAACAGGGTGTTGTAATGCACCCCCGCCAACTCCGCAACAATAGGCACCGACCTATCGTGCATCAACTCTCGAATCTGTTCAATCGTCAACATTTTTGCACCTTTTTAAATTAAATTGAATTATCTTGTTGACACAATAACATTGATTATGCAATAATTCAATCAATCGCTAAACGGATACCCCAACAAGCGATCAACTTTAGGAGCCAATATGGCTATCAATCTACGCAGTACCAAAGGTTTACACGCTAACGGCGTGAAGTTGTTGGTTTACGCACAAGCAGGCGCTGGTAAAACAAGCCTGATCCCCACCCTGCCAAACCCTGTTGTTTTGTCTGCTGAAGGCGGGCTGTTGTCGATCGCTGATGCCGATCTGCCTTTTGTTGAAGTGTCATCTTACGACACGTTGATGGAAGCGTATCGCTGGGTCGTTGAGTCAGACGAAGCTAAACATTTTGAGTCGATCGCACTTGATTCAATTAGTGAGATTGCCGAGGTGGTGCTGAATCATGAGAAGAAGATTGCTAAGGATCCTCGCCAAGCTTACGGCAGTATGCAAGAACAGATGGCTGACATTATCAGGGCGTTTCGCGATATACCTGGCAAACACATATATTTCACGGCGAAGTGTGAGAAGGCTACTGATGAGTCGGGGCGCATTCTTTACGCCCCGTCGATGCCTGGCAACAAGACTGGTCAGCAACTGCCGTACTTTTTTGACGAAGTGTTGGCGCTACGCGTTGAGAAAGATGCTGAAGGTGTGGCACAACGTGCGTTGATGTGTGATAGCGACGGTATTTGGCAAGCCAAGGATCGCTCGGGCAAACTGGATACTTGGGAAGCACCAGATCTCGGCGCCATCATTGCAAAGATTGGGGGTTGATGATGAGACTATACCAACAATGGCTCGACGCCAAAGCAGCAGAGAAGGCAGCGATGGACGAACGTCGAACGATCGAAGACCAGTTAGTTAAAGCATTGAGCATCCCCAAAAACCTTGACGGCACTCAAAACGTTCAGGACGATGGCTACAAAATCAAGATCGTTGGTCGCCTTGACCGCAAAGTAAACAGCGATAAGTTGCAAGACTTGGCTGCTGAGTTCGGTTTGACCGAGCATTTGTCGAGCCTGTTTAGGTGGAAGCCTGAGATCAATGCTTCGGCATGGAAATCAGCAGACCCACGCATTACCGAGCCGCTGCTTGATGCAATCACAAGCACCAACGGTCGCCCATCTTTCACAATCACTAAGGAATAAACATCATGGCACAACTTAACGAAACCTTCAGCGCAGACGCGCTTCCCGTATCCGATCGCAATTTTGAGCCTTTGCCAGCCGGTTGGTACACCGCGGTGGTCAACGGTGCAGAGATTAAGAACACTAAAGCCGGTACGGGTCAGTACATTGCCGTGCGCTACGACATTACCGGCCCAACACATCAAGGCAGGGTTGTCTTTGGCAATTTGAACATCAAGAATCCAAACCCCAAAGCTGAAGAGATCGGTCGCCAGCAACTTGGCGAACTGATGCGCGCCATTGGTTTGGCCACCGTGCAAGACACCGATCAGTTGATCGGCGGGCAGTTGATGATTAAGCTTGACGTGCGCGAGAGTGAGCAGTACGGCGCATCGAACGACGTCAAGGCATTTAAGGCAAATGGCTCGGCGCCACCCAAAGCCGCGCCAGTAGCAGCAAGCACCAAAGCAGCACCACCTTGGGTTAAAAAATAAGGAGTAGTAAACGTGATTGATTTAAACCTAACCGTAGCAGAAGTTAACGCAATTATGGCAATGTTAGGGCGTCAACCTTACGAACAGGTTGAAGGCTTGATTGCTAAGATCCGCGCGCAAGCGTTGCCGCAGTTGCCTAAAGAGTAAAAAAAATGCCCCTGACCTTGCGGTTGGGGGCAAAAACTAAGGAAAGGTACCATGAAGATACCACAATCAGAATACACCATAAGTGCGCTGATCGACAAGCACCATGAATCGATTCAGAGTGAGCCACGCCCCCACATGGGTGCGTCTGTACTTGGTCACGTCTGCGACAGGTGGTTATGGCTATCGTTTCGCATGGCTGTGGTCGAAAGGTTCCCTGGGCGCATTTTGCGCTTGTTCAGGCGGGGCCAAGACGAAGAAATCAAGGTTGTGTCTGACTTGCGCGCCATTGGCTTGAACGTGCAAAAGACAGGTGAGAACCAGTCGCGCGTGGACTTTGGGTGCCATGTGTCAGGAAGCATGGACGGGATCATTGAGTCAGGGGTGCCGGAGGCGCCTAACGCGCGCCATGTGCTAGAGATCAAGACGCACGGCAAGAAATCTTTTGATGATTTAGAAAAGAACGGGGTTGAAAAATCAAAACCCCAGCACTTTGTGCAAATGCAAGCGTACATGATGGGGCTAGGTGTTGATCGTGCGTTGTACTACGCTATCTGCAAAGATGATGATCGTATCTACACCGAGCGAGTCAAGCTAGACAAGGCCGTGGCGACCAAGGCTGTAGAGCGTGGTCACCGCCTAGTCAAAGCAGATCGTATGCCGCCACCCATTAGTACCGACCCGACTTGGTTTGAGTGCAGGTTCTGCGCGGCGCATGAGTTTTGCCATAAGACTAAGCTGACTAAAGAGGTCAACTGCCGTACCTGTACCGCTAGTACCGCTCGAGAAGATGGCACTTGGCATTGTGCGGAATATGACGTGAATCTTGATTTTACTCAACAAAAATGGGGATGCGAGGCGCACATTTTGCACCCTGATTTGGTGCCGTGGCAACACAAGGTTGAAGGCAAGGCAATAATTTGGATGACGCCGCATGGTGACATTAAGAACGGCGTAAGCGACTGGGAAACCTTCACAAGTCGTGAGATCGTGGCCAATCCTATTGCCTGTGCGTCTGACGACAAATTTATTGCTGAGGCGCGTGAAATATTTGGTGCGAAGGTGGGGGGATGAAACTTGTGGCAATACCTATGAAATTAAAAGAAGCAACTGAGTTTGTTCGCAATTTTCACCGTCACAACAAGCCGCCTCAGGGTGGGCTATTTGCCGTTGGCGTGTCTGACGGGGAAGCCTGCGTAGGAGTTGCAATTGTTGGCAGACCTGTAAGTCGCCACATGGATGACGGGCAGACGGTTGAAGTGGTGCGTTGTTGTGTACTGGATAACGCGCCAAAGAATTCTTGCTCGTTTCTTTACGCCCGTTGTTGGAATGCCGCCAAAGCGCTGGGCTGGAACCGTTGCATTACATATACTTTGCAAAGTGAATCAGGTTCTAGCCTTAAAGGCGCTGGTTGGAAGGTAATAGCTGAATTGCCAGGCAACAGTATTACTGGGTGGCAAACAAGGCCAGGTCGTGAATGGCAAGAAGTTGTCGGTCAAGCAAAATTTAAATGGGAGGCAACCGATGCTCCGTGACTACCAACAACGCGCGATTGACCAGCTATATGCTTGGTTCAACGCGCACCCGACCGGCAACCCATGCCTAGTCCTACCCACTGGCTCGGGCAAGAGTCACATTGTGGCTGCGCTTTGCAAGAACGCTTTGCAAGAGTGGCCTGAAACCACCATCTTGATGCTGACGCACGTCAAAGAATTGATTGTGCAGAATGCCGAGAAGATGAGGCAACATTGGCCCAACGCCCCCCTGGGCATTTACTCGGCAGGGATCGGCAAACGCCAGTTGGGAGAACCAATTACGTTCGCCGGAATCCAAAGTGTCAGGACTAAGGCACCGCTGCTTGGTCACATTGATTTGGTGATTATTGATGAGTGTCACTTGGTAAGCCACAAGGATGAGGGCGGTTACCGCAATCTTTTAAACGACCTACAAGCGATCAATCCACACTTAAGGGTCGTAGGGTTGACCGCCACGCCGTACCGCCTTGGGCATGGTCTGATCACCGACAAGCCAGCATTGTTTGATGCACTGATTGAGCCGGTCAGCATTGAGGAGTTGGTGCATAAAAAATATTTGGCAACCCTGCGTAGCAAATTAACAACAGAACGGCTAGATGTCAGCGGTGTGCATAAGCGTGGCGGCGAATACATCGACGCGGAGTTGCAAGCCGCGGTCGATAACGCTGATAAGAATGTTGCCGTGGTGCGCGAAGTCATTAAGCTTGCTGGCAAACGCAAAGCTTGGTTGTTCTTTTGCGCGGGCGTTAAACACGCGCAGCACGTCTGCCAAGAGTTAATCAACCAAGGCGTAACCGCGGCCTGCGTGACCGGTGACACGCCCAAAGCCGAGCGTGAACGGATCCTGACCGAGTTTAAAGCGGGGCGCATATGTGCGCTAACGAACGCAAACGTACTGACTACCGGCTTTGACTACCCAGACATTGATCTGATTGCCATGTTGCGCCCCACTATGTCGGCATCACTTTATGTGCAGATGGCAGGGCGTGGGATGCGCCCCAAAAGCCATACCGATCATTGTTTGGTGTTGGATTTTGCGGGGGTTGTTGAGATGCACGGGCCAATCACCAACGTGCAGCCACCAAAGAAAGGTGGATCAGGCGAGGGCGAGGCACCCGTAAAAATATGTGACGTGTGCCATGAGATTGTCCACATCTCTGCGCACACCTGCCCCAACTGCGGCACACCATTTCCACCTGCACCCGAAAAGAAGCTAATGTTGCGTCACGACGACATCATGGGGCTTGAAGGTGTTGATATGCCGATCACCGATTGGCATTGGCGCAAGCACGTCAGCCGCGCTTCAGGAAACGAAATGATTGCGCTTACCTACTACGGTGGTCTGACCGACCCACCCATCACAGAGTACTTGCCAGTGCTAAATCAGGGCTATGCGGGCAACAAAGCTATGACGCTGCTCCATGACATAGCGCAACGCTCAAACGCCACGCTATCAGGCATTAATCAAGCCTCAGAACCATTGACGTACTTGGTTGTGCAGATGAATGATTCTAACCCGCCAGCCATGATTTCGTATAGGCGTGATGGCAAATTTTATAAGGTGGTAAAGCGACTATGGCAACAACCTCAGAACACTTAGAGCAAGCCCGAGTGGTGATGTGGTTTAGGCGCAAATATCCGGACACATTAATTTTTGCAATTCCGAATGGCGGTTTGCGCTCTAAGTCACAAGCGCTAAAGCTGAAAGTCGAAGGCGTAGTATCGGGTATACCCGATCTTTTCATCCCTGCGTGGCGCGTGTGGGTAGAGATGAAAAAAGCAAAAGGTGGGAAATTGTCACAAGAACAACAATTAATGATTAAATATTTACAAGGTGTGGATTATTGTGTTATTGTGGGTCATGGTGCAGAAGACGCCATCAATCAACTAACGGAGAAATACCATGAAATTATGCAAAGACTGCAAGCACTTTGACAATAGCAAGTTGCTTGTTGAGTGCGCCCGCCCGATGGGCATTAGTCTGGTGACAGGTGAGCCAAAGTTTCGCAAGATGTCAGCCGAAACAGAGCGTGGGCTTGACGCTACTGGATGCGGTACCCAAGCCAAGTATTTCGAAATCAAAACAAACTAAAACAACCGCCTCCCACGGGGGGTTAAGGAAACGCCATGAAAACAGTAAACGCGCAGGGCTTGAAAGAAATCCGTATGCACTTGTCTGACTTGCATATGCAAAAGACTTTTACCGATGCGGAAGTGTTGGCAGTTGCGTCCCAAGTTGAAGAGTCATTGAATTTTGGCAACGGTGAGGCGATGTTTGTGGTTGCCGCCAAAGACTCTTGGATTGGCAATGATGAAATTTGCCACATCGACGACGAGGGTTATGACGTTGAGTATTTTGACCTTGTTGACCCAGTAAACCTTCAGTACGACAAGTACAAAAAAAACCACGATTGCGTCCGTAGTGGTTGCACAGTTTGCGTAGCTTTTGAACATTAAAAACAATTGCCCCTGCGGGGGCTAGGAGAGCATCATGGCATTGCAAGAATGGAGTATGGAATTACTGTCAGCCGTTTTAGCACTTTTGCGCGACGCTGACCCAAAGTCCGAGGCAGCAATCAAAGCGCGTCAGTTGTTGGCCACTAAGATAACTAGTAACTAAGGATAAATTATGAAACAAGAACCTAAAGACCACTTTGTGACCATCCGTATGCCGATTGAATTGTTCAAGGTGGTGAAAGCCCAGGCTGACGAACAGACCCGCTCGGTAAGCCGTCAGATTATTCATTTAGTTAAAGAGGGGTTGCAGCAATGAGCGCATACGAAAAAGGTTTTGAAGACTGCAAAAAACAAGTCAAAGTCGCAATGGTTGCGGCTGTTGAAAACGCCATTCTGATGGAGCGTGAGGCTTGTGCGCGGTTGGTAGAAGAGATGACCAGTAGGGTCGATGGCATCCGCCGCGCAGCGCTTGAAGTGGCTGCGGAAAACATCAGAGGAAGGTGGCAGAAATGATTGAATATATCCCACATCCAACAGACCCAAATTTAGTTGTTATGAAAGTAACAAAGCATTACATAGCCAAACACTCAGACGAAGACTTGCAAGCGGCTGTATTTGCAGAACGTGAAGCGTGCGCAAAATTATGTGAGTCAATGGGCGTACATCCAGCATTAAATGTTTGGAACGGCGGCCCTGATTGGTACAAACGCCAAAAAGAATGTGCAACAGCTATTCGTCAAAGAGGAGATAAATAATGGCTATCGTAAATGGTGCAAATATAACGTCAATTTTATCTAGCGCAATTCACTCGACAGTTAAAGACGCAATTAGGCAAAAGTTTATTGAATTAATTGTCAAAGACATTGAGCCAATTCTTACAGAATACACAAATCAAATCGTTACAAACATTTACGAATTAAAAGACCCGTATTCAATGGATGGTTTAAAAATTAACGTGACGTTTAAATTGCCGGAGATAAAATGAAAACAGGCGACAAAATAGTGGCTTTCTGCACCACGCCTCGCACGGCAACAGAGTTAGCCGCCCATTGCAAAGTACAGCGCACCACCATCTACAGCGCTCTAGGACGCTTGCAAATGAAAGGCATTGTCACACGCATAGGTGATGGCACAGAACGGGCCACATATGTTCTAAATGACCCTGATATGACCAACCTGGATGATTACGAAAACTTGGTCATCAAACACGCCCACAACCCTTTTGGATTAAGACCATGAGTAAGATTGATTTGATCATTGACGCGTTATTGGTCGCTGAGTCGGTTGTGTGGTCTGCCAAGATAGCCGAAGCCCTTGTGGCTGCCCGTGAATTAAAAGAAGAGTTAGCCAAGCCTAGCATTCCAACAAAAATTGTTGGCCCAAACCTTGAAGAAATCCTTAACGCAGCTGGGTTTTATCGAGGTGATGCCGTGTGCTGCAAGGATTACGAAAAATGTATTAAGCCTTGTACGCCAAGAGGTAGGTGGCAAGAAGAACAAGATGCGACTGCACAATTTAGAAAAAATGCTTTTGCGTGGGATGGCGACGCATGGGGCGAAATGGCAGCGCAAATGTCGCGCGACTTTGTGGAACGCGCTAAAAAAAATTGGGAGTCGCCGCCAAAAGATGTAGACACTATTACGATGACAGAACTTCGCAATACTGACTTGTACCGCAAAGTGCAAATTCAACTTTTGCGTGATATTTTAAGGGATGACAACACATGACCGAGAGCCAGGTGTACAAACAAATCATCGAGAACCTTGCGCAGATCGACGACGACATTGAGCGACTAAGACAACAACACCTTATGCTACGCGTAGACATTCAAGTTTTACTGGAAAAATATGAAAAACCTATACTCGGTAGCTGCCCACAAATTAAGAACGATGGGGTACAGCACCCCGTCTGAAGGCGCAATTCTTGGTTTGGCAGCAAGCGTGTTGGGTGGTGGGCCGACAGAGCCTCGCGCCCTCTTGGAGGCGTTTATAGCGGCTGTGCCACCCAAGTTAGTCAAGGGCGCATATCAGATGCCCAAAGCGTTACAAATTAACGCAAGACGGGCAGAGAAAGAGCAGGTCACAATCATAACGATAGGAGGTTGACATGGTAGTTTACGAAATTATTATGTGGTTTTACGCATCAATGGCGCTAATGGTGGGTGCTTTACTGTGGATATTTCACACACGCGAAAAGCCCCACGTTTACCCGCCCGAGTGGGTCTGCGACGGGTGCGGTCAAGTTTGTAGTGAACTCAAGGAGGGGTTTTGTGAATACTGTGAAAAGCAATATTGACCGTACAAACGCCAATTGGACGGGGCATATTGCGCGGTCAATCCACACGGGGCAGTACGTTTGTGCGTACATTCCCCTGTGGCGCCGCGCGTTTATGCGAGCATTGAATTGGCTTTGACTTTAACGTCAGCCACACGGTTTAGCCAGCCTTTGCCAAAAGTTGGAAATTGGGTAAGAGAACGATAGAAGTCTTCTTTGGCTTGGCTAAACTTATTAATCAATTCAATAGGGTCAATGGCTTTGACTGCTGCCATTGTCAAGGGGCCAAAGCCGCCGTCGGGCGTGGCACCCACGGCAGATTGCATGACCTTGATAGCGCGCCCAGGCCCCGCGTTAACCGCAAAATCAAACACAAGGTAGTCGAGCCCTACGGGCAAATCGTCACCGCGCACGGCATCCCAATAGCGTTGTTTGTACAAGGGCTCAACTTTGCTAGCCGTTAGGCTACGCATTTCAGGTTCGTCGGACGCGCGCCCAACCCAACTTTCCCACGTCGCTTGAGTCACACCAAGGTTAGTGCGCCCACCTGGGTCAGCGGGGTTGTTAACGTAACCACCTTCGCTTTTAAGCATTAGCTCAAACGATTTTTGCCAGTTACTATTCATTTTGCAGCTACACCTTTAATCTTGTCGAGTGTACGCAAACCACCCATGCCAAGCATACCCAAAAGAACTTGCATGGTGAGCGTTGTATCAATGTTAGGAAACGCACCTGTGTAGCCCACAATGGTAGCCACAAGCCTTGCAACAGGTTCTATGATCGACACATACGCCAAGCCTATACCACACACCCAACCTGCAAACGGACGCCATCCAGCAACAAATACGCTGCTTGACCCCGCTTCAATTTTGTTAATTTCCATCTGCCCGCTGATTGCAGCCAACTCACCATCTTGCTGCATCTTGAGCAAAGCTAACTGCGCTTGAGCCGCTTGCGCGGGGTCAGGAAATAGCTTGTTAATAAGCGTATTGCCAATGTTAAGGAGGGCGCTAATCGGATCCATTATTTATCTGCCTTTTGATCGACCTTGTCTAAAATCTTATCTAGCTGGTTTTCTATTCGGCTAAACATTCGTTGAATGTCTTCTGATTTCATGTAGTTGGTTGACACATGAAGTCTTAGATCAGAAATTTCTTTCTTTAATTCGTCAACAGCATCCCACAATTGACGGGCAAACCAACCAATTGCGCCCAAAGCAGCGCCGGCACCAATGTTAAATAGTTGTTGCCAATCCATTAATCTTCTCTCAATTTGTTACGGTTTTGGTTGGCGGTCAAATTGTTGCGAATGGCGCCTTGTGTTTTAGGCCCTTGCCGTTTGCGTGAAGCGTCGGCGCGTAATTTAGTTAATCGATCCTCTAACAAGTTTAAAGTAGATTTCATCTGACCGCTAGCTTCTTCTGCTCGGCGCACTAACTCAGCGTTTTCCGCAGCACTAGCCCGAGCATTCATCATTTCAGGACTACGCGATCGAATAGCCGCCTCATCAAGTGCAAGTGATTTTTGACGCGCAGTAACAACCGCATCTTCAACCCACTTACGGTCTAACATACGGTCAACAATTGCTTTCTCGCCCAATTTCTCAAAGCCTGGACTTACTTCAGCAATGTAAAACTTGGTTTTATCAAATGCTACTTTTTCAGCAGCGGTCAAGTTAAAGTTTTGCTTGGACGTCACTTTGTCAACAGCGGTTTTAAGCGTTGACATATAGTTTTGAAATGTTTCCGGCGTAGCACCTTTAATGCCTTGGCTTGCGGGCACAAGTTTGCCGCTAACTGGGTCAACTTCGTACACCGTACCGCCGCGCGTAGGCGCACGATTACCGGCTTCAGCGGCCAAACCTTGGGTTTCAGCCATTTGAGCCATACGCGCGCGTCGTGCATCTTCTGTGCGAAGTCTAGACGTAACCTCGGGCGCTTCATCTAAACCAAGTCGCAAAGCGTTGACCGGCGCGGGCGCCTGACCTTGCGCCATTGGCTGGCGGGCGTCGGGCCGGTTGGGATCAAAAGGCATCCGCGTTGTTTCGCCGGAGGGGAATACAAAGTTTGGACCGTTGCGAGGGTCAAACGGCACAATGTTAGATTGGCCAGGCTCGACAG
>Ga0209188_1001765_pt1 | contig 16802 bp, 17 predicted proteins | sample C_130625_EF_Meta_FD_187307 | JGI IMG/M metagenome (GOLD analysis project Ga0209188, IMG submission 187307) | Freshwater microbial communities from Lake Croche, Canada to study carbon cycling - C_130625_EF_MetaG (SPAdes) (version 2) | ecosystem: Environmental > Aquatic > Freshwater > Lake...
GCGATAAAAAACGCAGTTCTTCCTAGCCTACCTTTCAGATCTTCGCGAAATGAAGAATGGTCCCAAACACCAGCGAGAGCTAATGGGTGAAGTGCCTGAAGAATGAGAGAACTAATGCCGCCTATCATCATTGACATGAAGTCACCATGCACCCGCCAAACAACCGAATCTGGCCCAAATAGACCAGGATCACCGGGGGGATATAAAAACTCAGTAGGCGGTTTACCGCCACTAACGATAGACCTGACTTGTTGAATGATGAGTTGTTTTAGCAATTAAAAAACCTTTCGTGGCGACATACACATATTAAGGTTTTTTAAGAAAAGATGGGTGAAAAAAACCCGACCATGCAGTCGGGTTTTGATCAAAGCATTTGAAGCTTAGTCTTTAGCGTAAATATCGACATCTTTAGTCTCTTTCAAGAATAAAGAACCGATCACTAAAGTTGCTGCGGCAATAATAATCGGGTACCAAAGACCATAATAAATATTACCGTTTTGGGCGACTAGAGCAAATGAAATCGTTGGCATTAATCCACCAAACCAGCCATTACCGATATGGTAAGGCAAGGACATGGATGTATAACGAATTCTGGTTGGGAAAAGCTCAACCAAATAAGCCGCAATCGGACCATACACCATCGTGACGTAAAACACTAGGATAGTTAGCAAGGCGACGATCATTGGTAAGTTCATCGCATCTTTATCTGCTGTTCTAGGATAACCAGCGGCATCTAAAGCTTCACGAACTTCTTTCTTGAACGCAGCATCCTTAGCTTTAGCTTCATCAGCACTTAAGCCTTTTGATGTATAGCCTTGGATTTCTTTATCGCCAATCTTAACCAAAGCAACAGTTCCAGCTGCACCAGGAATCGTGGAGTAACTTGCTGAGTTAGAGGCCATCACTTGTTTTGCAATATCGCAAGAACTCGTAAACTTAGCTGTCCCCGTAGGGTTGAACTGGAATGTACATTCAGCAGGATCCACCGACATCGAAGCAGGAGCAGTTGCCATTGCTTTTTCTAAAGCTGGATTTGCGTAATGTGTCAGAGCATTGAAGATCGAAACTGGTGTATTAGGAATGAAGGTAATGATTGCAAGCAATAGACCCAACATAATCACTAATTTACGGCCAATCCTATCAGAGATTGAACCCCAGAAAATAAAGAATGGAGTGCCGATTAATAAAGAAGCTGCAATTAAAAGAGCTGCTGTTTTTGGATCAACCTTCAAGACCTGCGTCATGAAGAATAGGGCGTAGAACTGACCTGTGTACCAAACCACAGCTTGACCAGCAACAAGGCCAAACAGAGCTAAGATAACAATCTTCATGTTTTTCCACTGAGCAAAGGACTCGCCTAAAGGTGACTTGGATAACTTGCCTTCAGCTTTCATTTTTTGGAAAGCAGGAGATTCCGACATTTGTAAGCGGATGTAGAGAGAAATACCTAACAACAAAATAGAAACGATAAATGGAATTCTCCAACCCCAAACTTCAAAATCTTTACCTGTAAATTCTCTACAGAGCAAAATCACAATGAGAGAGAGGAAAAGACCTAATGTAGCTGTTGTTTGAATATATGCTGTGAAATATCCACGACGGTTACGCGGCGCATGTTCAGCCACATAAGTAGCAGCACCACCATACTCACCACCGAGGGCAAGACCTTGCAAGATACGTAAAATAATTAAAATAACTGGTGCTGCCACTCCAATTGAAGCGTAATTAGGTAAGATACCTACGAGGAATGTAGAAGCTCCCATCAGCATAATCGTGATCAAGAATGTATATTTACGACCGATCAGATCACCTAAACGACCAAAAAATAAAGCACCAAATGGTCGAACGATAAAACCAGCAGCAAAAGCCAGTAATGCAAAAATGAAAGCAGAGCCTGGATCAAGTTTTGTGAAAAATTGAGCAGCGATAATCGCAGCTAATGAACCATAAAGATAAAAGTCATACCATTCAAAAACGGTACCTAATGACGAAGCAAGGATAACTTTTCTCTCTTCCTTAGTCATTGGCGCATTTTTTACAACTTCAGTATTTGATGTAGCCATAGTTAGTAAACTCCTATTGTTTCATTAAAATTTAACAAATTGAATTATCCCTGTTTTGTGTCTAAAAGCACTAGAGTTGTAGGGTATTTACTTATAAATCCTTTAAAATTGTCTTATATTTGTAAGCTTAAATAACAGCAAAACCCGTATAGTCCTACTGTTAAATACCGACATTTGACTCACATAGGTTTTATATTGATATTCATGTGAGTTCAACAAAAAACGCACACACTTGAATTAAATGGGGTAAAAATTAAAAAATAGTTGTCAATAACACTGTTTTTCTATACAGTATATTTATGTTCGAAGTTAACTTTATAAAGAAAAGATGATGATTGGAAAAAAGATGGACGATAAAAAGTCAAAAGCTAGCGCTAATACAATCCCGGCCAATTCAGCGAATTCTGAATTTTCTGGCATGACCGGTGAAAAACAAAAAGCGTTGACTGCAGCCTTAGCCCAAATTGAAAAGCAGTTTGGTAAAGGGTCGATTATGCGTTTGGGTGATGCGGAGATAGCGCAAGACATACAAGTTGTATCGACAGGATCATTAGGACTTGATATTGCTTTAGGCGTTGGTGGACTGGCTAGAGGCCGCGTTATTGAAATTTACGGTCCTGAATCCTCTGGGAAAACCACGCTAACCTTACATGCCGTGGCAGAAATGCAAAAGCTGGGTGGAACATGTGCGTTTATTGATGCTGAGCATGCCCTAGATGTTCAATATGCGGCTAAGTTGGGGGTGGATGTTAATAATTTACTGATCTCTCAGCCAGACACAGGTGAGCAGGCATTAGAAATTGCAGACGCCCTGGTTCGATCTGGCTCAATCGATTTGATTGTGATTGACTCAGTCGCCGCCTTAGTTCCAAGAGCAGAAATTGAGGGTGAGATGGGAGATTCATTGCCTGGTTTGCAGGCACGTTTGATGAGTCAGGCCCTACGAAAGTTAACGGGAACAATAAAGCGCACAAATTCGATGATTATTTTTATTAATCAAATTCGTATGAAAATTGGAGTCATGTTTGGTTCACCCGAAACAACGACTGGTGGAAATGCCCTGAAGTTTTATGCGTCGATGCGTTTAGATATTCGTCGTATTGGAAGTATTAAAAAGGGTGATGACAATATTGGTAATGAGACTCGAGTAAAAGTGGTTAAAAATAAGGTATCGCCACCCTTCAGAGAGGCTATATTTGACATCATGTACGGATCTGGGATTTCACGTGAAGGAGAGATCATTGATATGGGAGTGGAGGCCGATTTAGTTGAAAAATCAGGTGCATGGTATAGCTATAAAGGCGAGAAAATAGGTCAAGGTAAAGATAACGCCCGAGATTTTCTGAAAGCCAACCCAGCACTTTCTCAGGAAATTGAAGGCTTAATTCGTGCGAAATTAGGTGTTAAGGGGAATAAAGCCGTGATATCAGGTAAGGAAGATGACGAAGTCGACGCTCCAGAGGCTTGAAGAAAAGCTTGAGCAAATAGAGTCAGGAGCTCGCCCCAAAGGAAATATTAGTCTTTTAGGGCGAGGCATACGATATTTATCAATGCGAGAGCATAGCGAGGCGGAGTTAAGAAAAAAGCTATCGCCACACGCAATTTCAGAAGAAGAGTTAGAAAACGCCATACTGAAGTTAAAGGCGAAGAACTTTTTATCGAATGAGCGGTTTACAGAAAATTTGGTCCATAAAAAATCTCAAGGATTAGGTATGTACCGATTAGCGCAGGAGTTTCGTAAACACGAGCTTGATCAAGAAATAACAACCCAATACCTCAAAAATTTAAAGATGACAGAGCCACAACGTGCTTTGGATGTTTGGAAAAAAAAATTTGGGGCCCTTACCAATGACCCCAAAGAATTAGCTAAACAGATAAGGTTCTTAATAAGTCGTGGCTTTGATCAAGAGCTTATTTATCGCATTGTTCGAGGGAAAACCCTCGACTAGTCAACTTGAAATGCTAGACTGTAGGGATGTCAACCCCAGATAATAAAAAAATCAAACCCGCCAGAAGGCTCGTCCATGAGCGCAAGATTGATTTAAAAGCATATCGACGTGATGATCAATTGTGGGATATCGAGGCCGTATTAATTGACTATAAGGCTAAGGACCTACAACTAGCAGCTGTGCATCGCCAGGCGGGAGATCCTATTCACCACATGCGCTTGACGATTACGATTAACGAACAAATGGATGTTGTCGATGCATTTTCTCAATCCTTACAGGTGCCATATGAAGGGACCTGTGAAATGATTAGCCCGGAATATGCAAAATTAGTAGGTTTGAACTTACTCAACGGATTTCGCGAGGGTGTGAAAGAGAGATTGGGCGGTATTATGGGATGCACACACATCTCCGAATTAACCAAACTCTTACCTACGGTTGCTACGCAGGCATTTGTTGGGGAGATATTTCAGGTTCAGACTAGCCCTAAAGAAATGGAAGCTCATCAAGAACTGCCATTTCATTTCAATGGATGTCATGCCTTACGAACGGATGGACAGGTAGTTAAAACTTACCATCCGGTCTGGTATGGGCACCCCCTACAAGCAGGAAAATTCACATTTTTAAAATAAGTAATCTCATTTGACTTTAATCAATCATTTTTCATCGTTATCATTAATATAAATACATGTTTAATCAAAGGAAGCAATCATGAAAATTCACGAATACCAAGGAAAAGAACTCCTTCGCCAATTTAATATTCCAGTACCTAATGGGATTCCAGCTTTTAGCGTAGACGAAGCGATGGCTGCCGCAGAAAAATTAGGAGGACCAGTGTGGGTGGTCAAAGCACAAATTCATGCAGGCGGTAGAGGTAAGGGTGGCGGTGTAAAAGTTGCTAAAAGTTTAGAAGAAGTAAGAACATATGCAACGAATATTCTGGGCATGCAATTAAAAACGCACCAAACCGGTCCTGAAGGCCAGCTCGTGCGTCGTTTATTAATTGAAGATGGGGCAGATATCAAGAAAGAGTATTACGTAGGTCTATTGACAGATCGTGAAACACAAAGTGTGGTGATAATGGCCTCGAGTGAAGGCGGTATGGATATTGAAGAAGTTGCAGCCCATACCCCTGAAAAAATTATCAAAGAATTTATCAATCCTTTGCATGGTGTTACAGACGCTCAGGCAAATAACCTGGTTAAAGGGATTGGCGTACCAGATGCATCACAAGCGCAAGCAAAAGATGTGCTCATTAATTTGTATAAAACCTACATGCAAACTGATGCATCTCTTGTAGAGATCAATCCATTAATTTTAGAAGGTAATGGAAACATTAAAGCATTGGATGCAAAATTTAACTTTGATCCAAATGCACTCTTCAGACATCCAGAGATAGTTGCCTATCGTGATGAAGCAGAAGAAGATCCTGCAGAAATTGAAGCATCTAAATTTGATTTAGCCTATATATCACTAGATGGAAATATTGGATGTTTAGTTAATGGTGCGGGACTCGCGATGGCAACGATGGACACGATTAAATTATTTGGCGGATCACCAGCTAACTTCCTAGATGTTGGAGGCGGAGCAACCGCAGAAAAAGTAACAGAAGCGTTTAAGATCATGCTCAAAAATAAGTCAGTTAAAGCAATACTAGTCAATATTTTTGGTGGAATTATGCGCTGTGACGTGATTGCGGATGGTGTGATTCAGGCATGTAAAGCAGTCAATTTATCTGTACCTCTAGTGGTCAGAATGAAGGGCACCAATGAAGATTTAGGTAAAAAGATGTTGGCCGAATCTGGCTTACCAATCATTAGCGCTGACACGATGGCGGACGCCGCAACCAAAGTGGTTGCATCCATTAAATAATTAAAGAGGAATACAAATGTCTATTTTGATCAACAAAAATACACGTGTAATAACACAAGGTATTACAGGAAAAACTGGCCAGTTTCACACAGAAAAATGCCAAGAGTACGCTAATGGAAAAGAATGTTTTGTGGCGGGCGTCAACCCTAAAAAAGCTGGCGAATCCATATTTGGGATTCCTATTTTTGGTAATGTTAAGGACGCGGCTAAAGAAACAGGGGCAACCGTATCAGTTATTTACGTACCACCATCAGGAGCAGCAGCTGCTATATGGGAAGCAGTAGAGGCGGATTTAGATTTAGCCATTTGTATCACCGAAGGAATTCCTGTCCGAGACATGCTTGAAGTGCGTAACCGCATGAAAGAAAAAGAAGCTAGAGGTGGTAAAAAAACATTATTACTTGGACCTAACTGTCCTGGTTTGATTACACCAGACGAAATTAAGATTGGCATTATGCCTGGCCACATCCATCGCAAAGGCCGTATTGGCGTAGTGAGTCGCTCTGGGACGCTGACTTATGAAGCTGTGGCACAGTTGACAGAAATTGGTTTAGGGCAGTCTTCTGCCGTTGGTATTGGTGGCGATCCGATTAATGGCTTAAAACACATTGATATCATGCGAGCCTTTAATGATGATCCTGATACAGATGCCGTCATTATGATTGGTGAAATCGGTGGCCCTGATGAAGTTGATGCAGCTCGTTGGTGCCGTGACAACATGAAAAAACCAATTGTTGGATTTATTGCTGGTGTAACAGCGCCACCTGGAAAAAGAATGGGCCATGCAGGCGCATTGATTTCTGGAGGGGCAGATACGGCGGATGCTAAATTGGCGATTATGGAAGAATGCGGATTTAAGATTACTCGTAATCCATCTGAAATGGCAAAACTATTAAAGGCAATGCTGTAAGAGAAATTAAATCTAGATCAAAGGGGCTCTGGCCCCTTTTTTTACTCTGGATAAATAATCTACTAAAATAACAAAAATATTAATTATTAAATAACAACAGGAAGGACGACACGAATGGATTTTTCATCAAGCGCAGTTTGGGTTGCATTAGCATATATTATGTTCACGAACATATTACTGTCTGGCGATAACGCGGTTGTTATTGCGATGGCATCACGAAACCTTCCTAAAGATCATCAGAAAAAGGCAATCTTTTGGGGAAGTGCCGCCGCTATTGTGATGAGAATCATATTAACCATCGTTGCTGTTCAATTACTGACAGTCCCGTATTTAAAAATCATTGGTGCAATATTATTGGTATACATAGGCGTACAACTAATGGCAGATAGTGATGGCGATGATGATATGGCCGCTGCGCCAAGTTTATTTACTGCGATTCGAACTATTTTGATTGCTGACTTAGTGATGAGTTTAGATAATGTGGTGGCAGTTGCGGCAGCAGCAGACAGAGCTCCTGAAGCAATGCGTTTGCCATTGATACTGATTGGTTTGGCAATGAGTATTCCGCTGATCATATTTGGTAGCACCATGCTTTTAAAGATAATGGATAAATATCCAATTATCATTACATTAGGTGCTGCTTTATTAGGTTATTTAGCTGGTGAAATGTTTGCTACCGACCCAGCAATACACCATACCCTCGTTGAAGCACTCGGCCCAGAAAATGCAGATGTACCATTTCAGGTAGCTGGTATCTTGTTAGTCGTGGTGATTGGGTTGTGGTTGAAAAAGAAATCTTCCAAAGAATAAATCAAAGATAAGACTGTGGATATGAATATATAGGAATTGATGATTTAACGATTAATTCTATAATTCACGAAAAAACACAGATAGAACTACCCTGAATTAGTCATCGGTTCAGCGATGATGATGAGACTTGTCATGGTTAACAAAATCATTGTAAAAGTCATTGGCATGCTTAGGAGTAGAACGTCTTTTTTGGAACTTGTTTTTTGTAAAACAATGAGGTGACAAATCCAAATAGAAGCCACGTGCCCTATAACAATGGCAATTACAGCAATATACCAAGTAACACTTGCATCAATTAAGCCGATATTGGGTCGAAAGTTTGCTGTATGAAATAAATCCCAGCCCATGTGAAATGGATCAGAAATCAAAAACACAATATTTTGGACTTGGATCATAAAACTTGAAAAATTATGGGCAATTAAATAAGCAATAGCAATCGGAATTAAGCTAGGAGCAAGTTCATTAGCCAAGTTTGGAGCCAAAACATGAGGACAGATGAAGCGCGAGATCTTACAACTTAATTGATAGATAAGGAAAAAAAATATCCAGGTAAGTAAAAGACCAAAGCTACCAATAAAATAGCCATTGATATCCATAGCCTGCGGTAGAAGCTTTGCTACCATTCCCTCAAATATCAGCCAAATTTGATTGCCATGAAGGCCGTCAAAAAGCACGGTAGTTAACATCGCAATCAGAAAACCAGCAAGACCATTTTGAATTGCTTGAGAAGATGGATTAATTAGGCCAAATCCCCAAGGTTGGATAATTAACCTATCCCCATCCTGCTGATAGGAAAATAGACCAAACTTTCCTAACCACTCAAAATAGATGGAAAAAAAATCAACAGACTTAAACCAGCAGCTAGGGCTAAGTAAAAGCAAACCCGAGAACTGAATGAAGCTCCAGGCAAGGATTAAATAGCCAATCCGATAGGGCACGAAGGCAACGGGGTAGACAACCTCTAGCCAGCTCCATAGACATAAAAATAAAGTTGCCAAATATAATCCGTTAAAACCTTGTAATTGTATTTTGCTTAGCTTGGCAGATTGATTGAGAGGTACAGAAAATTTAGCCACCAACTGATACAAAGTTCGCCAAGGATTTAGTAAGGGCCAAATATTTCCAAAAAAACTAATCAATAAAGACAAGCCTAACCACCAGGTCATCCAAATAAAATTAGGGGCGAGATTTTGTAGTGGATTAGGATCACCCCAAAAGCATGCACCTAAAACCACAAAAAAAAGCAGTAAGGAAAAAAGTTGCAAGCATATTTTTACGCATCGAAAAATAGAGTTTTGGCTTACATCCTTGAAGATTGTCAATTGGTATGTGGGGCTTGGCTTAGAAGTAGTAAAAGCAAACACAAACCCAATAAATGAAACGAAAACGACTAAAGCACTACCAATGAGGAAGAAATGTAGGGGTAAGGGAAGGTCATAGCGTTCATCAATACTATGCGCAAAAGACGAATGAGAAACAAATAAACAAAGAATAAGAAGTTGTTTTGTTAAGCGCAAAAAAAAGATCACTTTAATGAGGGAAAACTTCTAAACTCGCTAAAGAACCATGGCGGTGAGTAGTCATAGGTGCTGTATCTGCAGCGGGATGCCATTCGAATTGAAAGCGACCAGTAGCATAGGCTTTAAAGCGCAAGATTTGTGGCTCGTTTGGCAGCAACTTGAGTGCGAGTTGGTAGGCATGAAGATGGAACTCACCAGGCATGTCACTGGAGACTTTAAGCACAATGAAGTCGTCTTTTTTAACCTGAATTAGTTTTTGGTTTTTCGAAACACTTCCCTTAGAAAGATCAAGGGAAGTGTTCACTTCTTTAGCAAAGCTTGGGTGAGATAATAATGCAAAGCATAGAATGACAAGCCTTGCTATCTGGGACTTCATTTATCTGCAGCACTCCAGTCCGCGATTTCACGTGCTTTACCAGTGAGCGACAAAATATGCATACCGGTATTCGCGCGATCGACAATATAAATGTAACCACGCTCATCAACTTCTACGTTATTCGTTTGAATTGCTTTACGCTCAGACGCCGCAGTAAAAGGTAATTTGCCGCGCTGACTTGCTGGGGTTGCTAAGACTACTGTATTTTTATTCATGGCAGGAATAAAGTAGCCGATTTCTTTAGGAGCAAAAGGGTCTCTCATATCTACAGCACGAACTCCAGCATTGAAATAAGCGAAAAACATGATTTTTTTATAATAAACATCAGTCATATTTTCGTTTGAGGAGTGAGTACCGAAGCGTCCACCCTTTGTGCAGTAATCGCCACTTTTTTCAGGGATTCCCCAGTTGGCAACACCAAAAGCCCGCTTCTCATTAGTCGCATCAAGCACCCAAACCATTTGACGACCTTCAAGACACTCTTTTTGAATCGCTTCATTCGTAACTACAATAAAGTCACGCGTTGCCCCAAGTAAGTTTTTAGAAAATTCAGGAACTTTTACACCCATCATTGGAAATGTCGTATGTGCACCGTGCATGGAAGGCATATCTACTCGAGTTACTTGTGGGTAGAGAAGATTCTCTGGAGTAGGATCTTTAGCGCCATTCAATAATTTCTCACGGTCGATGATTTGAATGATGCCATCTGTGTTAGTACCATAGCCAAAATAAACACGATTTCCTTTCGCACCTGTTGACATCACACCATGCAACTGAACTGGAACATCACCTGACGCACCAGGCTGCTGACCCACTAGGCCAAAGTCTCTAATAAAGACTGGTTTTGATGGGTCAGATAAATCATAAACCTGAGTCATGCGGCTAGTTCGCCATTGAGGATTGCCTGATACGAGGTAGGCTATACCGGTATCACATTCCCAAAAGTTTTTATGAGTACCTTTAAGACCTTTAGTGATGGTTGTTAGTAAAGTTGGATTTTCAGGAGCGGTTACATCCCAAATCTCATGAGCTTGATTACCAAACACTCTTAGCATATAAAATTTACTCTTATCCGCCTTAGGTAATGTTGCCCCACTACAAACGCGTACCATTTGACTACCACCCTGTTCGGCAAGACCCTCTTCACCGGGAATGTGATACAAATATTTGGGTTTTTTAACATCCGTCACATCGATAATAGATGTTCCGTTATCTTCCATTTTGCCGTTGAGAGGATTAATCTTGTTATCCCCGTGATGGCCTATATAAGCAATCCAGCGGTTCCCTTGTTTTTGAATAGTGGGTTGATAAGCAGTTCTTCCTTGAAGGTCGCTATAGCCTTCAAGTTTCATATTCTTAGAGCCCTCAACCCCTTGAGCCAAAGCAAGCCCAGAAGAAAAGATGATGCCCAAAGCTAAAAAAGCAGATTTTTTAAAGGTGAATTGATACATGGTTGTCTCCTTGTGACTTCATTTGGATGAAGAATAATTTATTTACGTAAACTATACACAACTTTTAACGAGAAATACCAGTTTATTGTTTTTACAATTGATTGACTTAAAAATAGCCATTTTTAATTAAAAACATCTGAAAAAGATAAAATAATACAAATTTTTAGAATAATTACCCCTAATTAAGATTAATGTCAAAAAAGCTGAGTACATTGAATATGAAAAAAATTATCATCACTATTTTTATTTTGGTTACATCTGTCATACATGCGCAGAGTAATTTGCCCGCTTGTAATGGCAACTATTCTGGGGCATGTTTTGGAAAGAGGATTTATGACACTGGTGACTATGTTGGTGAGTTCTTAAATGGTCTGAGAAATGGTCAAGGAATATATTCATTTGCCAATGGGGAAAAATATGTTGGGCAATATAGAGATGATAAAAGAAAGGGTCAAGGAACTTATACATATCCTGATGGGAAAAAATATGTTGGTCAGTGGGTAGATGGAAATTACGATGGATTTGGCACTTTTTACAACGCTGATGGCTCTATTCGACAGCAGGGTATTTGGAGGGATGACGTATTTATTCAAGCGCAAGCCGCTCCTGCGCCTATCGTACCTGAGGTTGTATCTGGTTATCCAGCATGTACGGGTAGTAACTGGGATCGGTGTTACGGAGAATTTACTTATAACGACGGGACCAGGTACCAAGGACAGTGGTTGAATAGTAAAAGGAATGGTCAGGGAACATACTATTTTGCTAATGGGGATAAGTATATTGGCCAATGGGTGAGTGGCATTATGGAAGGGCAGGCAAGTTATATTTGGAGGGATGGCTCTAAATACATCGGCCAATATAAAAACGACAAACGCAATGGATATGGTACTTATTACAATGCAAACGGCTCTGTCAATCAACAGGGGATGTGGAAAGATGGAGACATTATTAAGGCACAAACTACGCCTCCGGTGATAGCGCCAGTAGTTCCTAAGCCCCCAGTGCCAATTAGTAATCCACAAGATATCAAACGTCAAAAATGTATTCGTTTGGGACTTGCGCCTAACTCAGCTGATTTTCAGCAATGTATGAATTAATTTGAGTGGCAATCGATGGATTTACTAGCTAAATTAAATGCAAGTCATTTTTGAAGCGCAACCCACTCTCCAGATTTGCCACCACTCTTCTCAAGTAGTTTTACATCAGATATGACCATGCCTCGGTCTACTGCTTTGCACATATCGTAGATTGTTAGAAGCGCGACTTGGACAGCGGTTAACGCCTCTATTTCTACACCTGTTTGCCCGACAGTCTTTGTTAATGCAGTACAAATAACTTGGCTTTTATCTTGAATGATTTCAAAATCGATATTGACATGGGTTAAAGGGATGGGATGACATAAGGGAATTAAATCACTGGTTTTTTTTGCGCCTTGAATTCCAGCAATTCTAGCAATGCCAAGAACATCCCCCTTTTTGTGATTGCCAGCAATAATGAGTTCAAGCGTTGCCGGCAACATCGATATACTTCCAGTTGCTTTAGCTTGGCGTTGCGTCGAATTTTTTTCTCCAACATCAACCATATGCGCTGCGCCAGCTTGATTAAAATGAGTTAGCATGTTTAGATTCACTTATCTGAATAAAAGGGTTGCATTGAAAAAAAGCGTTGTTTATTACATTTTAGTTTCAATTGTTTGGTTTGACCTATTGTATCCTTTGTCATTGATTGCACAGGATAAAGTAACGATTCAAAATCAAAGCATTGAAACCACTAATGAGCCTCCTTTAGGTGGTCGGGCGCCAATTATTTTGCCAGATCTTGGTGATATATCCTCAGGTGACATGAGTGCCTTAGATGAAAATAAGTTGGGCGAGCGCATTATGCGAGAAATTCGCAAAGACCCTGACTATGTAACCAATTGGCTCATGTATGACTATATTAATCAGTTAGGCCGCGAATTAGTTGCCAGCGCTCGTCGAGAGAAAATATCTGGCGCAGAAAACTCCGGACCATTTGCACCGAAATTTGAGTTTTTTAATGTACGCGCCTCAAGTATTAATGCCTTTGCATTACCAGGAGGTTATATTGGGATGCATACAGGACTGATGGTACTTGCCGATAATGAAGCTCAGTTATCTTCGGTCCTTGGTCATGAAATAGGTCACGTTACGCAAAAACATATTGCTCGAGGATCGGGTATTGGAACGAACAGTGGGATAGTGATACTTGCATCACTACTACTAGCTTTAGTTGCTGCGCGGAGTAATCCTGGGGCAGCGCAGGGTTTAGCAATCGGCGGGCAAGCACTGGCAATCCAAAATCAACTCGCGTATTCAAGAGATGCCGAACGCGAAGCGGATCGAATCGGTTATCAAATCTTAAGTGCAACAGGATTTGATGAAAACGGGATGCCTGCATTTTTTCAAAAACTACAAAAAGCCACTGGGATTATGGATTCTGGAGTACCTGCTTACATAAGAACACACCCATTAACAAGTGATCGCATAGCAGATATGCAAGATCGTGCTCGCAATGATCAACATAAAAATAGGCAGGTAAAAAACTCGTTAGATTTTTATCTCAATCAAACTATGGCGAAGTTAGAGCAGCAGGGCCAGGGCAGTGATTTGCTCCAGACGAAAGAGTATTTTGCAAGTCAGGCGATAAATCCATTGCCGATTCGAATGATTCAGGGGAACTTTGGTCTAGCACTCATTGCGATACGAGAAAATAAGCTTGATGAAGCTGAAAAAATGCTCAATAAAAGTAAAGAGCTAGTCTCGCAATTAAAAGCAAATGAAATTGCGCCACGCGCAACCTATGTATTTGACATGACAACAGCGCAAATTCAGATGGCGAAGAAAAACTTTGTGGCTGCACAAAATGTAGCCCTACAAGTCATGAAAGTAAATCCTAGTTCTAAAGCTGCAGGTGTGTTGTTGGTGCAGGCCTATTATGCCGCTGGAAAAACGACAGAAGGAATTAATTGGTTAGTCCAAAAAACCAAAGTTCAAAAAGATGACATTACATGGTGGACCATGCTCGCGCAGGGATATGCAGAGCAAAATAATCAATCGAAATTTCATGTAGCCATTGCAGAAAAATATGTTTGCGAAGGTGCTTTACCTGCTGCAATTCAGCAGCTCATTATTGCTAAACAAGAAAGTCCAAGTGATTTTTATCTATTATCAGAAATTGAAGCGAGAAAAAATCAGCTCGAATTTATATACCGTGAAGAGTTAAAAGATAACGGTAAATTACCAAAAAATAATTAAGCTTTTGGCATTTTGGTAAAGTTAAATAAGCGGGGCATATCTTTGCTATGGATTGGCTCAATTGACATTTTTTCCTGCCAAATAAATTCACCTAAGCTGCCACAACTATTTGCAAATATAGTTGCAAATGCAGAAAAAATTTCTAAATCATGATCATGTAATATGCCAATAGAGTGAATGGTATTTTGTATAAATAGACCATCAGGACCTAGTGTCAAGACGTTAAAATCAGCTTCAAAACTAATTTGATCTTGCTCATCTAAAAAACACCCGGTTGGCTCAATTGCCTGACCGAAAGTTGTTTTTAATTCCCAGCGACCATCTTCTAATGGGTAAAAGCGAATAACCCAAGGGCTATATGCGAAATTGATAAAAACGCGTTGAGGCCCGTTCTGAAAAAAATGACATGCATTTTCATCACGTCCGAGATGCGATTCAATATAAGCTTTAAAGCCAGGGTGGGTGATTGTTTCACCGGGCAATTGGTGGAGTTGGGCATATTCGTTTTGAATACGCCATTGGCCACGGCGATCAAAAGATAACCATCCATAGCAATTTGGCACCTGCGGCCACTTTTGCAGTGCTTGGAAGGTTAATTGATCCATGCTAAGTTATGTTAATGAAAGCCATGATCTCCAGCAATCGATGGCGAGTGAATGAGGTCTTTAGAGACCTGGCTAGTATGAAGATGAGCAATACGCCAACCCATCGTACCTTGAACTAAGATCATGGTCATATGGATAAAAAAGGACGGCTCATGACTATCTTTTTGAAATCTTACGGCTTCAGTACTGTCCACAAATGTAGTTCCCATATAAGTGTGGCTAGTCGCAGTTAACGTATCCATCATCACAGAATTTTTCATGAGATCTTGAAGACCCAGGCGCAGTTGTTTATGCCCCGTTAAACGGACACCATCAGGCAAAATGCAAGTAACAGTATCTTCCTCAAACCAAAGACTTAAAGCACTATCCAAGTCGCACTTTAAAAGGCATGCATACCAGTTTTCAATCACTTCGTCGACATCATGAAACAAGCGTGCAGACCGAGACATTAGTGGGTGTTCCTTAAAGTAATACAGCGATTGAGTTCAATAAAGGCAGATTGCGGGGTAATTTGATTTAAGCAATTCAAATGACCCAGTGGACATTTTCTTTGGTGACATGGACTGCAGTCAAGCCCTAAAAATAAAATTTCAGCATATGGTGATAAAGGCGGGGTATGTTTTGGGTCACTTGACCCATAAAAGGCAATCTGTGGGATACCAAACGCAGCAGCAATATGCATAATCCCAGAATCATTACTTGCCAAGCCTTTTGCCTTGGGTATAAGGGCAATCGCTTGGTCAAGGCTTACTAGACCACAAAGATTGATCATCCGAACATGTAATGAAGGATGAGTATTTTGAATGATTTCATCGCAGATAGTTCTATCTTTGGAGCTTCCCATAAGAACAACACAGCTATCCGGGTCATGATTGAGTAGTTGATTGGCAAGTTCAGAAAAATGCTTAGATGGCCACTGCTTAGCTGGGCCAAACTCAGCGCCAGGTGCTAAGACATAAAAATTGGACCGAGGGAATGATGAGATTACATTGAGAGCGTTTTGTTGCTCAACAAAGCTAATCTGCAAACGCGGTTGCAACAAATGAGCTGCTGAGTCGTTATCTGGTAAACCAATTAAATTAGCTAAATGTAAATAGTGCGCCACCATGGGCGGGCGATTTTTTTTTGGTGGATTTGGCAGAAACTTAGAGAGCATTGGAGAACGAAGCTCTCCTTTGTAGGCAAATATTTTAGGGATTTTAGCCAATAAAGGGATGAGGATAGACTTCCAGCTATTGGGTAATATAAAAACTTGTTGGAAAGCCTCTTTTTTGAGTTGCTTGGCAATTGCAAAGCGTAGAGATAATTCAAGCTTACCATGCGAAAAATCAGCCTCAATTACCTGGTCGACATTTGGCATAGCTCGGTAGACAGGGGCGACCCAAGGGGTTGCTAATACAGCTAATGTTGCACCCGAAGTACTTAGTTTTTTAAGAAGAGGTTCCGACATCACTGCATCGCCAATCCAATTCGGAGCGATGATGAGTGTTCGGGACATCTCGATTAATGCCCTACCCGAGCGCCAGGTTTTAAATGATATTCAGCCCCACAATACGGACATTTTGCCTGGCCTGTGTGGGCGATATCTAAAAAAACTCTAGGGTGTAAATCCCAGTTTTTTGCCTTACCAGTTGGGCAATGAAGAGGTAAATCTTCAGTGCCTATTTCAATCGGAGTTTGGGTAGTGATCATATTTTGTTTACGTAAGTTAACCAAGAGCGGTACTTATCATTTTTACCTTTTACTATGTCAAAAAATACATTTTGTATTTTTTCCGTCACAGGACCTCTACCGCCGTTGCCAATCATACGATCATCGAGTTCACGAATTGGCGTCACTTCAGCGGCTGTTCCAGTAAAAAAGGCTTCATCTGCGCAGTACATCTCATCGCGGGTGATTCTTTTTTCACGAACCTCAATACCTAAATCATTGGCAATTGTAATAATAGAATCGCGGGTAATACCAGCCAAACAA
>Ga0209188_1001766_pt1 | contig 16795 bp, 15 predicted proteins | sample C_130625_EF_Meta_FD_187307 | JGI IMG/M metagenome (GOLD analysis project Ga0209188, IMG submission 187307) | Freshwater microbial communities from Lake Croche, Canada to study carbon cycling - C_130625_EF_MetaG (SPAdes) (version 2) | ecosystem: Environmental > Aquatic > Freshwater > Lake...
AAAACCGCCGAGGCGGTTTTTTTTCCGTCTGATTCGTGAAAATTAAACTGGCGCAAACATTAGACCACCATCAACATTAATGACTGATCCGCTCAAATAGCCACAGAGTGGTGAAGAGCAAAACACAGTTAAGTTAGCGATTTCATCAGGCTCAGTCATGCGTCCAAAAGGAAGCTTTTGAGTAAGTTCTGTCCAGCGCGCTTCGTCACCCAAGTTCTTTTTAGCATTCGTCTTCATCATATTTTCCATACGATCACTACGAGTAGGCGAAGGGTTAATACCGAATACACGAACGCCATGCTTGTGGCTAGTAGCACCAACACCTTGCGTAAATGCCATTAAAGCAGCATTTGCTGTAGCACCACAAATATATTCAGCACGTGGAGCTGCACCAGCCATACCAATAATATTACCGATAATGCCAGTACCTTTTTTCTCCATACTAGCCAAATACACTCTGGTCAAGTTAATGTAACCAAAAAGCTTTAATTCCCAAGCCTGTCTCCAACGCTCTTCGTTGATGTCGGCAATTGTTCCACCAGGAATGGCACCAGCATTATTAATTAAAATGTCTACATCACCAACTTTAGCAAAAAGAGCTTCTGCTGATTGAGGAGCGCCAAGATCGCACTCAACTGTTTCGCAAGTTACGCCATATTTGGATTCAATCGCAGCTTTTGCGTTAGCGAGATTCTTTGCATCACGAGAAGTGATGATTGGATGGGCGCCTTCAGCCGCATAGGCCATAGCAACAGCAAGACCGATCCCTTTTGAGCCGCCAGTAACGAGTACTTTTTTTCCTTTTAACTGCAAATCCATATCAAACCCTTTCAGAAGTTATTTAATTTTTAAAGCAAGTATTGAAAAACACTAGAAATTAAAGCCATAGACAATTTAATGATCAAGTGATCCATAAAATAAAAACATGTGATGAACAAATTTGTCTCTTATGATTTTTTAATTATGATACATGAGATTGTTAAAGTCTTGTTCAAAGCTAAACAAGTTTTGAGTCTCTAGGGTAACTACTTAGAAGAAGTTTGTTGACGTAAAATACAATTTGGAAAAAAATAGTATTAACAAATCATTTAATTAAATGAAGATTTGATCAATTAAATTAACCTTAAGGTAATGGAGACAGAAAATGTTTAGTAAAAAACTATTAGCGACCCTAGTATTGGGAGCTTCCTTTGGAACGGCGCAAGCACAAGCGCCCGCCGCACCAGCTGCTCCGGCCGCACCGGCAGAACTACGGATTGGTATAGTTTCATTCCTCTCCGGTCCTGGAGCTGCTCCGTTTGGAGTGCCTGCCCGTAATACTGCTGAGATGCTTGCTGATGCATTTAATAATGCCAAGGCTCCAGCTCCTTATAACGTCAAAGGTTTTGGTGGAATGCCTGTCAAGCTTGTTGTGATCGATGAAGCTGGCTCGCCAACGAACGTTGTAACTGAATATCGCAACTTGGTGCAACGTGACAAGGTTGATATTGTCATTGGTTATGTTTCCAGCGGCAATTGCTTAGCTGTAGCTCCAATTGCTGAAGAGTTAAAAACACTAACTTTGATGTATGACTGTGGTTCACCGCGTTTATTTGAAGAGAGCCCTAAAAAATATGTATTTAGAGCTGTTAATCATGCAACAGCCGATAGCGTAGGTGCCGCTCTGTACATTAAAGCGATTAAGCCAACTGCAAAGACATACTCTGGCTTAAATCAAAATTATGCATTCGGTCAAGACTCATGGTCAGATTTCCAAGGTGCTGTAAAAATGGTGATGCCACAGTTACAAGAAAAAACATCACAAATGCCTAAATTATTTGCTGGCCAATATAGTGCTGAAATTTCATCTTTACTAGAAAGTAAATCAGATGTGATTCACTCGAGTATTTGGGGTGGTGATATGGAAGCGTTTATTCTTCAGGCTGGTCCAAGAGGCTTGTTCAAGCAATCATCTGTGATTTTGACCGGTGGCGAAGTTTCTATGTTCCGTTTAGGTACAAAGATTCCTGAAGGAACCATTATTGGAGCTCGCGGACCTTATGGCGTCTATGCACCGAAGTCTGCATTGAATGATTGGTATCGCTCTACCATTATTGATCGTTATAACGCACCTCCAAATTTAGCTGCTTATCAAATGGCACACACTTTCATGGCTACCAAATTAGCTTTTGAAAAAGCCCTTGCAGCTAACGGCGGTAACAAACCTAGCTCTGACCAAATTGCAGATGCAATGCGTGGTATGACTTATGAAGGTCCAGGTGGCATTCATAAATTCAACTTGAGCAATGGTCATCAAGCTACAGCTGAAATGGTTTATGGACGTGTGAAGCATGTAAATGGTCAGATTCAGTTAGTAGACCAAAAGCGCTTTACACCAGACCAAGTAATGCCACCAGATGGCGTTAAGGCTGCTGATTGGATGGCGTCTAAAAAGCAATAAAAATCTTATTTCTTAGTAAAAAATGACGAGGCCTCGCGCCTCGTTTTTTAAGGGTTTCTCATGTCAAATTTGTTGATTGTTCTCATTGATGGGATTAATTATGCGGCTTGGTTATTTATTTCAGCCGTTGGATTAACACTCATTTATGGCGTCATGCGTGTTCTGAATGTGGCGCATGCTAGTTTTTATGCATTTGGTTGTTATGTTGCTGTCACACTGGCTGGTTTTTGGTTTAGCCATAACTACCCACCGCACTTATCCTTTTTTGCCTTATTCGGTGCATCATTCGTCGCTGGATTTATCGTTGGCTGGATCTTAGAGAGGTTTTTACTCCGTTATCAATATGCTAAAGATGAAGTCGTTATTTTATTAATTACATATGCGGTCTTTTTAATTTTGGATGATGTCTTAAAACTCATTTGGGGCGTAGATCCTTATTACGCATCGGATCCATATGAACTATTGGGTAACTTTAGTGTTGGTGAAATGATCTATCCAAACTATTACTTGTTAATGGTTGGTGCGGCGCTGATACTAGGTTTAGGCTTGACGTACATGTTAAAGATGACACGTTCTGGCAAGCTCCTCGTGAGCGTGATTCATGATCGTGAAATTAGTTCTGCCATGGGTATTAATGTAGGAAGATTTTTTAGTTTGACCTTCTCATTTGGATGTGCCCTTGCCGCCATCGCTGGAGGAATCACAACACCGACTATTTCAGTAGTACCTGGATTAGGTGTAGATGTGATTGTTCTGTCATTTGCTGTGGTGGTTACTGGAGGGCTTGGAAGTTTGCCAGGAACGGCATTAGCCGCAATCATTATGGGTGTTGTGAGATCGTTCTGCGTTCACTATGTTCCACAATTAGAATTATTTGTTATTTTCTCAGTGATGGCTTTAGTTTTGGTATTTCGCCCTAGAGGATTGTTTAGTTTGGCAGAGGCAAGAAAGATATGAAGCTTGATAAATCTTTAGTAGTGATGTTGGGTCTTCTTGTGGCGATTTTTGCTGCATCACCTTGGATCCCACAATGGATATTGTTTATTATTACCTTGGCTGGGGCTAATGGTCTTGTCGTCTTAGGTCTCATGCTTTTTATGCGCTTAGGATTGGTTTCATTTGGTCAGGCCTTATTCTTTTGTGCTGGAGCATACACAACAGGAATGTTGAGTTTGTTATTAAAAGTATCAGATATCATTCTCTTAATGGTGGCGAGTGGCATTATTGCTGGCTTGCTTGCATACTTGCTTGGATTCTTACTTGCCAAGTACCGGGCAATCTTTTTTGGTTTATTGTCTTTGGCATTTTCGATGATTCTGTATGGTGTCTTAGTCAAGAGTGAGACCCTAGGTTCAACCGATGGTTTTACCGTCAATGGTTTGACCATCTTGGGCTTGGTTCCAGATCCAACACAAATGAAGATTGTTTTATTTGGCATAACCATTATTGTTGTGATGGCGTCCTTGTTATTCGTTAACATGGTACTCAAAAGTCCTCGAGGTCTTTTACTAACAGCGATTCGAGATAATGAGATTCGTGCTGAGTACATGGGCGCATCTGCGAAAAGTACGATTCACTTAATTTATGTGATTGCAGGTGTTCTATCAGGATTTGGCGGGGCAATTGCGGCGATGGTTTCAGGCCATATTGACCCGAATATGACTTTCTGGACAACCTCTGGTGAATTTGTCTTTATTGCCATCTTAGGTGGTATTGGAAGTGTTAGTGCACCGTTCATTGGAGCATTAATCTTTGGTGTGATTCAAACGATTGCTTATGGTTACTCACCAAATACATGGCAAATGACTATTGGTATTTGTTTAATTGCAGTCATCTTAGTATTGCCAGATGGCTTATGGTCATTAATGGCAAAGATGAGGAAAAATTCTCGTGTCTAAAATTATTCTTACCGCTCATAATTTAAATAAAAGCTTCGGGGCTGTAACGGCAGCTTCTGAAATCAATGTCGATGTTGCAGAAGGTTCTTGTATTGGCTTAATTGGTACCAATGGTGCCGGTAAAACAACATTTGTAAACATGATCACTGGTTACCTCAAGCCAGATACTGGTGTGATTACATTTAATGGTGTTGATATTACCAGTTTGCCCCCTAGAAAAATCACTCAACTTGGTATCTGTCGTTCATTTCAGATACCGCAGTTGTACAACACGATGACTGCACTTGAAAACCTAGAAGTGAGTTTTGGCATTATTGCTCTCCAAGAAAGTAAGGGTGCTTTAACAACGAGCTCGAAAGCCATCATTCCTTCCTATGGTAAGACGATCCGTGAACTTGCTCTAGAGAGTATTGAGAAATATGGTTTGTTGCAATATAAAGATCAGGCCACGAAAATATTGCCAGGTGGTGTCCGAAAGGTATTAGATATTGCTATGGCTATGTCCACACGACCTAAAATTTTATTTTTGGACGAACCAACTAGTGGCGTTTCTGCAGAAGAAAAATTTGACATGATGGATATGATCATGCAAGTGATTCGTGATGCTGGAACTACTGTTTTATTTGTTGAACATGATATGGAAGTAGTCATGCGCTACTCACAACGCGTCCTTGCCTTTTATGAAGGCAAAATTATTGCAGATGATCATCCGGATATTGCATTGAAAGATGATCGGGTTCTTAAATATATTGTTGGCCACAGCCAGGCTCAACATGTTTTAGCGGAGAAATCAGATGCTTAAAATTTCAGGGCTAAATGTATCCATTCAATCGGTAGATATTCTTCGCAATGTTTCTATCGAAATGCCAAGTGCATCAATGGCTGGTCTTGTTGGTAGAAATGGTGCCGGTAACCACACTCATGAAAAGTATCATGGGTATTTTGCCTGCAAAATCAGGAAGTATTGAATTTAATGGCGAAGACTTACTAAAAATGCCTACGAATTTGCGTAACATGTCAGGTATTGGTTATATGCCTGAAGATCGGCGATTGATTCCTGATTTAACTGTAGAAGAAAATATTTTGATTCCATTATGGGCAAATAAATCCAAGGAAACACAACCGCGCTTAGATTATGTATACCATTTGATTCCTGAGCTCATTGAATTTGCTCCAAGAAGAGGTCTGCAACTCTCAGGTGGTCAGCAAAAGCTGGTTGCCCTGGGCCGTGCACTCATGATTGGTACCAAACTATTACTTTTGGATGAGCCCTTTGAAGGGGTTGCGCCTGCACTTGCGCAGCGCTTGGTTGATGTGATTGGTCAACTCAAGAGCGAGGGTATGGCTGTGATCTTCTCGGAATCTGATTTGCAACACTCTCGCCATCTCGTCCAAAGTGTGTTTGAAATTGACCGTGGCATTTTGACCACTAAGTCAAATCAAGCTTAATTGATTTAGGCGGGTACTTGGATTGTATTTCCTGTCTCCACTGATTGAACAATGGACTCAAACATAGCAATCGTTTGTCCCATTTGGAGCGGTGAAATAGGGTAGGGTGTCGTTTTGAGTTGGCTGATATCGCCTTCATGAAAATCCTTTGGAATGGCATTAGCAAAGGCCTCGAGCTCCGCTTTTACTGAGTCAACTGGCGCTAAGGTATGACGATCGGTGCGACCACCTTTATAGCGGACGATTACTTCGTTTTCACCAACTGCTTCGATAGATGCTTGATCACCAAAAATATGTACTCGCCAAAAAATGGGCGTTGCTCTTACCATGGCGAAGTACCCGCTCAAGCCATTCACAAATTGGATACTCACCGAAGTCGTATCACGAGGGTCAGCACCTGCTCTGAGTGAGCTCACAGAAGCGCGTACTTGAGAGGCTGGCCCCATAAGATTTACAAAAGCTTCGATGAGGTGTATCCCAGTGCCAGTCAGACCGCCAGCTGGAGATTCCGCAGGAGATTCACGCCAATCTGAAAAGAACTTTGACGAATGTTCGTTGCTGTAATGACCCTCGATATGAAGGATTTGTCCAAGGATATTACTGTTAACCAGTTCGCGCGTTTTCTCCATAGAGGGCCAAAAATGTTTATTTTGACCAACCGCTAGAACCACGCCATTGCTAGCACATGCTTGAATCGCTTCTTGTGCTTGTACATAATTCAGTGTCAATGGTTTCTCACAAAAAACATGCTTACCGGCATTCGCGGCCGCAATAATTTGTTCAGCATGTAATGAATGTGGAGTAGCAAGTACGACAGCTTTAATTTCGGGTTGAGCAAGAGCGAACTCAAAACTATCCGCTAGTTGCATGGACATTTTGTTTGCAAACTCTTGCGTCTCGTTAATTTCTTTCGTAACACCTAAAGAGAAATGAATCTGTTTACTTTTATGTTGAACGGACTGGGCAATATTTTTACCCCACCAGCCCATGCCAATCAGTGCTGCATTAATCATTATTGTTCCTTATTCTGCGATATATTTTTGAATGACAGACTCATTAACTTCAATACCTAAGCCAGGCAATGAAGAAATCTGGAAGAATCCTTGATTGGGTTGATCTTGATGACTCACCACATCAGCGGCAAGGTAGAGGTGGGTTGGACTGACACCCCAATTAACGTTGGGTAAAACCGCACTTAAGTGTAATAAAGCGGCGGCACCAATACCTGTTTCAGCCATTTTGCTAGCCAAATTAATTTGTAGATTAAAGGCTTCGCAAAGATGACCAGCACCGATTACGCCTGATAAGCCACCGAGTTTTAGTGTTTTCAAAGAAACGCCTTGAACACCATCTTTTGCCGCGTTCAGAATCTCATCTGTAGAAGTGACAGATTCATCTAAACCGATGGGAATAGGACTTGATTGAGCAAGAGTGCGAATCCCTTGCAGATCCTTTTTATGAAGAGGTTGCTCAAGATAGGCAAGCCCAGTATTTTTAACGGCTTGTACATATTGAGTTGCTTGTTCTAAATTCATCCCCATATTGGCATCAGCACAAATTTGCAGGGTATCGCCAAATTTTTCTCTCATGGCAATCGTAAGAGCAATATCATCATCGAGTGATTTAACACCTAACTTCAGTTTAAAAAAGCGATAGCCCTGTTCCCACTTCAGTTGCGACTCAGCAAGATCCTTCTCAATACTGCTATTACCGATAAGCCATAAAGGAGGAACCTTGTCACGTTTTTGACCACCCAATAAAACATGCACAGGAACGCCAAGATGTTTTCCTAATAAGTCATAGAGAGCAACATCAACTGCGGCAACAGTACTTTTAGCATTTTTGGCAATCTGATTTAATTGATTGGTAATCCCAGATAATCCTAGAGCATTTTTACCAATCAAAAATGGATGAATTTCTTGATGAAAGCTAGAAAGCATATCTGTTAAGGAGGCACCACCGTGACTAGGAGCTGAAGAAGCCTCTCCCCAACCAACGAGCCCATTTTCGGCCTCAATCCTAATTAAAAGATTTTCGACTGTGCTCAGTTCAACGCCAGCCATTAGAACAATCTTATTTAATGGTAATTGAAGACCAAAAGCATCAACACGCTTGATCAAAAGGGGTTCGGCTAGTTTGATGGATGTTGTCATATATTTTCCCTTTAAGGATTTTGATTTTTTAATCGGTTTTGAAAAATAGCTTCATAGATGATGGCATTATCAAGATCAGCATGACCATCTTGTAATTGAGATTGCAAGAGCTTAATATAGACCTCGGCTAATGGCAGCATCAATCCGGCGTTTTCCGCTAAATCAGCGATTAAGCCAAAGTCTTTTAAACTCTGCCCCACTTTACTTTGTGGTTGGTCGTACTGCCTAGCAACCATAAGTGGGCCTTTAATTTTCATGACACTTGAAGCAGCAGCTGAGTTTTGTAAGGTCTTTAAAAGATTTTCAGGGTTTAAGCCAAGTTTTACACCAAAGTTAAGTCCTTCGGCTAGGGCTGCTCGGTGTAATCCAAGTACTAAATTAATTGCTAACTTAGCTTTACTTGCATCACCTGCGGGGCCAATAAATTGGCGATTAGGTGTAATGACATCTAATAGATCACCAAGTTTGTTCGCAAGGTCTAGAGAGCCACCCATCAAACCTAAACAATCTCCTCTAGCGAGTTGCATACTCGTTCCAGAAATCGGCAACTCGAGGAAGTGGTGACCAGCTTTTTCCACATCGATAGCGATTTGACGGATTTCATGTGGATCACACGTACTTGTACAAATCGCAGTTAAAGACCCTTTTGCATGAGCAAATAAGCCATCTGGAGCAAACAAGGTATTGCGAACCTGGTCAGTATTAAACACGGCCAGTAGGATCACTTCACAGGATGCGGCTATTTTGGTAAGACTGGCTGAGCGATGCTCACCGAGATGATCCATTTGTTGCGGATTAATATCATAGCCAAGCACGCGCAGCGCAGCTGCATCAAGGCGTTTAATTAAACTTTGACCCATCAGACCCAAACCGACGACACCAATAGGCTTTGTTAAATTGCTAGGAAATAAACTCATGCTTGATTGGTCAAGGGAATAATGTTTGTCAAAGGTTGGGTAATACTTGCTTGCATGAGGTCGTTAGCACTCCATGTTTGAAGCTCTTTCGCGCTAGCAAGAACATCAGCCATCATTTGATTTGCTGGATACCCCTTACTTTGCAAATTAAGTAATAATTGTTCTTGAACGGGTTTGACTCTTTCGCGCCAAAGTTGTTGTTCAGTTTGGCTTAACTGAATAAATTCCATACCAGCATCTTGAAAAATAGAACATGCTTTAGCACCGGCTAAACCATAAAAGATTTGTGCCCCCGCTTGCGCTAATGATCTGAGCCATTGATTGAAAATGATTTGTAAATGAGAGGGAAGTTTTTCCCAAAAAAGGTGAGATAAACCATACTCTAAATTGACCCTGACCAAATTAGCACTTGTTCGGTATTTGGCAAACTTATAAAGCCCGACCGTTTGAGCGGCGCTATCAGAAATAGATACAGCAAAGACTTGTTCCGATTCAAATTGTTTTTTCGCCTCAGGAGTACTGCAACCAACAGGGATTGCACCGAGGGCTTTGAAAATGTCAGATTCAACACCATTGCTACAAGCAATCCTTTGATTTTCTAAATCCTTCAGTGTACGAATAGGGGCGCGACTAAATAAGTTGTATTCACTTGTAGCAACCATCCGCCCCATATAAATACCGTGTTTTTCCACATCTTGACTAAAGTAAGGTCGATAGAGTTTTTCAGAAACTGCCGTAGCTAATTCGGCGCTATCAAAAATAAAAGGTAGGCTAAGAATTTGTGCTGCGGGGAAAAGTTCAGCATCCCAGGCGGAGTAAACAGGGCATAAATCAGTTAGTCCAGATTGAAGTGCTTCGATACCTTCTCTTTCAGGATGTAACGAACCACCCCAAAATGCTTGAACGCCAATAGCACCTTTAGTCATCACTAGTAGCCTTTTAAAAGCAGGCTCAAAAACATCTTGGACAGCAGGGGATTGACCAGGGATATGCGCACTGACCCGTAAAACAAATTCTGGTGAAGTGGCAGGTATTTCTGCATCTTTAACATCTAACCAATGGCGTGCGGAAAGGGTTTTATCGAGAACTTGCTGGGTGGTGTCTGTACCGATGATTTGACGATGATTCATGCTAAAGGCCTGCTAAATGATGTATTGAAGTATTTCATATAATGTATTTTTTAATGTCTCAAGCTCTATTGTAAGCAAAAGAATACTCATAAGGGATTAAACTGTATAGATTCAAGTATTGAGATAAACAAATGCCCTTACCACCCAGCTTGGCAAATCTACGAATTCCTTTGATTGGTGCACCACTATTCATCATTGCGCAGCCGGAATTAGTCATTGCACAATGCTGTGCGGGCATCGTTGGAGCATTCCCTGCCCTCAATGCAAGACCAGCAGAAATGCTTGATGAATGGTTAACCCATATTAAAGCTAGTTTGGCTCAGGAAAAAAAAGATTATCCAGAAAAAGTCATTGCCCCGTTTGCCGTTAATCAAATTGTGCATGCATCCAATGAACGATTACAAGGTGATTTGCAATTGTGTGTAAAGCATGAAGTTCCAATTGTTATTACGAGTTTGCGACCACCTGGAGAAGTCGTGGAAGCAGTGCACTCCTATGGAGGCTTGGTGTTTCACGACGTCATTAGTGTGCGACACGCCCAAAAGGCGATCGAAATGGGAGTTGATGGCTTGATTTTGGTTTGTGCCGGTGCTGGAGGGCATGCGGGACTCATGAGTCCATTTGCGCTCATTACTGAGGTTAGAAAATTTTGGGATGGTCCATTGATCTTATCGGGAGCTATGTCCAAAGGGGAACATATTTTTGCAGCTCAGGCGATGGGAGCAGACATGGCTTATATGGGAACAAGGTTTATTGCCTCCAAGGAAGCGATAGCGCCCGATGCTTACAAACAAAGCCTGGTTGATAGTCAAGCGACTGACATTGTTTACACGAACTTATTTACAGGTGTGCACGGCAACTATCTGCGATCGAGCATTATGGCTGCTGGGCTAGATCCTGAGCATCTTCCAAAGCCCGAAGAACGGGCAATGAATTTTTCAAGCCCATCAGCCAAAGCTTGGCGAGATATATGGGGTGCAGGTCAGAGTGTATCTGGAATAGACTCAGTGGAAACTGTGCAGGTCATTGTTGATCGATTGGTAGATGAATATACCCAAATCAAATCAAAATTATGTACATAAATCAATCTTTAGCCGTGTTTTATAAATGATTCAAATCACTGAACTTCGTTTACCCATTGATCACACACCAGAAGAACTCCGCAAGAGTGTGATTGATAAATTACAGATCGATCCTAGCGATCTGGTGCGATTTAACATTTTCAAACGTAGCCATGACGCGCGTAAAAATAGTGCTCTGTCCTTGATCTACAACATTCATGTTCAGGTGAATCATGAAGAAGAGCTCTTAAAGAAGTTTGCTCACGACCCACATATTCAAGTAGCTCCAGATACACAATATCACTACCTTGCCAAGGCACCGCCAGGGTTTACTAAAAGACCGATTGTCATTGGTTTTGGACCATGCGGTATTTTTGCTGCTCTTTTACTAGCGCAAATGGGATTTAAGCCTATCGTCTTAGAAAGAGGAAAGGCGGTTAGACAAAGAACGCAGGACACATGGGGCTTGTGGCGAAAAAACATACTACAACCTGAATCCAATGTTCAGTTTGGTGAAGGTGGAGCGGGATTATTTTCCGATGGTAAGTTATATAGTCAGATCAAGGACCCTCAGTTTTATGGCAGAAAAGTGATTGCCGAATTTATTAAGGCAGGAGCGCCCCCTGAAATTGAATTTGTCGCGAAGCCCCATATTGGAACTTTTCGATTAGTTGGTGTGGTTGAGCGGATGCGAGAAGAAATCATCCAACTTGGTGGCGAGATTCATTTCTCTAGCCATGTGACAGAGTATCTCATTGAAAAAGGTGCCATACGGGGCGTTAATCTTGCTGATGGCCAGCAATTTTTCTCCGACCATATTGTTTTAGCATTAGGACATAGTTCACGTGACTCGTTTTATGCACTCCATCATGCAGGCGTTTTTATGGAGCCCAAGCCTTTTTCTGTCGGGTTTCGTATTGAGCATCCACAGTCTATTATTGATCAGGCAAGATTAGGGCCACACGCAGGTAACCCTATTATTGGTGCGGCTGACTATAAACTAGTCCATCACGCCAAAAATGGACGAGCGGTATATAGTTTTTGTATGTGTCCAGGAGGCACCGTGGTAGCAGCCACATCAGAGCCTTTTCATGTGGTTACCAACGGCATGAGTCAATACTCTCGTAATGAACGAAACGCGAACGCTGGAATCGTTGTGGGTATTACCCCACAAGATTACCCAGGCGGGCCACTTGCAGGCATAGAGTTTCAAAGAGCAATAGAAGCACAAGCATACCTACTTGGGGGATCAAATTACGAAGCGCCTGGTCAATTGGTGGGAGACTTTATTCAAGGTCGCCCATCCACACAGCTAGGGTCCGTGATACCTTCATACAAACCCGGTGTGCACTTAACGGATTTACGCAATAGCCTACCAGAATATGTGATACATGCGATGCAAGAAGCGATACCTGAGTTTGATAAAAAAATCAAAGGTTTTGCTATGCATGATGCGATTTTAACTGGCGTTGAAACGAGAACATCCTCACCACTTCGCATCACCCGGGGACGTGATTTTCAGAGTGTCAATATACAAGGTTTATATCCTTCCGGAGAGGGAGCTGGTTATGCGGGAGGTATCTTATCCGCAGGTGTCGACGGCATCAAAGTTGCTCAGGCAGTTGCCTTGAGCCTGGTTGGTGCATAAAGCAAAACAGTCGATGACTTAATTAAATCGTACAATACTTTTATCAAAAATATTTAGGGAAATAAATGAAAATCAACAGACTGATACTGCTCGGCGCAATTATTTTTAGCATGTCCAGTTCTTTTGCTCAAACTGGTGCAGTTGTTTCAGTTAATGGCAATAAGATTATGCAAAAAGAAGTTGATGGTATTGTTAAAAATGCAGTTGCAAGAGGAGCAAAAGATTCTCCAGAATTACGTCAAGCGATTGTTAATGACCTCATCTTGCGAGAAGCAATTATGCAAGATGTGAAAAAATCAGGTATTGAAAAAAAAGGGGATAATCCAGAAAAAATAAAACTTGCGCAACTACAAGTATTGCAAGAACTTTGGTTTGAAGATTATTTAAAAGCGCATCCTATCAGCGAAGCTGATGTTAGAGCGGATTATGATCGTCAAGCAAATTTGACCAAAGAGGGTCGTAATTCAAACGAATACAAAATATCGCAAATTGTTGTTGCGACCGAATCAGAGGGAAAAGATATTATTGGGCAACTCAATAATGATAGTAGTGCGTTTGAAAAAATTGCTAAAGAGAAGTCATTAGAAAAAGCAACAGGATCTCAAGGTGGCGTTATTCCTAATTGGGTATTGCCGGATATGGTGGTAGCCCCCTTAGGAGATGCTCTTGTCAATATGACGAAGGGTAAAATAGATCCAAAGCCAGTAAAAACCAATATTGGTTGGCATGTGATACGCGTGGATGATATTCGTAAATTCAAAATGCCAAGTTACGAAGAAGCAAAAGGTAATATATACCAGGGCTTAGTCACCAGAAAAAAACAAGAAGCGGTTGATGCCTTAATCAAGAAAACAACCATCACAAAAGCGAATTAATTTTTTCGCAGTATTGCAGTTGCCGTTTCGAACTCGCAAAGCATTTCTATCCAAGAACTTGGAATAGGGGTGCTTTTTTGGGTTGAAGTGTTGACATAAACATAGATCATTTCGCCGCTGACCAATAAGAGCTCATTGCGATAAATTTCTAAAAGAATCACAAGAGACGAATTGCCTATTTGGCTACAGCGCACACCAATATCAAGAACATCATCAAACTGTGCGGAGGCGTGATATTCAAGAGATGCTTTTTTGACAAAAAGTTCTATACCCTGTTCTGCTTGAAGAAGCGGAGAAGGAAGATTGACAGCACGCCAATACTCAGTCAGTGCCACATCAAAATACGTAAGGTAGTGGCCATTAAAGACAACCGCCTGCATATCGACCTCCGCCCAACGTACGCGAAGTTGATGAAAGTAATTAAAGTTGGACTTTGCCATGATTAATAAAAAAAATGTGGAATAGCATTTATACAATAAAAAGGAGCCTAAAAAGGCTCCTTCAGGGATTTGATGAAAACTCTTAATGAAAAGTCGGTGTGGGCATAGCAAAAGAGACAAAGCCGGTAATCTTCACCAATAACTCATTAAATTCCTCTTGAGTAACGGGTAGCAAGCCTCTTGCAGCTCTACGACGATTAAAAGTATCCAATTCTTGTACATCTGAACCACTTAAAGTAGCATTAGAAGAGTATCTAGTAACATCATTCGTATTCATTAAAATCTCCAATCTTTATCATCTAGGCTTACATTTTGTGAAAATTTCACATAAATTGTTTAACCTTGTGTATTCAACGCAGGGAATACACTTAAGTTGACAAAATAATTAATTAATTAAAAAAATCTTTAAATAATTAATTATGTTAAGTTATTGAATATATTGAACTAATTAAAATTAAGGTCTTACAGACTCACATGTTCTTCAGAATTTTTAAATATCTTGCTATTACTTTAGGGTGTTTGGGCGTATTAATGACTGGTGGCATTTGGTACGCGCAGTCCCATGTATCGGGTTGGGCAAAGGCATATGCACAAGAATTTGGCCAGTCAATTGGTTATCTTATTGATTTTAATGAATTAAATGTAAGTATTCATGGGCCCAAAGTCACTCTTTCAGAGCTCAAAGTAGTGGAATTAGCCAATCAGCATCATTTATTGGATATCAAGAACCTGCAAGTAAAGGCTTCTTGGCTCCCCTTGCTACAGAAAAAAATAGAGATCAGTGATATTCAGATTGATCAAGCGCATTTAGTCCTCGAAAAATCTACAGATCAATGGAATTGGTTGAAGTTTGTTGAGGCGATTCAAAAAAAATTCCCAGCAAAAGAGCAAGACAAACCATCCAAGCCGATGGCGTTTTTGATTAAAGAACTTCGATTTAAGGATGGCAGTTTGAAGGTCTATGACGCCAAGATGAAAATTGATATAGTGCCCCTGAATTTCGAGTTAAAGAATGCAAGCAATATCGATAAGACCGGCAAACTTGGTGGCTTAGAGACCCAGTATGACTTTGATTTGGGGCAGGTTAGTTTACCGATTTCAAAATCAGAAAAGCCACTACAGTTGGGGCACGTGCTTATAGGTGGCGATTTTGATTTAGATGCTAACAAAGATATGATCATTGCGATGAAGGCCAAAATAGACGAGGGCATCATTGATTCGAAAACATATATTTATAAAACACAAAACAAAATAGAAAGTGATATACATCTTGAGCAATTAAGCTTAGTGCCATTCATTGATTTTGTGACCCCGAAAGTGAGTCGAGCTGATAAGTCTGGCAAGGCCTTCGGAGACTTTAAGTTTATTCGCCAAGATAAAAACATGACCATTGATGGCGATCTTAATATTGAAAATGTAAGTCTAGCGCCATTAATCAGTTTAGCGCCTACCGTCAATACCATCTATGCCAAATCAGGTGGTGCAAGCGGAAAATTGAAAATTCATTATGATCCGCAAAATACCAATGTCGAAGGGGATATCAAGCTGCAAGAGTTTGCCATATTTGAGCCGGATAAGACAAGTGAGTTATTGGGATGGAAATCCGCGAATATTCAAAAATTTTATTTTGAAGAAAATCCCCGCGCAAGAAAATTGCGTGTTGAGGATGTTAAGGTCGACGGTCTTAAGGGAAGATTTGTTATCTATGGGGATAAAAGTTCTAATTTTCGAAGAATGTTTAAACCTTCAAGCGCTGAAATTAAACGTATAGATACAGAAAAAACAAAAAAGATCACTGAACCAACAGAGTCTAAACAATCGAGGACAACACAACCAGAGTCCATGTCGCAAGTGAGATCACCATTGATATTACCTGTGGTGAGCAATCCCAAGACAAGCTCCTCGAAATCAAATTCAACCACAACTACAACTACAACACCTGATGATGAGGATCTGCAAGAATCAAAAGCGGGGGCAACTAAAAAGCCTTTTAACTTTAATATGAAGTCGATAGAAATTATCAGAGGCTTGATTGAGTTTTCAGATTTCTCGATCAAGCCAAACTTTAAAGTGAATATAGAAAATTTTCATGGCACACTGATTGGCATTAGCACATACCCAAAACGCTATGCAACTGGAGCATTTGAAGGTTTGATTGCCCCAAGTGGAGATATGAAGTTAAATGCAAAAATTGCATTTGAAGATTCACGCAGAAATAATGATGTGCAATTATCCTTTCGGCGGATTCCGTTGGCTTCGATTAATCCTTACTACACTACCTTTGCAGGATACGAAGTAAACGGCGGTAATTTATCTTACGACTCAAGCTACCTTACTAAAGACGGTAATTTAAAAGGCGATAATCGCTTCGTTATTAATCAAATGCAACTCGGTAATAAGGTCCCCGATTACCAAGGTAAAAATATCCCTATGGAGCTCATCATTGCTCTCCTAGAAGATGAAAATGGGGTGATTGACCTCAATCTCAAGGTGGAGGGGAATGTCGATAAGCCGGATTTTAAAATTGGCGATTTAATCTGGGATGCCGTGTGGACAATTGTTGGTAATGTGGTGAGTGCCCCATTTAAGATGATTGGTCGCTTAATTGGTATAGAGGGATATACAGGGGTATATTTTGAGCCAGGCAAAAGTACACTGCGACCATCAGAATCTTTAAAGTTAGAAAATATTGTCGCGGGGATGCAAAAGAGACCTAAAACTCAGCTAAAAATTAATGGGGTGTACGACCCACAAGAGGATAGGATTAATTTAAATACTGAAAAA
>Ga0209188_1001767_pt1 | contig 16789 bp, 7 predicted proteins | sample C_130625_EF_Meta_FD_187307 | JGI IMG/M metagenome (GOLD analysis project Ga0209188, IMG submission 187307) | Freshwater microbial communities from Lake Croche, Canada to study carbon cycling - C_130625_EF_MetaG (SPAdes) (version 2) | ecosystem: Environmental > Aquatic > Freshwater > Lake | place...
GTTGTTACCAGTGGAGACATCATAAGTGATCGCTGCTGCGGTCGTACCTGGGTTGCTCACCAATGTGATCGCACCCGTCTGACTAATATTATTGTTTGAGCGGAAGGTGATGTTACCGCCGACAACATTGTCCGCGATGGCTCCGGTTTGGCTAATGCCTGTGCCGGATTGATTGGAATTATTACCCGTGACGACGAGGTTACCGCCGCCCGCATTGAGTGTGATAGCTCCGAGATTCACCGCCGTGCCGCTAGCACTATTAATAGTACCTGTGATCGTGGCGGATTTAGCGGTGATGAGTCCAGTCTGGCTCACGCCGGCGCCAGACGTTGAAGTGGCAGACAGTGTGACTGCGCCCGTTGAAGCATTTAAAGCGTAGGCACTCGAGTAGGCAGTGCTGGTTCCACTTTGGGCTGAGATGATGATATCACCGGCGGTCGAGGTCACCGCGGCGTTCAACTGCATGCCGTAATTACCAGTGGTCGTTCCCGTCAGCGTGACATTATTCTTAGCGGAGATTGTCGCGCTGGTGAGCGTGTAAATACCTAAGCTCCCCGTTGAACTAGCAATACCGTTAGCAGTGAAAGAACCCAAAGGAGCGGAGATGGCCCCCGAGTTTAAATAGATGGCCGCATTGCCCGCTACTTCATAACCCGTAAGGCTAATGTTCCCAGTAGTTGCCGTAACGAGTGCGGCCGTGCTGTTAATATATAAACTGCTACCGGCGGTGCCAGCGACGCTGATGCCAACACCATCAATATTACCGGTTGCAGCGAGCAATGATCCTGTGGTGTAGACGCCGTGTAAGTTAGTACCAGCCGTGGCGCCCTTGATAGTGATGCCCTTCGCACCGCTCAAGGCTCCGCTTATATTGATGCCGTTTGTGGTAGTCGTGGCGTAAGTGGCGGCGTTTGCTGAAGTGATAAAACCACTAACCGCTGTTCCTGATGTAGCGCCATAAGTATTATCTAAAACAATTGTACCAGGGAGCGGAATCGCTGCGGTGGCGAGGGCGCCAGAGACCGTGATGGAAGAACCCTTTGACTTAACGTTCAGGTTGATATCACTGGTCGAAGTTGCAGCTGCGACGGTGAGCGTGCCGATAGTAACAGCGGAGGCGTTTGAGCCAGTGGTCGCGTCAAAGAGAATCGAACTTGCTAGACCGTTCGTATTGATGGCGCTCGCGATCGTACCAGTCTGCGTAATCTTATTATTCGAAATCAACGAGAGACTCGAACCGTTGGCGAGATTGATGGCGCCGACGTCGACCCCGAGATTGGAACCTGCGGCAGTGTCGTTACCCGTGAAGCTGATATTGGATCCAGCACCCGTGACGGTGAGCACATCAACCGTCGCAACGGTAGTCGCGGTGGTGCTTGTCGCGTTGAGAGTGATACCAGTTTTTGCGCTGATGGTTGCACCAGTGACGATGTTGATGGCGCTTCCGGTCGTGGCGACAGAGGTCAGACTAACGGATCCGTTAGTGGAAGTGAGCGTACCAGCGGAAGATGAACCAGAATAGGCGATGGCCGTAGAGCCGAGAGCGTTAACGACGATATTTCCATTGGCCGTATTAACAGCGGTGGAGGTTTGAATCGCGTTGAATCCGTTCGAAACACCCGAGAGGAGGATGTTCTTGTTGGCATACATCGCATCGTTGAGAGTGAGACCAATCGCTCCGACCGCGTTGGTCGCTGTAACGGTGCTCCCATTCGTGTTATCAATGGTTAGAATGCCCGGGAGCGGAATCGCGCTCGTGCCGACTGTGCCAGGATTTAAGGCCGAGCCCTTCGACTTAATAGTCAGATTTACATCGCTCGTGCTGCCAGTAATGAAAGTAATGTTACCCGTTGTAATCGCAGATGCGTTTGATCCCGTCGTAGTATCGAAGATTAAATTGCTGGCTACACCGTTCGTATTGATGGCGCTCGCAATTGTACCAGTCTGCGTAATCTTATTATTCGAAATCAACGAGAGACTCGAACCGTTGGCGAGATTGATGGCGCCGACGTCGACCCCGAGATTGGAACCTGCGGCAGTGTCGTTACCCGTGAAGCTGATATTGGATCCAGCACCCGTGACGGTGAGCACATCAACCGTCGCAACGGTAGTCGCGGTGGTGCTTGTCGCGTTGAGAGTGATACCAGTTTTTGCGCTGATGGTTGCACCAGTGACGATGTTGATGGCGCTTCCGGTCGTGGCGACAGAGGTCAGACTAACGGATCCGTTAGTGGAAGTGAGCGTACCAGCGGAAGATGAACCAGAATAGGCGATGGCCGTAGAGCCGAGAGCGTTAACGACGATATTTCCATTGGCCGTATTAACAGCGGTGGAGGTTTGAATCGCGTTGAATCCGTTCGAAACACCCGAGAGGAGGATGTTCTTGTTGGCATACATCGCATCGTTGAGAGTGAGACCAATCGCTCCGACCGCGTTGGTCGCTGTAACGGTGCTCCCATTCGTGTTATCAATGGTTAGAATGCCCGGGAGCGGAATCGCGCTCGTGCCGACTGTGCCAGGATTTAAGGCCGAGCCCTTCGACTTAATAGTCAGATTTACATCGCTCGTGCTGCCAGTAATGAAAGTAATGTTACCCGTTGTAATCGCAGATGCGTTTGATCCCGTCGTGGTATCGAAGATCAAATTGCTGGCTGTACCGTTCGTGTTAGCGGCATTCGCAATTGTACCAGTCTGATTGATAATATTATTCGAAACAAACGAAAGACCAGAACCGCTCGCTAAACTAATTGCACCAGATGTGACGATACCGTTGGCGCTGCCCGCAGCAGTATTGTTGGCTGTGATAGAAAGATTAGAACCCGCACCGGTGAGTGTGATGGCTCCGAGATTGGCAATGCTCGCACCAGTGGCGCCGGTCGCATTAACAGTGACGCCAGTCTTAGCCGAAAGCGCACCCGTGTAATTGAGCGGAATCGCTGTCGAGTTCGTCGTTGAAGTAATTGAGATGGCTCCGAGGCTCGAAGTAATCGCACCACTTCCGTTGATACCATTCTGAGCGGAAGACGTGGCTGTATGTGTAGAACTATTTGTGATCGTGACACCAGTGGCGCCATTAACCGCGGCATTGATCGTGAGCGCAGCGACACCGTTGGTGGCCAGTAAACCCGTGGAAGTTGTCGCCAGCGTGACCGACCCCGTCGTGGAAGTCAGTGCCGAGCTCACATAAAGATTGGCACCGGCTAAATCGGTCGCAGTCGAGGTTGTCGTGATATTAAGATCACCGTAAGCCGTGATCGGCGAGGTGGCAGCAAGACCGGCGATGACGTAACCCCATTGACCCGCACCGCTGGTGGCCAAGTTGATAGAGAACTTTCCGCCGATGTTATATGTCACCACGTTTGAAGTATAGGCACGACTAGTCGCGACATTGGTTGAGGCCGCGGCGGAGAAATCGCCACCTGTCGTACTCGTGGTTAAGCCAGACGTGGTGGTATTGATTGTGAAACTGCCGTTAGCGTAAACCGTTCCATTGGCGATAGAGCCGCGGGTTAGCGATCCGGCAGAAATTGTACCACCAGTTCCATCCAATATGACATAGCCTCCGCGGGTTGTGATGGCGGCACCGACCAACACGTTAGCTAATGTGCCATGTGTTGAAGTGTTTGTCGCATTGAACGATTGCAGAATAAGATTAATCGGTCCGCTCGAAGAAGTAATACCCGCGGTGGTGGCGATTACACCTGCGGCGTAGGCGCTGACGTTGACCGTCCCGGCTCCAGAATTTGTGATACCAGCGAGAGTAATATTAGAAGCGCTAGTACCCGTGCGTGTATCGAGTGTGAGTCCACCAGTGACACCAGTCGCTGGCGCAAAGGCCAAAGCTGAAGATTGCGTGATCGTGCCTGTGGCAACGATGTTAACGGTCGAACCAGCGTTAACCGCTGTCTGAATATCGGTTGCCTTAATGTTAGAGGCACCAGCAGTCGCAAGGTCGCCCGCGAGCGTTCCTGTGGTACTCGCCGTAGTGATAGTAACATTCGTCGGATCGATTAGCCACGAACCACCTGCACCTGCTTGAACGATACCTGGAAGTTCGAGAAGATGACCAGAAGTTTCAATGTGGCCGCCGAGTGCACGCACATCGCCAGCGACGGTGGTGACGCTGTGCGCATTCGTGATGTCGGACCAAAGCACGACTTTACCGCCCTGCCCTGCATCAATCGTTGCACCGGCTTCGAGCGTAGTAGTGATTGCCTGACGAACACCGTTAGAGCCCTGCCAATCGCCACCGACAAGAATGGATCCGCCATTCGAAGAAAGCGAAGCACCAGAAAATATTGCGACGTCGTTACCGGTAAACTGGATGAAATGAGAAGAAACAGCGCCTTTAACTTCGAGGGCATCCGCCTCCGCCTCCACGCGACCTTCATTTCCAATCAATTGTGCGGATGACTCCGCAACGACTTTGCCCGAGCCCGAAAGTCTAATCGAGCCATCGGCATTCTTTGTCACACCGGTCGCACGCACGAGACCGCTGACGTTAACCGACTGATTCACCACTTCACGTGCGACCGAAGCAGTTAATAAAACTGAACCCGCTTCGATTTCTCCCGCTTGCTCAACTTGTGCCTTCAGTGGCTGACCATCCGCACCGACTAAAGTTTCATTGATACCTTCGCCCGGTGCGAAGCGAAGTAAACCATCGCCGTAAAGATCCACCGCGAAAGTTTTTCCGGAAGCTAAAACTGCAGTGCCCAGTTGTGCACGAATGAGTCCAGAATTTTTTACGTGAGGCGCGACTAATGCTGCAAGGCCAGCATCACTCACCGTAATCGTGCCTTCGTTGATTACCGAAGATTGTAAATCACTCGCCGAAGTAAATTTTAACGCACCGCCCGAGAGGAACGATTGCTTATCCAAATCGAGCGTCGTTGCAATGAGTCCCGCCGCATCAATCGTCGCACCCTTCGCGAAGTAGATACCGTTGGGGTTCATTAAAATCACCCGACCGTTAGCAGAAAGAGATCCGAGAATTTCCGAAGGTGCTACGCCCACAACTTTGTTCGCCGCAATCGATTGTGCATTCGGCTGAACAAATTTTACGGTCTCACCTTTCGCGATGGAGAATTGATTCCACTCAATGAAAGCGCGTTGCGAAGCTTGATTGATGGTTACATTCGCACTGCCCTCGCCTGAAATTGTGGCCTTACCACCTGTGACATTTCCACCCGATGGATTAGCGAATGAAACTAGAGGTGTCATCGCCGCCATCATTAAAACCGCGACTGGTGTTAATGATTTTTTGCGTAGGCTAGATTTTGGAGAAGCGGACATTTTAAAAAATTGGGCGTGAGTTTAGTAGCGAATGCCGAAGGATCCGCTGATGCGATTGCCGGTATCACCCGTGTAACCCGAAGGGAGTGTCACCGGACGACTGATTTCGATTAAAGCGTTGCTGTTGTAGGGTAAACCGAGGCGCATACCGACACCTGCCGTCGCAGCATTACGCGAGCGTGCTTCACCAGGTTGCAAACTACCTTGTTGGCGGGTATACCCAGTATCGAAGAAAGTGTAAAACTGCGCGAAAATCGGTTTAGATAAGCCTACAGAAACGGGCATCCCGTAACGTAATTCGAACGAACCGAAGAGAGAGTGTTCTCCACTCACCGAACCAGAGTCAAAGAAGCGACCGAATTGGCGGCCACCATAAGAAGATTCTTGTGCACTGAAGAGCGGACTACCCAAGGAGAGCTGTCCTTGTAACGAAAAACAATACGAGAGAGCTCCCGATCCAACCGCTAATAATGGAGCCGTACGCGTATATTCAACCGAACTAATCGTAAAAGTCGTTGAACCATTGACTCGGCTATTTCCTTTCGCACCTGCGATGTTTAAGCCTTGTTCGAGGTTTAATTTAACTAAATTGGAAGATTGATCGAGGCTCGCAAAATCAAAAATAACCGAGGCGCCGACACTGCGTAGATGGTCATGAGTGGTGGTGCCAGCGATTGCCGATGTATCCGACTCCTGAGCACCAAGATAAGTCTCTAAATTCACGGTCGAAGCACGCGAACGGACAAGGGGATAACTAAACGTCAAACGCACATTGCGCGAGAGACCTGAGTATTCCAAGGGTAGTAAAATCGCATCCTGCGGGCGACTGTCCGATTGCGAAATATTCAACGCCAAACGTTGACCATCGGTGCCAACCAGCGATGAATAGGCCATCGAATAACTGCGATAAGCATTACTACTAGGTGAAGCATAGAAGCTGGCGGTGAGATCATCGCTATCATCAATCACGCGTAATCCAGCATATGAAATTCCTACGACGCTGGAGCCAAGTGAGCTCGGCAAGAAGTTATTCCAGCTTAATTCCACCGACGACGGTTGTTGTATAAAGTCTAACGTCAACAATGAGCCACCTACTACTTTTTCATCAGGCGAGAGAACGGATTTCACTTCCCACCCTGGCAAGTCATCCATCAACAATAAATTACGTTCTAAAATTTTTGCCGTCAGTGGTTGCGTTTGAAAAATTCCGAGTAACTGCATGCGCGTTGCCTTGAAGGCATAACCCGATGTCAATGTATTGAACGTTGCGTCCGAGACCCGCCCCTCGATGACCTTGATATTTACAATTCCATTTTGAATATCCTGCTCAGGAACAACCCCAAAACTAAGCACATAACCCGCATTGGCATAGGCTTTTGTGATCGCATTGGCTAATTGGAAAACTTCGTCGACCCGAACTTCGTCCCCTACTTTATGCGGCCATAATTGCGTTAAAGTTTCTGTACTTAAGGCGGTGTTTCCTTCCAGCACTAAGGTCTTAAAAGTAAATGTTAACTTCGATGCCTCTTTCGGAGTAACTTGCTCGCTCAACTGATATCGTTTAGTCAGAACCGACTTCGGCTCGGGTTGAGTTTTAAAATTCTGATCAATTTTCGACGGATCCAAAGTCGCCGGAACTTGCGCTAATACATCACTCCTTCCGGCTGTCATAAAAATAACAAACCCCAGCACAAATTTTTTCCAAGAATCTGGGTATAGAAGAACCATTTTATATGCCATTCTTGTGTAAACATCTAAAACATAAAAATCTACAATAAAAACAGATAAAAAACTCGACCCATAAGGGTGCTTGATCCGTCCACTAACACCTTGGTTCTCAATCATGAGTTGAGACCATAACCAGTCATAAAATTTAGCGAAATTGTCCCTGTTGTCTCAAAGTCTGCGCATCCAGAATCAAATACCGCTTTAATATCTTCAATTTTCTCCCTTTCCCACTTGCGACTGGGGGCTGGTATCCTACTTTTCGGACATATTTCCTCAGTATGGTCACGGACAACAAACCTCCCTTAATTTCTATCAATGTCGATGGTGTCGAACACCAAGTCGTTGCCGGGACCAACCTCGTCGATGCCCTCGCGAAAATCGGTAAAGAGGTCCCCCATTATTGCTATCACCCTAAGCTCCCCGTCGCTGGTAATTGTCGTATGTGCTTAGTGGAACTCGGATCGCCGATGCGCGACCGCACCACTAACGAAGTGATTTTAGAAAACGGTAAGCCCAAAATTGGATGGCAGCCGAAACCCGCGATTGCCTGCGCGACGAATGTTTCTCCAGGACTCCACGTAAAACTCGATTCTCCAGGCGTGAAAGCCTGTCGCGAAGGAGTGACTGAAATGCTTTTACTCAATCACCCACTCGATTGCCCGATTTGCGATCAAGCCGGTGAATGTAAGCTCCAAGAATTTTCTGCGGAATACGGCAAAGGTTATTCTCGTTATGTAGATGAAAAAAATGCGAAGCCCAAAAAGACTCGTCTCGGACCTCGCGTTACCCTCGACGACGAACGTTGTATCCTATGCTCACGCTGCGTTCGTTTTTGCAACGATATCGCCAAAGACCCTGTATTAGGCTTCGTTAATCGTGGTTCCTTTAACACGCTCACCTGCTTCCCTGGTAAAGAATTAAATAATAACTACTCTCTCAACACGGTAGATATTTGTCCAGTAGGCGCACTCACGAGTACCGACTTCCGATTCAAAATGCGCGTCTGGTTCTTGAAAAAGACTCCATCCATTTGTACTGAGTCGAGCGTAGGCGTTAATACCACCGTCTGGTCACGCGAAGGAAAAATTTATCGTATTACTCCACGTCAAAATGACGCGGTGAATGATACTTGGATGGCGGATTCGGGTCGCGAACTTTATAAACAAGTGGAAGATGCTAGTCGCATCACTTCTGCTTCTGTTAAAGGAAACAAAACTTCACTCGATGTCGCTTTCAATACTGCGTCTGAAATCATTAAGTCAGGCCATTTAGCGATTGTTGGGTCCGGACATCTTTCCGTTGAAGAACAATACTTACTATCCGATTTAGCCAAGAAACACAGTGCTAAAACCTACGTTCCTGCTCACACCGGCAAGGGTGACGGTATGTTAATTTCCGAAGACCACACTCCTAACTTCCGCGGCGCCCTTGTGACTGGATTAACTCAAACTGCCTCAGTTGATTTAAAAGCTCTTTCGTCAGACATCGAAGCCGGAAAAGTAAAGTCACTCCTCATCTGCCGTGAAGATGTCACCACACTCGGTATTTCCGCCCAACTACTTTCGAAGGTACGCGTCGTGGTGATTGCTACACATAAAAACGCGACGACGGATGCAGCTGAAGTTGTTTTACCTGGCTTAACCGTTTTCGAACGCAGCGGTTCATTCATTAACTGCCAATTCCGTCTACAGTCTTTTGCACAAGCAATTCCAGGACATGCTGGAACATTACCTGACAGTTCCTATTTGGCCCGTTTTGCTGGTCTAAACGTCGATTCTATTTGGAAAGAACTCTCACAACACGTGCCTGCACTCGCTGGTTTAGCACACGGAAAAATTCCTGAAGACGGCGTCGTGATCGATAGTTCAAAATGGTCGAGCATCACCTTCCCCGAAGGTCGCCTTCTCAAATTCGAACCCGTAGGAGTAACTGCCTAAAATGATCGAACAATTACTCAACGATCTCATTCTCTCACCTGCTTGGTATTACACCGCCGCACGTGGACTCACGGTCATCGTGATTTTAATGTCGATTGCTGCTTACTCCGTTTTACTGGAGCGCAAAGCGTCGGCGTGGATTCAAGGTCGCGTTGGACCCAATCGCACTAACCACCCGCTCATCGCTTGGATTCCATTATTTGGTAACGTATTAATGCGCGGTGGTTTTATTCAACCTGCAGCTGATGGTTTAAAATTCCTTTTCAAAGAAGACGCACTTCCCGGACACGTTCGTAAAACTTTTTATGTGTTAGCACCGTGCGTTGCCTTAGCTCCGGCCCTAATTTCATTGGTAATGCTTCCGTTTGGTGAATTGCCGAGCGGACAAATTATCACGCTGTGCCCAGGTGCCGATATCGGAGTTCTCTTCATGTTCGCGATCAGTTCACTTGGTGTCTACGGTATCGCCTTAGCCGGTTGGGCAGCGAATTCGAAGTATCCATTCCTCGGAGCAATTCGAGGTTCTGCACAATTAATCTCCTACGAATTGGCGATGGGCCTTTCCGTCTTAACAGTATTTTTAGCGACTGCTACGCCTGAACAAAACAATGCACTCAGTTTAGTTTCGATGGTTAAGGCACAAACCGGTGCATGGAATATTTTATATCATCCAGTTGCCGCACTCGTTTTCTTAATCTGTGTTTTTGCAGAAGCTAATCGTCACCCCTTCGATATGCCTGAATCCGAGACCGATCTCGTGGGCGGTTTCCACACTGAATATGGTGCGTTTAAATTCGGTCTCTTCTTCGTCGCTGAATACAGCCATATGGTCATCGGCTCATCGCTCTTCATCTTAATGTTCTTGGGCGGATGGCATATCCTTCCCTGGTTACCCACCGTTGGCACAGGCATTATCGCGACGCTCTTAGGACTCGTTTCATTCTTCTTCAAACTCGCAGCGTTCTTATTCTTCTTTGTGTGGGTACGCTGGACAGTTCCACGTTTTCGTTACGACCAAGTTATGCGAATTGGCTGGAGAGTGCTCCTACCCATAGCTGTGGTTAATCTCCTCGTCTATTTCATCTGGTACGCCGTAAAAGGCTAAATAAAATGGCTATAAAAATTGTTGAACGTCGCCCTCTCTCCCTTGCGGAGAAAACTTATCTTCCGCAAATTATTGCGGGACTTAAAGTCACTTGGGATAATTTAGTAAAGCCTCCCGTGACTTTACAATACCCTGACGAACGCCCTGTCATTCCTACTGGATATCGCGGTGTACCCACACTCGTGCGCGATCCACACGGTCGTGAAAAATGCGTCTCGTGCCAACTTTGTGAGTTCGTCTGTCCTCCTAAAGCGATTCGCATTACTCCAGGTGAAATTTTAGAAACCGCGGATAATAACCACGTCGAAAAAGCGCCGAAGGAATTCGAAATCAACATGCTGCGCTGTATTTATTGCGGACTCTGCCAAGAGGTCTGTCCAGAAGAAGCGATCTGGCTTCAAGGTCAGTACTCCATGACCGGCAAGACCCGCGAAGAGATGGTTAACAATAAAGAAAAACTTTACGAACTCGGCGGAACTTTACCTGACTCGCACTATAAGTGGGATAAGAAAAAAGCTGAAGCAGAACGCCAACAGCACGGCCATCACTAGGCGCGACCTTCGGTCGCGAGGGGACACGTGGGCAAGGTGACACGTGGGCAAGGGGTGATTACACATGAACCAATAAATTTGGTCATGGCATCTTGCTAAATTACATTCGCGAACTACTTTCGCAGAATATGTCCTCACTCTTTTCTCCTCTTAAAGTCGGTGCGCTCACGATTCCTCATCGCGTACTCATGGCCCCTCTCACACGCACCCGTGCAGGTGAAGGCAATGTTCCCAACGATCTCAATGCTGAGTATTACGCTCAACGTGCGAGCGCTGGAATTATTATTTCTGAAGCGACCACCGTTTCGGCACGTGGACATGGCTATCCAAACACCCCTGGAATTTATACTGACGCCCAAGTCGCAGGTTGGAAAAAAGTAACCTCAGCGGTACATGCTAAAGGTGGAAAGATTTTCTTACAGCTCTGGCATGTCGGTCGCATTTCACATCCTGCATACCAACCTAATGGTGAACTCCCCATTGCGCCATCGGCCATCAAACCCAAAGGACAAGTTTGGACCGGAAAAGAAATGGCTGACTATGTAGTTCCACGTGCTTTAGCCACCGAGGAAATACCTGCTGTGGTTGCCGAATACGTTCGCGGTGCTCGTTTAGCTAAAGAGGCTGGATTTGATGGCGTTGAAATTCACGGTGCCAACGGTTACTTGCTCGATCAATTTTTACGCGATGGCTCCAACACCCGTCCCGACAATTATGGTGGGTCGGTTGAAAATCGTGCCCGACTTTTATTAGAAGTCACCGGTGCGGTTATTTCGATTTGGGGTGCTGATCGTGTGGGTGTTCGTCTCTCTCCAGGTGGAGTGTTTAACGATATGAATGACAGCAATCCGCAGCGCACCTTCAGTTATGTACTCGGTGAACTTTCAAAATTAGAAATCGCCTACGCTCACGTCACACGCGTTACCGCACAAGATGTTGCCCACGGTGCGAAGGATGGAGTCGGACCCAAAGAGCTTCGTCATTGCTTCAAGGGAGTCATGATTACGGCGGGTGGATTTGACCGAGCTCAAGGCGAACAGGCCATTAAAGAAGGCTGGGCGGATGCCATTGCTTATGGTGTACCTTTCCTGTCTAACCCTGATCTTCCCCATCGCCTGGAAAAGAATTTAGCACTGAACACGCCCGATGAGGCGACCTTTTACGCGGCCGGTCCTAAAGGTTATACCGACTACCCTTTCGCTAAATAAGCCTAAGTTCAGTCAGAAAGTTTAGTTCCCGTTGTCACCGAGATGTCGCAGTCTCGGTTGCCTTCTTTTACACTCATTTATAATTCACTCTTTCCACTGAGACATTCTCTCATTAAGACTGCTTATCGCTCTTTAGTTTAGCCCATGTCCGTTCCGCCCCCCATCCCTTCAACTTACGCTCGTGCTAATGCACCGACATATGTAATTGGGCATAAAAATCCTGATGCCGACTCAATCTGTTCCGCGATCGCTTACGCCGCATTCAAAGAAGCATCAGGTCAAAAAGGTTATGTCGCCGCGCGTTGTGGAAATTCCAACGCTCGTATCGACGCCATCTTACAACGTTTCGGTGTAAGTCTTCCCGTTTTCGTGGGTGACGTAAATCCACGCGTCGAAGACATCATGCAAACGAATCCGTTTGTGGTTTCGATTAATGACACCTGCGCCCGCGCTTTAGAAATACTCGATGAACATGACCTGCGTGCCTTGCCCGTCATTGGACGTGAAGGACAACTCGAGGGTTACGTTTCAATCTTTGCCTTAGGTGATTACTTTATTCCTAAACCTAAAATCGCCACTTCGATGCGCAAGGTGACCAGTTCCATCGATGCGATTGTCCAATCGATTAAAGGAAAAGCGGTCGCCATTTTTGATTCTACCCAAATCAACGAACTTTACGTACGCGTTGCAGCGATGGAATTAGAGTCCTTCGGAAAATCAGCGACCAAGGAAGGTATTCCTAATAATAAAAGTATTATCGTAGTAGGTGATCGTAACGATGTTCATCAGCGCGCCATTGAAATGGGCGTTCGTCTCATCATCGTCACTGGCGGACACCAAATGTCTAAAGAATGCCTGGCGTTCGCTGAAGAGAAAAAAGTTTCTGTCGTTTATGCCGACACCGATAGTGCAACTACCGCTTGGGCTGTGCGTGCTGCTACCCTGATTGGTAATTTAATTCAACGCGACGCTCCCCTCTTCCAAGCTCAAGAAAAACTCTCTGTCGCCCGCCGTCGTATCGTGCAGTCCAACGCCCTCATCTGCCACGTAGTAAATGAAGACGGCAAACTCATCGGTGTTTTTAGTAAGTCCGATATCTTAAAGCCCGTGCATCACCGCTTGGTTTTAGTGGATCACAATGAATTATCTCAAGCCGTAGACGGAGCGAATGAAGTCGAAATCGCTGAAGTGATCGACCACCACCGCTTAGGCAATCCTCACACCAATCAGCCGATTCTTTTTGTTAATCGTCCCCTCGGATCAACCTGCTCGATTATCGCGGATATGTTCAAAACCGCTAATTTAAAGCCTTCGCCACAAATCGCTGGGTTGATGATGTGCGGTATTATTTCTGACACACTCTTACTGCAAAGTCCCACGACTACACCTCTAGATTCGGAATTACTCAATTGGCTTTCTCGCTTAGCCGATACTGATGCGCGTGCACTGGCTGATATGATTTTCAATACCGGATCCGTGCTGGCTAATATGTCCGCCGATTCTGCGGTTCGTGCTGATTGCAAACTCTACACCGAAAATAATTATCGCTTCTCCGTCGCTCAGGTGGAAGAGCTCGGCTTTAATAATTTCTGGAAAGCTCAAGAAGGCCTATTGGAAGGTCTCGAGAAATACCGTCGCGAAAATGGCCTACATTTCTCCGCTCTTTTAGTGACCGATATTGATACTCAAAGTTCACTGCTGCTGATTCGTGGAGATTCTGAAGTGATTCACAGTATCACCTACGCTCAAAAACAACCTCCGTATATTTTTGATATGCCAGGAATTGTCAGCCGTAAGAAACAGTTACTCCCCTACCTTACGAGTTTGCTGGGACAATCAGCCACTAATTCATGAACGCCGAAGAGGCCATGCTCGCTTTTCTGGCACGTCCCGATTACGTGCCGATGCGGCTCGAAGATATTATTCACCAAATTGGTGGAGATAAATCCGACTTACGTAAAATGCGTAAGATTGTTCCCAACTTAATTAAGTCGGGAGCCATCATCGTAAAAAAACGCGAACTACTGGCATTGCCCGAAGGCGATCCTCTTCCTGAAGGTACGATTCTTTTTCGTTCGAGTGGTTCTGCACGAGTCGTCTTTGCGGCTGAACCGGGACAAAAACCGCGCGAGCCCATTCACATTGATGCCAAAGATACCGGCGTAGCACTGCATGGTGACCGCGTGGTCATTAAGTTAAGTCGCGGACGTCGCGATCGACAAGGTGAAGACTGGGGCACGGGCGTTGTCATTCGTGTAGTTAAAAGATCTTTCACAACTTTAACGGGAACACTGAGAAGAACCCGCCTTACTTGGTTTGTAGTGCCTGATGATCCACGCATTTCACGCGATATCATCGTACGCGATCCGCAGCGTTCTAATTTAAAATCTCTCCCCAAAGAAGAAGATAAAGTAGTCGTTCAGCTCGATGCTTGGGAACGTCGCCACCTCAGCCCCACTGGAACCATTACTGAAGTTTTAGGTGTCACGCATACACCGATGGCCGAATACTTAGCGATTCTTCGTCGCTATAATCTCAATCCAGAATTTCCGCGTAACGTGATGGATGAAGCCAATGCCTTTGGCTCTAAAGTGCGGGAGGAAGATTTATATGGTCGTGAAGATTTCCGAAAGATTCCGACCATCACCATCGATCCCGATGATGCTAAAGATTTCGACGATGCCCTCTCACTCGAACGTCTACCCAATGGAAATTTCCGAATCGGTATTCACATCGCCGATGTATCTCACTACGTAAAAACCGGGTCACCACTCGACAACGAAGCGAAAGAGCGTGGCAACTCGACGTACCTCGTAGGAACCGTGATACCGATGCTTCCCCACGCTCTCTCGAGTGGATTATGTTCGCTGGTGGAAGGTCAGGATCGTCTCGTTAAAAGCGTTATTTGCGAATTCACTCCTGAAGGGAAATTAATCAAAACCGATTTCGCCAATGGCGTTATCTGCAGTATCAAACGTCTAACCTACAAAGTTGCTTACGCTTTTTTAAATGGTGCTAAAAATGCAACACTACGTGCGTTACCCGCACCACCTCCGCATCAAACTGGTTCACCTGGTCGACCTCTTTCCGAACTCACTGACGAAGAACTGGATGTAGTTCGTTTAATGATTAGCGATTTCTGGTCAGTGGCCAAAGTCCTTCGCGAAGAGCGTTTCCGCGCAGGTTCACTCGATTTAGAAATGAAGGAGATTAAAATTTATTGTGATAAAGATGGCTGGGCCGATCGCACCGTAGTGGTCGAACACGATGAATCACACCAACTCATCGAAGAGTTCATGTTGTTGGCCAATGAATGCGTAGCTAAAAATCTCGACCAAGCTAAAGTGCCGCACGTTTGTCGGGTGCACGATGACCCCGATCCTGAAAAACTCAATGCATTGCGTGAGCAGCTTCAGTCTGAAGGCGTGTACAACGTGGGTGACCTCACCCAGCGCAAAGAAATGGTTAGATTACTGGCGGATATTAAAGGTCGCGACGATGCCTACCCTATTCGGATTCAGTTCCTCCGCTCGCTCAAGCAAGCCTGCTATCGCCCTTCGCCCGACGGTCACTTCGGTTTAGCTAAAAAACATTACTCGCACTTTACCTCACCCATTCGTCGTTATGCTGATTTAGTTGAGCATCGAATCTTTGATGCACAAATCGCTAAGATGGGTGTAAGATCAGCACCGAAAGACCCACCCCGCTCACCCGGTATCGGCGAACTCGTCCGCGCCTGTGAGCATATTTCGATTACGGAACGAAACAGTGCGGAAGCGGAACGCGATTCCGTAAAAGTTAAGTTACTGGAATTGTTTGAACGAGAAATGGAGCGTAAAGATAAACGTCCATTCGAAGCCGTGATTACTGAAGTCAAACCTCACGGACTCATGGTCGAGCTCACCGCATCACAAGCTTACGGTCTCGTGCATATGTCGACCCTCACCGATGACTTTTATCGCATGAACGATTCGGGTACGGCGTTACGCGGCAGTCGCACAGGTAAACTTTTCACATCCGGTTCTAAAATTGAAGTGATCGTCGATCGAGTGGATCGATTCAAACGCCAGGTTGATTTCCGTTTATACAATCCAAAGTCAAACGTCGCTAAACCGAATCGTGATCAACAATCACGCCCTCGGGATGGACGTGGACGCTAGGTTAAACTAAAAACGTTTTGAACCTTAGCGTAAATCTGCTCGGGGGATAGTCCGTTCTGTGCACGTAATGTTTTTACGTCGGTAGCATGACCCACAAACGCATCAGGCCAGCCGATGCGCACCACGCGGGCCGATGAATTTGATTCGGCTAGGCATTCTAAAATAGCGGATCCAAATCCTCCGGTAACTACACCATCTTCCATCGTGATAATCATTTTGGCTGTAGCAGCTTGGCTGATTAATAAATCCGCATCGATGGGCTTGGCGAAACGTGCATTCACAACGCCAACCGAATGTCCGTCTTTAGAAAGTTTTTCTGCTAAGGCCAGTGCATCAGGCACCATGGAACCTAGTGCCCAAATTTGAATATCTCTGCCCTCTTGTAATACTTCAGCTTTACCGAGTGAAATAATTTCAGGGCGAGCTTTAATCGCGACGCCCATGGCAGGTCCGCGAGGAAAACGAATGAACATCGGCTGACCTGAACGAACAGAAGTATGCAACATGTCCGACAACTCATCTTCATCTTTTGGCTGCATCACCGTCACACCAGGCACACAACGCAGGTAAGCGATATCAAAAAGTCCGTGGTGAGTAGGCCCATCGCTCGGCGAAACACCCGCGCGATCCATACAAATAGTGACAGGCAAACGCTGTAAGGCGATATCGTGAATCACCATATCGTAGGCGCGCTGTAAGAACGTGGAATAAATAGCGGCGACGGGACGAAGATTTCTCGCGGCTAAACCGGCAGCAAAAAGTGCGGCGTGTTCTTCAGCGATTCCAACATCGTGGTATTGATTCG
>Ga0209188_1001769_pt1 | contig 16782 bp, 16 predicted proteins | sample C_130625_EF_Meta_FD_187307 | JGI IMG/M metagenome (GOLD analysis project Ga0209188, IMG submission 187307) | Freshwater microbial communities from Lake Croche, Canada to study carbon cycling - C_130625_EF_MetaG (SPAdes) (version 2) | ecosystem: Environmental > Aquatic > Freshwater > Lake...
TTAAAAAAAAAAAAAATAAGACCAAAATAATAGTTAATAATGATCCTAAATTTTTAAGACAAGAGTTAGAAAATAGCTTGAGGAGACTAAAGGTAGATAAAATTTTTTTATATTCTTTACATTATTTAGATAAAAAATTAGATTTTAGATATACTTTAGACGTGCTTCAAAAATTTAAGGAAGAAGGAAAGATTCAGAACATTGGTTGTAGTAATATTGATCCCACTAATTTAAAAAATTTTTTGAAAGTATGTGATATTAATTATATACAAATTCCCATAAATATTATTGACATGAGTCACTATAATAAGTTCAAAAAAATCTGCATTAAATCAGGAGTTAATATATTGCCGTATAATGTTTTAGCCTATGGATTTTTAACTGGAAAAATAGACATTAATTATAAATTTGGACCAAATGATCATAGGTCAAAACTAGATTTTTTCAGAAAAAATAATTTAAAAAAAAATATTAATTTTCTCAATAAAATAAAAAAAGAAATTTCACTTAGCGGAGAAACTTTATTATCTCATTCAATTAAATCTATCGTATCTTTGCCAGGCGTTAAATCTGCAATTGTAGGAATTCAAAGTTTTGAGCAGCTGAAGGAGAATGTGGCTTGCGTTTAATTAACAAGAAATTAAAATTCTTAACAAATCCTGCTCGTTATTCTGATTTCTTAAATTTGGGAAAATTTAAGAAAGATAAATTAATATATTTTCTCTCAATGATGATCAAAATAAGATTAGTAGAAGAGCATTTAGCGATGAATAAAAAGAATAATATTATTAAATCTCCGGTACATCTTTGCAATGGCCAAGAAGCAATTGCTACTGCTATTGGATCTCTAATTAAAAAAGGAGATACTGTTTTTGGAAACCATCGTTCGCATCATCATATTATATCTTTAAATACTAACCTAAAATATTTTTTTTCTGAAATTTTAGCAAAGAAGAACGGTTTAAATAAAGGCAATGGTGCTTCTATGCACTTAATTGATAAATCTAATTCTTTTTATGGATCAGTCCCTATAGTTGCAGGAACAATACCATTGGCAACAGGAGCTGCTTTTTCACTGAAATATCAAAAAAAAAAAAATATATCCATTATTTATATGGGTGACGGTGCTAGCGAAGAAGGTGTTTTCCACGAGTCTTTAAATTTTGCTAGTTATTATAAATTACCTTTATTATTTGTAGTTGAAAATAATTTTTATTCCAGCAATTTACATATATCTCAAAGACAACCATCCCAAAGTATTTCAAGATTTGCTCTTGCCAATAAAATTAAATTTAAAATGTTAGACGGTAATAATGTTTTAGAAATTTATAATCATGCTCAGAGTTTAATAAACGCAATGCGTAAAAATTACGAGCCAGCATTAATAGAAGTATTCACTTATCGACAATTAGGACATGTTGATTGGAGAGAAGATCTTGATGTTGGAGTTGACAGATCAAAAGAAAAATTAATTTTATGGAAAAAGAAAGACCCTATCATAAGACTTTTAAGATCATTAATTAAAAATAAATTTATTAATATGAATTTTTATAATGATATAAAAAATAAAATTAACACTATAATTAATAGAGACTGGAAGTACGCAATAAAAAGTCCCGATTTAAAGGAAAGAGATTTAACACGATTTGTTTATCATGAAGAATAAGAATAATTTACTTGTTAATATTTCATATTCTGAAGCTATTAGAAAAGCGTTACTCTATCTTTTTAAGAAAGATAAAAATTTTGTTATTTTGGGGCAGGGTGTAACAAGTCCCTGGTATGTTGGAAATACTTTAAAAGATTTTGATAAAATTTATCCAAATAGAATATTTGATACTCCAGTAAGTGAAAGTTTAGTAACTGGAGCTGGAGTTGGAGCTTCTTTAGTTGGTCTACGACCGTTTATTATTCATCCGCGAATGGACTTTATGTTGTATGCAGCTGACACAATTATTAATCAAGCAGCAAAATGGTCTTACATAACAGGAGGAGCTTCTTGTGTGCCCGTTACTATAAGAGCAATTATAAATAGAGGAGGAAGCCAAGGCGCACAGCATTCTCAATCTTTGCATTCTTTATTTGCTCATATACCAGGATTAAGAATAGTTATGCCTTCAAACTCAAAAGATGCGCATGATCTTTTAATTGCTTCCGTAAAATCTAATGATCCTGTAATTTTTATTGATGACAGATGGTTGTATGAAAATAAACAAAAATTTAAACCGGATTATAAAATTAATCTTGCAAAAGTTAATCCAAAAATTATTAAAAAAGGAAAACATATTACAATTGTTGCCAGTAGTTACTCTGCGCACTTATCTTTAGAGGCCGGCATTAAATTAAGTAAAATAAATATTTCTGCTGAAATAATAGATCTTAGGGTTATAAATCCTTTAAAAGTAGATTTGATAATAAAATCAGTAAAAAAAACTAAAAGATTACTAGTTGTGGACGGTAGTTGGGAAAATTGCGGATTATCTAGTCAAATAATTTCATCTGTTTGTCAAAAAATAAATTTAAATATTTTAAAATGTAACCCGACAAGCATTACTTTGCCGAATTCTCCGGCTCCCTCATCTCATATTCTTGAAAATTTTTATTATCCTAATGTTGATTTAATTGTTAAAAAAGCTAAAAAATACTTTAATAAATGAGAATCCCTTTTTTTAACTATAAGAAACTTTACTTAAGTAAAAAAAATAACTATTTAAAAAAATTTAATCATATTTGTTCAAACGGCTCTTTTATCATGCAAAAAGAGTTGTTGGACTTTGAAAAAAATTTAGCAAAATTTCAAAAATGCAAATACGCAATTGGAGTTGGAAATGCAACTGATGCTTTGCAACTTTTACTAAAAGCAGCCGGAATTAAAAATGGGGATGAGGTAATATTTTGTACTCATACAATGATCGCAACCGCTTCAGCGATTAAATTTTGTGGCGCAATACCAGTGCCAGTAGACTGTGCTAGCGATCATTTAATAGATTTAGAATCATTTAAAAAAGCTATTACGCAAAAAACAAAAGGAGTAGTCGTCACGCAATTAAATGGAAGAATTGCTGATATGTCCAAGATTTTAATGATTGCAAAGGAGTATAAAATTAAAGTATTTGAAGATGCCGCCCAAGCTTTAGGTGCAAGATTTAAAAATCGTTTTGCCGGTTCTTTTGGAGTGGGGGGCTGCATTAGTTTTTATCCAGCCAAGATTTTGGGTTGTTTTGGAGATGGTGGCGCTGTTATTACAAATAATAAAAATATATTTTTAAAAATTAGAGCTCTACGCGATCATGGAAGAAATTCTCAAGGAGAAATTGTTTATTGGGGATATAATTCTAGATTGGACAATCTTCAAGCTGGCTTTTTGAATGTGCTTTTTAGAGATATTAATAAAATTATTAATAAAAGACGTTATTTGGCTAGTTCATATTTTAATAATCTTCAAAAAAATAGATTTTTAAAATTACCTCCTAATACAAATCAAAAAAATCATTTTGACGTTTATCAGAATTACGAAATTGAGTGCTATAAAAGAAATCAATTAAAAGAATATTTATATAAAAATGGCGTAGGTACTATATTGCAGTGGGGAGGAAAAGCAGTTCATGAGTTTAAGAAAATTAATATAAAAAAAAAATTACCAAAAACAGAAAAGATTATGCGAAACTCTTTACTGTTGCCCATGAATTATTTTTTAAAAAAATCAGATATTGAATATATTTGCAAAGTAATAAACAAGTTTTACGAGAATTCATTTGAGAGCAAACATTAATCAATGTGTTATACTATGCGGAGGTTATGGATCTAGAATTTATCCTATAACTAAAAATACTCCCAAGCCATTAATAAAATATTTTAAAAAACCGTTTTTATCATATTTAATTAAATCTTTAAGAGACCAGGGTTTCAAAAAAATTTTAATCCTAACCTATTACAAATCAAGTAAATTTAGTAAAAAGTTGTTTAAAGACTACAGGGAATTAGAAATAACTATTGTTAAAGAGAAAAAAAAATTAGGAACTGGAGGGTCAATTGTTAATTCAAGAAAATATCTTGAAAAATATTTTTTTGTTATTAATGGAGATACTTATTTTGATATTAATTTTAGATCGTTTGAAAAAGAATTTAAAAAAAATTATTTAGCCTTTATAGCTTTAAAAACATATAATGTTTCTAATGCAATAAATTATAAATTAAGAAAAATAAGTAAGATTTTCTTTAATGGTAATTCAAAAATATTTAATGGAGGAGTTTATATTTTAAATAAAAACATATTAAAATATGCAAAGAAAATTAATTTAGATTTGGACAAAGATATTATTTGTTCACCTCTTAATAAAAAAAATGTTTTCGGAAAAATATATACTAATAAATTTACTGATATAGGAAAGAATTTTTCAGTTTTTAAAAAATCAAGAGTTATTTTAAAAAAAATTATTAATAAACCTTGTTGTTTTTTAGATAGAGATGGAGTTATTAATTATGATTATGGATATGTAATTAATAAGAAAGATTTCAGATTCAGACCTGGAGTCATAGAAGGAATTAAAATATTAAATGATAATGGTTATTATGTAATAGTTATTAGCAATCAATCTGGAGTTGGAAGAGGATTTTATTCAACAAAAAAATTAAACAATTTTCATAAGTACATAAATTCTGAATTAAACAAACAAGGAGCATTTATTAATAAATTTTATTATTCACCGTATCATCCAGAAGCTAAAATTAAAAAATATAGAAAAATTAGCAAATGTAGAAAACCAGGCATTGCGATGTTTTTGCAAGCAATGAAAGATTATAAAATTCAGAAGAAAAAATCTTTTTTTATTGGAGATTCCAAATCTGATTTTTTAGCTGCAAAAAATTTTAAAATTCCATTTTTCTACCCAGATATTAATTTTAAAAAACAAGTAAAAAAAATAATAGATGTTAAATAATTCTTTAAATAAAAAATAATGAGATATTTGCAAAAAAATTTTTCTATTATTATTCCAACAAAAAATTCTGAAAAATATATTCATAACTGTTTAGATTCAATTTATAGGCAAAAAGAAAAATCTATAGAAGTTATAATTGTAGACGCTTTCTCTGATGATCAAACGTTAAAAATTATTCATAGTTTTAAAAAAAAAATTAAAAATATAAGAATTATTAAATTGAAATCAAGACCCGAAGTAGCGAGTGCGTTAGGAATACATAAAGCAAAAGGAAAATATATAGTTTGGCTTGGTTCAGACGATAGATTGTGTTCAACTAATACCTTTTTACAGGTTAAAAAAATTTTTGAAAAAAGAAGATGTGATATTGTATACGGCTCATATCAGATTATTAATTCAAAAGAAAAAATTATTAAAACAGTTATAAGCCAAGATTTTAATTACTATAGGTTGCTTAATGTAGAAAATTATATTTGTGCCACTTCTTTATATTTTAAAAGTGCAATTTTTAAAAAAATTAAAAAAGATTTGGACGATGGATTTGATTTTGCTTTTATTTTAAAAACTTTTAATAAATTTAATATTTTTAAAACTAAAAAGATACTCTCTAAGTTTATGATTCATGATATGAGTCATTCTGGTAATTTTTATAAGAATATAGTTAATATCAATCTTGATTGGATGATTTCCAAAAAGTACGGTGGTCATTTATTTAATAAATGGCACAGAAGGCATATTTTGATTAAAGTTTTTACTTATCTCAGATTATTATGGGTGGCAGAACTTAAAAGAAGATTATCATGGAGATATTTATTAAAAATCAAGGCTAATTTCAATAAAGATCTACCAGAAGTAAAAAATACTTATAGAAAATATCTATAAATATTTTATTAATAACTGTTATGATTTTAATTACAGGATCAAATGGAGTGCTCGGTGAAGCTTTCAAAAAACTTAATAATGATTTTTTTTTTTTAGACGGTAAAAAAAAATTAGACTTAAGAGACTATAAAAGTGTAGATTCTTTTTTTGAAGACAAGAAATTTAATGGTATTATTCATTTAGCTGCTGTATCTGGTGGCATTGGTCTTTCAGGAAATAAGTTTCAAGCAACTTTACTTAGAGATAACATATTAATGTTAATTAATATTCTAGACATAGCTGTTAAAAAAAAAATTAATAAAGTTTTAATAACCCTATCATCGGGCATGTATCCTCCTAATGCTAAAATGCCATATAATGAAGAGAGTATCCATGACGGACCAGCTCACGAAAGTTCTTATGGCTATTTTTATGCCAAAAGATTCTTTGAACCCGCAATAAGATCTTATCGTGAACAATTTGGAATTGATATTATTGGATGCGTTCCTAATGGGATTTTTGGTGAAAATGACAATTTTTCTGAACAGTCTACTATGTTGCCTTCGATAATAAATAGAATGTATTTTGCTAAAAAAAATAATGAAGAATTAAAAGTGTGGGGAGATGGATCAGCGCTTAGAGAGTACACTTATTCTGGAGATTTAGCTAAGGCTTTAATGTGGTGTTATAAAAATTACTCTTCAGAAAAAATATTGAATGTTGGCTCAAATGAAGAAGTTAGTATAAAAAATATTGTATATTTTATAGCAGATGCAATGAAGTTTGATAAAAAAAATATTATTTTTGACGGAATAAAAAATGCAGCAGTCTTTAGAAAAACAATGGATAATAGTAAATTTTTAAATCTATCTAAATTTGAATTTTTATCGTTAAAAGAAGGAATAAAGAAAGCAGTAGATTGGTTCTTAATGTCCATTGAAAAAGATAGTAATTTTATAAAAAATTATAAAAAAGTTTAACTTGATTTATAATTTTTTATTATCTTTATAATATTACATGAAAAAAAAAATTTTTAAAATAATTAAAAAATCTTATGAGTTAAGAAAAAGAATTATTGAAATTGTAATTAAAAATGGAGGGCATTTGGCGACCTCTTTTTCTTGTTTGGATATCTTGGTTTGTTTATATTATGGAAATTTACTTAAATTTAAATCATCTAAACCTAATTGGGAAATTAGAGATCGATTAGTTATAAGCAAAGGACATGCCGAAACTTTAATTTATACTATATTAGACGATCTAGGTTTTTTTCCAAAAAGTTGGCTTACTAAAAATTACAGAGCTGGAAAATATTTATTAGGAGGACATATTGACTCTAAAGTACCCGGGATAGAATTTACAACCGGGGCATTAGGTCACGGATTAAGTCTTGCTGCAGGTTCCGCGTTAGGATTAAAACGTAAAAAGAACAATGCAAAAGTTTTTGTATTGTTAAGCGATGGTGAATGTACAGAGGGAACAACTTGGGAGGCGGCTATTTTTGCTTCAAAACACAGACTTAACAATCTGATTGCAATAATAGATAATAACAAAATATCAGCTACTGATTTTACTAAAAATTTTACTGATATACAAAATCTAGATAAAAAATTTAAAGCTTTTGGATGGAATGTCGTCCATGTCAATGGACATAATCATTTGCAATTATTAAAAATTTTAGGCCAAGTTAAAAATAGTTTAAAAGGAAAACCAACAGTTATTATAGCGGACACGATAAAGGGAAAAGGTTTGAAATTTATTGAAAATGATCCTACCCGACATGCCAAAGGGTTGGATGAAAAAGAAAAAATTATGGCTAGAGATATATTTGAAATTAAATGAGAAATAAGAATATTTTTAATATGTATCAGCGAGATATCTTTATAGATACCCTTTATCGTTTTGCAAAAAAAGATAATAAGATTATTTTAATTACAAATGATCAAGGCGCTGTCGCTTTAGACAATTATAGAGAAAAATTACCCAAACAATTTATTAATGCAGGAATTTCAGAACAGAATATCATAGGTGTCGCAGCAGGTATGGCAAAGGAAGGCTATAACTGTTTTGTTTATAGTATTGCCTCATTTATTATTAATAGAACGATTGAACAAATAAAGATTGATCTGTGCAGTATGAAACTACCAGTCAAGATTTTTGGAGTAGGATGTGGCTACTCATATGCTGTTGATGGTCCAACTCATCACGCAACAGAAGATATAAGTTTTTTAAATCCGATTCCTGGAATGACAATTTATTCTCCTAGTGATAGTTTCTCAGTGCACAAGATTGTTGAATTTTTAATAAAATCAAAACTGCCTACCTATGTTCGTTTAGACAGAGAAATTTGTCCACAGATATACGATAAACATAATTTCAATTTGAAAAAAGGCTATTCAATAATTAAAAAAGGAAAAAAAATATGCATCATAACCACAGGTAAAATGGTTTCTACTGCAAAGATAATTGCAGATAAGCTTTCGAATTATCAAATTGGTATTATTGATTTATTTGCAGTAAAGCCATTAAACAATGACATAGTGAAAGATTTATTAAAATATAAAAAAATATTTTCCTTAGAAGAGCATAATCAGACAGGGGGTATTGGAAGTATATTGTCGGATTTGATCGTAGAAAAGAATTTAGACGTCAGACTTAAAAAATTGGCTTTAAAAGAAAATTTAATATTTGGTTATGGTTCCAGAGATTTGTTGCAAGAAAGAAATTCCTTAGACATCACTAGCGTCATAAAAACTATAAAAAAGAATGTTTAATTAAATAATTAAATTAGATTAATTATTTATTTATTAGTAAAAGCCAACCTTATCCCTTTTAGATAATATTGGTTTTTTTATTGGCCATTTAATTTTAATTTTTTTATCATTCCATAATATTGTTTTTTGATCTTTGTTAGAATAGTAACCATTTACACAGTAATTAAATATAGCTTCTTTGCTTAGAATTAAATGGGCAATTCCAGTATTTCTTGGAATGTAAATTAAATTATAATTTTTATGATTTAATAATATTTTTGTAAATTTAAGATAATTAACTGATTTTTTTTTAATATTCAAAAGAACTAATAGTATTTTACCGTAAACACATGACACAATTTTATCTTGATGGGGCTCAGCATGAAAACCTCTTAAAACATTTTTTTTTGAAAATGAAAAGCAATTCTGAATAGATTTAAAATTTATATATTTTAAAAATTCTTTTTGGTTATAATTTTCAATAAAGAAACCTCTGAAATCTTTAAAAACATAAGGTTTAAAAATTTTTGCTCCCGTTATTTTACAAGTTTTTAGAAGTTTATATTTCATGAGCTTTTATTGTTTTATTTTAAGCTATAAAAATTTATTATCTATATATAAAGTTTTATTTATAAATTATATAATAACTTAATTATAAAAATTTTTAGAATGTTATACAAATCCTGCTACCGTACAGACCTCAAATTATCACTGCTGGGGTATGGAACGTGGGGTTTGGGTGGCGACTCTTACGGTAGTATTTCAGAGAAAAAATCAACATATTTGTTAAGTTGTGCTTTTAATAAAGGTATTAATTTTTTTGATACTTCCAATATATACGGAGCTGGTCTTTCAGAAGAAAGAGTTGGTAAAGCTTTTAAAAACTCAAATTTACGATCAAAAGTAGTTATTGCCACAAAATTTGGAATGTTAAATCATAGAGCCACAGGATGGGCTGCGCCACAAAATTTTAAAATTAAACATTTGAGAAATTCTTTTGAAAATTCATTAAAGAGAATCAAAACCGATTATGTTGATATTCTGCAGTTGCATAGTCCGTCAATTAAACTTCTTCAAGATAGGACTAAAATTGAATCTATACTAGAGTTATTAGACAGACTGAAACAAGAAGGTAAAGTGAATTATTTTGGCGTATCAGTAAAGTCGCCTCAGCATGCAAAACTTGTTATGAGATATAATTTATTCAAATTTATTCAGTTAAATTTGAACTTAATTGATCAAAGGGCGATGGAGTATAAAATATTAGATCTTGCATTAAAAAAAAAAGTTTCAATTATTTCTAGAACTCCTTTGGCGTTCGGATATTTGGCCGGAAGTGTTAAATTAAAAAAAATAGACCATAGAAGAAAATGGTCGATTAAGCAAAAATTTTTATGGACGAAGGGAAAAAAAATATTTATTGATAATATAAATAAAAAAAATATATCATCATTAGATCTTTCTTTATTATTTGCTACGCATCATCCATCTATAAAATCCACAATACCAGGAATGATGAAGATTAATGAAATAGAAGAAAATATGCGTTTTTTAAAATTAAAAAAACTTTCAAAAAAAGAATTAAAAAAAATAACTGAAGTTTATAAAAATAATAGTTGGATAGAATAATTAATAATATACAATCATGATTATATCAAAAACTCCTTATAGAATTTCACTTTTTGGTGGTGGGACCGATTATCCAAGTTGGTATCAAAATTATGGTGGTCAAGTTATTTCCACAACTATTGATAAATATATTTATATATCTTTGAGAATTTTGCCTAGTTTTTTTAAACACAAATATCGTATTGTTTATTCAAAAACTGAAAACGTAAAAAAAATTAGCGATATCAAACATCCTGCCGTTAGAGAGGCTTTAAAATTTTTTAAGATCAACGACGGAGTAGAAATTCATTATGATGGAGACCTTCCGGCAAGAAGTGGAATGGGCTCTAGTTCTGCTTTTGTAGTTGGTTTATTTAATGTATTAAATAGTTTTCTTAAAAAAAATTACACAAAAAAAAAATTATCTTTAGATAGCATAGATTTTGAACATAAAGTTTTAAATGAAACAGTAGGTTCGCAAGATCAAATAGCGGCTAGTTATGGTGGATTTAATCTAATAACTTTTGCTAAAGATAATACTTTTGAAGTTAGTAATATTTCAAAAAATATTTCATATATAAACAAACTTAATGAAAATCTTGTTTTGGTTTATACTGGAATTGTTAGGACAGCCAATGATATTGCAAAGACTTATGTAAATAAATTATCTTGCTCTAACAACAAAAAAAGAATGCAAAGTATTTTGCAGAATGTAGAAGATGCAAAAATACTTATAGAGAATAAAAGATTAGATGATATAGGTCGATTATTGCATGAAAGTTGGATGAGAAAAAAAGACTTAAGCGCACAAGTAACTAATGATAGAATTAATTTTATATATAATCTCGGTATGAAATATGGTGCACTTGGTGGAAAATTATTAGGAGCAGGAGGAGGCGGTTTTTTTTTATTTTATGTTCCTTTAGAGAAGAGAAGTTATTTCTTAAAAAAAATTAATAAATTTTTAAATATACCTTTTAAATTTTCTAATAATGGGTCTCAAATAATTTTTAATAAAAATTAATATGAAAAAAATTTTAATTACAGGTGGAGCAGGATATATAGGATCAATTCTTGTAACAGAATTAGTAAAACTTAATTTTCAAGTAACAGTATTAGATGATTTGTATTATTCTTCTAATTCTTTAAATCATCTTTTTTTATTTAAAAATTTTAATTTTATAAGAGGAGATGTAAGAGATAATAGTTTAATAAAAAAAATTATAAAAGATAAAGATATAGTAATACCTTTAGCTGCATTGGTAGGAGCTCCTCTTTGCGAAAAAAAAAAGAAAGATGCTGTAGAAATTAATTTTAACTCTGTCGATTTTATTGTTCGTTCTTTAAGTAAAAATCAAAAAATTATATATATGAATTCAAACTCTGGTTATGGAGTGGGTGAAAAAAATAAATTCTGCACCGAAGAGTCTCTATTAAAGCCAATATCTTTGTACGGAAAAACAAAAGTAGATGCCGAAAATTCTGTAATGCAATTTAGCAATAGCATCAGTTTCAGATTAGCGACTGTTTTTGGAGCCTCATACCGAATGAGAACAGATTTATTGCTCAATTTCTTTGTTTATAATGCAGTTAAGCATAAACTTATAACTGTTTTTGAACCAAAATTTAGAAGAAATTTTATACATGTTCGCGATGTAACCAAAGGCATTATATTTGCCATAAATAATTTTTACAAAATGAGATCCAATGTTTATAATCTTGGCTTGTCAAATGCCAATATAACCAAGATTGATTTAGCAAAAAAAGTGAAGCATTACATTAAAGATGTAAAAATTCGCATTATTAACAACAGTAAAGATCCAGATAAAAGAGATTACTTTGTTAGCAATAAAAAGATTGAGCAAATGGGTTTTGTTGCTGATTTTGCTTTAGAGATGGGTATTAAGGAGCTTTCGGAAATTTTTAAGATTAATAATTTTTTTGGAAAAAATAATTATTAATAAAGTTTAAACAACTGCAATTGATCGTATTAAATATACTTTGACAAACGGAAAATTAAATTAATGAATAATATTCTTTTTTTTATTAGTTTTATTTTTAAGAATAAATTTTATTTGTTATTGTATTTGTTAGGTTTAATAATATTTGCATTTATCGAATTACTCGGATTATCTTTAATTGTTTCGTATATTAGTTATTTTGCAATAAGCAATTCCTCTAACTTTTTTGTTTTGTTAATAATAAAATCAGAAATATTTAATTTTTTTTTTAAAGATATATTTTTTGGATTTTCAACTTTGATTATAATATTTTATATTGTTAGAGCTATATACACATACTCTTTTTTATGGTGTCAACAAAACTTAATAAATAAATCGCAAATACGTTTTTCTAAAGAAATTTTTTTTAATTTTATTAAAGGAGATATTAAATATACTCAAAAATTTAATACAAATGAAATTATCAATAATATAACCCATTTAAGCAATGACGCATTTAACGCTTATTTTATAAGTTATTTTAATTTATTATCAGAAGCTATAGTAATAATTACTTTATTTATTTTTTTAATCTATGTAGATCCGTTATTATTTTTTATTCTTGCAATATTTTCTATACTAATAGGTTATAGTATTTCTCAGTTAGTACAAAAAAAATTAAGAACTTTAGGACATCAAACATTAAAGGCTTTTAATGAGCTATCAAAAATTTTATTTTTTGTGGTTGGACTTTACAAAGAACTGGCATCACTTAAAATTATAAAAAAATTAGAAAAAGAATTTGAAGATAAAATAATTATCTTTCTTAAATCTCGATTTTACAGCGTTCTCAACTCTAGAATAACATTTATAATAATAGAGATGTCCGTTGTTTTCTTATCCATTTTAATGGTCGTCTTTTTAAAAAATAAAACAAATATCACAGAGTTATTAGCAATTTATGGAATTTCTCTAATTAGGTTAGCACCATCAATGAACAGATTATTGGCTTGTTTACACGAAGTTAAGTTAAGATCATCACAGGTGTCTCAATTAAATTTTGATCGACATATTTTAGCGTCCAGTAATAAAAATTTAATTAGAGATAATTATTATTTCAATAAAAAAATCACTTTAGATAATATTTCGTACTTTATAGACGATAAAATTATTTTGAAAAATATAAAATTTATTATTAATAAAGGCGATAAAATCTTAATTAATGGTAAATCAGGTTCTGGAAAAACTACAATATTTAATATTCTTTTAGGATTATACAAAATATCCTCAGGTAAAATATTAGTAGATAGAAATATTGTTAAAAACTTTTTAGATTTAAAAAATAAAAAAAGTATTCAAACACAAGAAAATTATTTAATTAATGATCAAAATATTTATTTTAACGTTACATTTAAGGAAGAAAACGATCTCTCAGTAATTGAAAATGATAAAAAATATAAAAATTTAATAAAATTATTAAGTTTAGAAAATTTTGTAAATTCCAGATCAGAAAAATCTAATTGGAAAGTAAATGAATTTTCTAAGAATTTATCTGGAGGTGAGAAACAGAGATTGAGTTTAGCAAGAGCATTGTATTCAGATTTTGAAATATTATTAATGGACGAGCCATTTTCTTCAATTGAAAAAAGATTAGCAAATAAAATTCTTAAATATATTATGAAAAATTTTTCAAATAAAACAATATTAATAATAACTCATCAGCATGTTTCTAAAAAGTATTTTAATAAATTTTTATATGTATAAAATATTAAAAAATTTTTTTTTATTTCTAAAGATTGAAATATTATTTCCATTTTATCAAAAATACTTTTATATTTTTGATATCTCTAAAATTTCTATAGATTCACTGTTTTTTCCTAAAACGGTAAAATCCGAGATATATAGAGATAGTTTATTTAATATAGTTAAAAAAAAATATAATAATAAAATTAAAAGAGTTCTAGATTTTGGTTGTGGGATAGGAATAAATATCCCTTTTATTTTTAAGAATTTTAGAAATATTGAGTATTATGTTTATGATAATAATTCTTTAATTATTGAAAATTTAAATAGGGCAAATAACTTAATTTATAAAAAAAAAATACACTATCTTAATAAAAATGAAGTTTTTAAAATAAATGAAAATTTTTTTGATTTAATCGTCCTTGATGCATGTGTAATGTATTTTTCTAAAAAAGAAATTTTTGAATATTTTAATTTTTTTAATACAATTACATCTAAGTGCATATTAATTCATGATCTGAATCATTTTAATGAAAAAGTAATTATAAAAAAAGATCAAGGAAAAAATATAATAAATTATAATAAAATTTTTAAAAAAATTAATCCAGGTTTAAAGTTAACTTTTCAAAAATCGAAAAGAACCAAATATCCATGGGATCAATTTGGTTATATAATTTTAATCGAAAAATATAAGCCGCAAACAGATTAGAAATATTATATCAAATATGAACACAATACTTTTTATAGCTCCAGCTAACTCAGTTCATTCTTATAGGTGGATTAAATTTTTTGAAAAAGACCTTAATTGTTTATGGCTGTCGTATCATAAAATTTCCCATGAATTGAAGACGGAATTTAAAATAAAAAATGATATCATTTATAATAAGTTTCTTAGTAATTTTTTTTTATTACTATCTCCATTTTATACAATTTATATATTTCTTAAATATAGACCCAGAATTATTCATATTCATTCTTTAGGACTTAATTTTTTTGCCTCAATATTTTTGATAATTTTTTTTAGAAAAAAAGTTATTATGACTCCATGGGGATCGGATATTTATAATAATTTTTTTCGAACTTTAATCTTTAAATTTATTTTTAGGAATCATTATTTTACAACAGATTCTTTTGAAATTAAAAAAATCTTAAACAACTTTTCTGCGAGAAATAAAATTTATAAAATAAATTTTGGAATAAATATTAATTTTTATAATCAAAAATTTAAAAATAAATCTCTTACCAATAAAAAAATAATTCTTTGCCCAAGAGGTTATGATGAAATCTATAATAATGATTTAATTTTAAATTTTATAAAATTAAATAAAGAATATTTAACAGATTATAAGTTTTTGTTTCTAGGTAAGAAAAATAAAAATAAACTAAGAATAACAAATCTAGCTAATAATCTTGGAATAAAAAGTTTTTGTATTTTTTTTAATCTAGTTAATCAAAAAAAATTATTAGATTTATACAAATCATCAGAATTTGTAGTTTCGGCATCTAGATCAGATGCTGGCATTTCTTCTTCAATAGCTGAAGCCATGTGTTGTAAAAAAATTGTTTTGTGCACCTACAATAAAGATAACCCTTATTGGATACAGCACGGAGAGAATGGTTTTCTTTTTTTAGACAATAATATTAATGATTTTAAAAAATCTTTTTTCGCTATTATCTCTACTTCTTCCAGAGATAAAATAAAAATTGCTGAAAAGGCATTAAAAACTCAAATCAAATTTAATTCATATAATACAGAAATGAAAAAAGTATTAAAAATCTACGATTATATAATTAAATAAATACAATTTACGATTTTTTAAAATAATAATTTAGATATTTCTTTTTCTGTTAAGTTTTTTTGCTTAAGAAATTGCGATATATAGTGAGTGAGTATTTGGAAAAAGTCTTCTGCTATTCCGTAATTTAAAACATTAAAACAGATCAAATAGTCAGAGTATTTTTCAAGTTTCGATTTTGTGAATCCAGTGAAAGATAAAACTTTTATATTCTTTTTTCTTGCTAATTTTGCTACTTCTATAATATTAGGGGAGTTTCCAGATACACTAAAATTAACTAATATATCATTTTTTTTTACAAAAACATTTAATTGGTTTGCAAAAACTTTTTCATAGGATATGTCGTTACCTATGGCGGTAATTATCTCAATGTTTGTTGAAAGGCTAAAAATTCTGGGTTTTATTCTATCTGAAACATTAAGACCTTTTGCAAAATCACATAAAAAATGATTTGCAATCGAAGCAGATCCCCCATTTCCGCAAACAAAAATAGTATTTCCAGATTTGATAGTATTTTCAATGATATCTGTTATTTTTTTTAATTTAGTCCAGTCAATCTTTTTTGTGCTATCCTCTAAAGTCTTAATGTAATTTTTAGAGAATTCTTCAAAATTTAAATATTTTTTATTAGGAAATTTTTTTTTAATTTTCATAATTCTAAAACATTACATGCGTTTAAATGAAAAAAAAATAACTATTGTTGAATTAAATAAAATTTGGTTGCGGGGCTTGGATTTGAACCAAGGACCTTCAGGTTATGAGCCTGACGAGCTACCAGACTGCTCCACCCCGCGATAAAACAAAACCAACCTTATATACACTATATTATTACTTATCTAGTTTTCTTAAAAGTAATTTTTATGCACTTTATCGTCCAAAATTTAGCCTGATGTTATAAATAGCAATAAATATTAGCTTAAAGATAATAATTCAAATTCTTATGATAATAGAGATATTTTGATCAGGTTTACAAATTGTATTTATTTATATATAAGAACGTGCCTGGTGATTATTGCAAAGGAGTAACACCCGATCCCATTCCGAACTCGGTAGTTAAGCCCTTTAGCGCCAATGGTACTTTGTCTTAAGGCACGGAAGAGTAGGTCGTTGCCAGGCTTTCTAATTCATTTTAAAATTTTTA
>Ga0209188_1001773_pt1 | contig 16764 bp, 8 predicted proteins | sample C_130625_EF_Meta_FD_187307 | JGI IMG/M metagenome (GOLD analysis project Ga0209188, IMG submission 187307) | Freshwater microbial communities from Lake Croche, Canada to study carbon cycling - C_130625_EF_MetaG (SPAdes) (version 2) | ecosystem: Environmental > Aquatic > Freshwater > Lake | place...
GGATTTGATCCTATTTGTCGTAGAGTAGAAAGTAAAGATATTACATTCTCAGATATACAAGATAAAATGGGTCATGGTAATGAAACTCCAAATTTACCAGGTGGTATTTTAAATAGAAATAATCAATTGTCATTTGAGGCATATGGATCTAGAAAGACATTATCTATCTTTAGTGAAGGTCAAAAATACAGTCAATATATAAAGAAGAACGATCCAAATTCTATTAATACTTTACAGGATACACAGAATTTTATTTTTCAACGTAAAGCTATTTTAAAGAATCTATTACAACAAAGAGTTCGTGTAGTACTTCCTGGTAATTTCGCTGTTAGTTCTGGTTTTAGTTTATTTTTAAAGATACCTAATCGTGCTACACATGATGATGGTGGTTTCTGTTCTGGTGGTGATAACTATGATAGAACATTGTATGGTAAATATGTTATTATTGGAACAAGGCATATCATAAGATATGATAGACACGAAACACTTCTTGAAGTGGCAAGAGATTCTAGTGACATGCCTTATACACCTTCAGCTAACCCTGAGTTTAAAGAGGCGTCAGTAGACTATGGAGATTGGACAGGATTTTAAATATGAATAAAGATTTTGCTGGATTAAATGGTTTTGTTTGGTGGATGGGTGTTGTCGAAGATAGACAAGATCCATTAAAATTAGGAAGATGTAGAGTTCGAATTGTTGGGTGGCACTCTCCCAGTAAAACTGATTTGCCCACAAAACATCTTCCTTGGTCACAACAAATGACACCGATAAACAATACTAACCCATATGCACCAAAAGAAGGTGATATGGTTGTTGGTTTCTTCATTGATGGGGAAAGTGCTCAGAGTCCAGTTATGATGGGTGTTTTACCTGGCATTCCTTTGAGTGCAGCTAATCCGCAACAAGGATTTAATGATCCTAGAACAACAACACAATTAAAAAATGCGCCAGTAAAACCTGGTGAAAACCCAACAAATTATCCTAGAGTTTTGGATGAACCAACAACATCAAGACTTGCACGAAATGATTCTGATAGTATTGGTAAAACAATTGTTCAAACTAAAAAAACTAATAAACTTGGACCGTTTGAATTAGATCCAACTTATGCAGCTAAGTATCCATATAATAATGTATATGAATCCGAATCTGGTCATGTAATGGAATTCGATGATACTCCTAAAAAAGAAAGAGTTCATTTATATCATAGAGAAGGTAGTTATATCGAATTGCAAGCAGATGGTTCTGGTGCCTTCAAAATTGTAAAAAACAAAAACGATACAATCGGCGGTAACTACAGTCTTTATGTACAAGGCAATATGACTGTAGAGGTTGATGGTAATATTAGTTTTAAATCTAAAAAGAATATATCATTTTCCGCAGATGGTGCTTTTAGTGTTAAAGCTAAAACTATCAGTTTAAATGCTAATGATTCATTCTCTGCAAAAGGTATGTCAGCTTCTCTTTCTGGAGTAACTAAGACTTCTGTTGGAGGATTAACTTCAGTACAAACATCAGTTAGTGGAGTGATGACAAAAGTTAGTGGAGTTGGCGTAACATCTATTACTGGAACTGCAGCTTTAACTATGGGTTCGACTGGACTTACAAACATTAACGGATCATTAATTAATCTACTTGGTGCACCTGTTGGGGGTGATCCTGGATTAGACCCAGAAGGTATTGATCCAGCTGCGGCTGAAATTGAACCCATAGAGGGTTTTGATGATGTTCTAATAGATGATGCTATTGATCCATTGGGTGGTGTAGATATCTCTGTTGAAAATCTTGCCGATGAAGTTTCTACAATTGGTGAAAATGTTTCTGGTACACTTTCTGAAAATTTAGGTTCAATTGAAGCTAACTTAGGTAATGTTGGTGAACTCGATAATGTAACCGAACTGACTAATGAAGAATTTTTTAATTTAGTTGATGCGGATCAAGCAACAAGTGTTGTTGAAAACATTACTGGTAAAGCTGAAGAAATGATTGCTAATATTCAAGACCAGTTGAGTGGTTTATCAACTAATATTTCAGAGCAATTGCAAGGTTCTGTTGATGGTATAACAGGACCACTTAAAGCTAATTTGACTGTTTTAGAAGGTAAGTTTGATATATTATCAGATCCAAACGCATCTCTAAAAGATAAATTCGCAGCTGCACAAGCTGTTTTTGCAACTGGTTCTACTATGTTAAATCAAGCAAAAGCAATTCCAGGTCAAGCTGCTGCAGCTGTTAGTGGTGTAGTAAATTCTGGTATAAAAGGCGCTTCTAACGCATTCACTACAGGTATTAAAAATACTGGAATTATAGATGAAGTAAAAGCTAATTTATCAGATACATATGATGGATATGTTTCTGCAATCAGAGAAAAAGCTTCTGTTTTAGCTGAAGATGGTAAAGAAAATTTAGCTGATTCTGCAAATAAAGTTGCTGATGAATGGGTGTTTCAAAATAAAGATGATGTTATCGATAAAGTTGCTAATTCTGCTCTTGAAGCTAGACAGAATGGTTCTACATTAGAAGAAGTTAAAGCTGTAATCAAAGATGGAATTACAACTTCATGGAAAAATTTCTATGCGGATAATCAAGCTAAAATTGCGCCTTTAGCTAGTATAGGAATTAAAGATAATGAAGAATTAATTAATCAATGAAAGTATAATATGCCAGGACCAATAGCTTGCATGGGTGATGTTAATTGGGGTGGAGGAATTCATGGATTCCCACATCCAAACATTCTTGCGAATGGAAGACCAGCTTTGATTGCTGGCTCTATGTCAACACCACATCCGCATGGACCATTTATTTTTCCAGGATTCGCAATACCTTCTCCTGGAATGGTACTGTTCAATGGCATCCCCGCCGTACATATGGGTGATTTTGAGACCTGTGGACATAACATCGTCACAGGTTCGTTTACAACTTTAGCATTATGAGGATACTATGCCAAGACTTATAGATAATTTAGGATTAAATTTTAGTAACGAGAAGTTTCAACAAGCTTTAGATCCATATGGTGACATTGGAAAAACTCTCAAAAAACAACCATCGATGTATAAAAAATGGCAATTTGATGCTGTTGCGAATAATGATATTGGAGGATATTTTCAAAATCCAATGGCATCAATTTCAAAAGAAATTAGAAATGCTGCCAACACAATGTATACATCATCATATGCTGTAACTGGTTTAGAAACTATTAAAACTACAGCTGGACTAATAGCTGGTTATGATGTTACAACTGGTGATTCTGAAAATCCGCCAATTATTACAACACACACTACTGGAATTATTGAATTGTTTGTTAAACACACAAATAATATTTCTGGTGTTACTGCATCAACCAGTGCATCATTTCCAGATTTTAATAGTGGGCTGGCAATTGGTGAATACATGATGCAACTAACAAGCAGATATGATGGTCAAAATGATGCATCAGCTGCACTCGGTGCATTTACAAGTTTGTTTATTGGTGATGAAATTGGTGTATTGGTGATTAAGATTAATGATGGTGCATTACGAATTAAGAATAGTATTACTGTTGACAGTTATGGTGAGCCTCCAACAACAACTTATACAACAAATTTATCGGCAACTCAAATTAGTACAATTCAAACTGATGTAACAAATTGTTACAATCTTATCAATGACAGATATAATCACGATATAAACTTCTTTAGAAAATCTATGGAAACGATGAATAAGTTCAATCAGATTTCAAAGTTTAATAGTCTATCAAAGATTTCTCTACATCTAATAGATAATTATGTTGGCACAGATAAACTCAAAAGTAAGTTATAAATAAGCTATGGCAAACGTAAATACAAACATTTCGAGAGAATATAGAGACTTAGACTTATCGTTTAAGATACATCCTATTAAAAAAGACATCAATAAACACGTTGCTGAGTATGCAGTTATTAATTCATTAAAGAATTTAATGTCTCTCGGTCATTACGAAAAACCATTTCAACCAGAAATTGGCAGTAATTTAAAAAAACTATTATTTGAACCATTAGACAATGTGTCTTCTGCTGCTATACAAAGAGAGATGGAAACAATTATTGGTAACTTTGAACCTCGGGTTTCAACTTCAAAGCTACAATTAATTCCAGACTATGATAACAATGGCTATAAAATAAATCTTGAATTCTATATTATTAACAGAACAGATCCAGTAACAATTAAATTTTTCCTTGAACGGGCAAGATAATGGCAACCAACCGTTTAGAAATTGCTGAATTAGACTTTGATTCAATCAAACAAAATCTAAAGTCTTTTTTAAAGCAACAATCACAATTTACAGACTATGACTTTGAAGGGTCAGGGCTTAGTGTTTTATTAGATGTTTTAGCTTATAATACACACTATAATGCATACTATTTAAACATGGTAGCTAATGAATCGTTTTTAGATTCTGCCATTCTTAGAGATTCAGTTGTATCACATGCAAAGACTTTGGGTTATACTCCTTATTCTATTACTGCGCCTAGAATTACTTGTAATGTAGTTTTAGATAGTGGCACAACAACAGCAGATAGTATTACTATGCCAAGAGGATTTTCTTTTGGTTCAAACGCAATCGACAATTCTACCTACAATTTTGTATTGTTAGATGACGTAACTGTCACAAAAAGTGGCCAAAATTACTTTTTTGAAAATATAGATTTTTATGAAGGACAGTTGGTAACATATCAGTATACACAAAATAATTCAGCAAATCCAAAACAGTCGTTTGTTATTCCTGATGCTAATGTTGATACAAATACAATTAAAATTTCTGTTAAGCCTTCTGCATCAAATACACAAACTGTTGTTTACAATCAAGTAACTGATATTTTAAATGTTACTGCTGAGTCACAGGTTTATTTTTTACAAGAACATAGAAATGGTAAATTTCAAATTTATTTTGGAGATGATGTTGTCGGTAAAATGATTGATGATGGATCAATTGTTACAATGACTTATCTTGTAACGAATGGTACTTTAGCAAATGGTGCTGACAGAATTATACCAACTGCGACATTAAATGGATACAGCAATTTTACTGTTAATGTCATATCTCCGGCCGCAGGTGGTTCTGATAGAGAAAGTGTTGACTCAATCAAACAAAGTTCAGCAGCACAATTTGCTACACAAAATAGATTGGTAACATTTAAAGATTATGAAACTTATATTCAAAAGAATTATCCAGCTCTAGATTCCATTTCAGTATGGGGTGGGGAAGATGAAGTTCCACCTGTTTATGGTAAAGTTTTTGTTTCAATCAAGCCTAAAAAAGATTATTATATTTCAGAGACAGAAAAGAAAAGAATTATTGACGATATTGTAAAACCAAAATCAATCGTTGCTGTTCAAACACAACTCGTTGATCCAAGATATTTGTATCTGTTGGTAAACAGTTATGTCAAATATGATCCAAGAAAAACAACAGTAAGTGCTGATGCTATTAAAATTGGTATTCGAGATTCAGTTATTAGTTATAGAGATGTTAACTTAAACAAGTTTGGTGCAAGATTTATTCTTTCTAAGTTACAAGATAATATTGATGGATCAAATTTAAATGCAATCGTTGGTTCTGAAACTATTGTTCGTTTACAGAAAAGATTATTACCAATTTTAAATCAAAGTAAAAATTATACAATTAATTATGATGCACCATTACATCGTGGTACAATCACAAACAAACTTGTATCTACATCATTTAATGTTTATGATATGGATGGAGTACAACGAACAGTAGTACTTGATGAAATCCCACAATCATATTCTGGTATTAATTCAATTCAAGTAACTGATGCTGGAAGCGGTTATCTTACTGCACCAACTGTAACAATTACTGGCGATGGATCTGGTGCAGAAGCTGAAGCTGTAATTCTGAATGGTCGAGTTCAAGCTATTAATATTGTAAAAAGAGGAACAGACTACACTAGAGCTATTGTAACTATTTCTGGTGGCAGTGGTTATGGTGCAAAAGCTGTTGCTATTATTGATGGTCGTGTCGGAACATTAAGAACTATATATTACGATTCAAATGCCGAGAGACAAATTGTAGATGAAAATGTTGGTTATATTGATTATGATAATGGTATCATTAAAATTTATGATATCAACATTTTATCTGTTGATTCTCCAGATGGGTATCTTCGCATCTCTATGGAATCAGAAAAAGGTATTGTTGAGACAATCAGAAATACAATTATTACAATTGATGAGACAGACCCAACAGCAATAACAGTAGACTTAGTTAAAATTTAATGTCTGATTATAAAACCTCATTACTTGTTAGTAAACAAGTTCCTGAATTTGTTCGGGACGAATATCCCATATTCATTTCATTTTTAGAAGCTTACTATGAGTTTTTGGAAACAGCACAAGGAACTCAAAAAAATAATGTATTAGGATTAAGCAAAGATTTAAGATACCTTTCAGATGTTGATGCCTCTATTAATACATTTGAGCAAAGTTTCTTTAATATGTACGCAGCTCTTATTCCTAGAGATGTACAAGTTAACAAAGAAACATTAATTAAAAATGTATTACCTCTTTATCTCGCAAGAGGTAATGAGAAGTCTTTTAAATTATTATTCAGATTATTATTTGGTGATGAAGTTGAAGTTGTTCTACCTAAAAATAATATTTTAAAAGTTTCAGATGGACAATGGACAGTTGATAATATTTTAAAACTAGAAACTGGTATTCGTAGTGTGTATACTGGCACCGGTGCAAATACTACTTTCTATTTGGCGCAACCAGTAAATACTGATGAAGTTTCTGTGTATGTTGATGGTGTATTAAAAGTATACAGTACTGATTACAGTATACGAAAAGAATCTCGTAAATTAGTTTTCAATTCTGCACCAGCTGCAAACTCACAGATTAAAGCAGTTTACAGTAACTTTGATGTTACATTACTAAACAACAGAAAAGTTACTGGTGTAACTTCTGGTGCAATTGCAGTTATTGAACGTGCAACAAAAAGAATTATTACGGACCGTTTGAATTTTGGTTTACCATTTGAACTGTTCATGGATAAAAAAACTCTAAGTGGTATATTTACTAATGGTGAACAAATTGTAACTGATATTATTGATCCAAATGGAACAAAGATTGTTCTTAATGCAGATACGTTTTCAATTCTCACAACAATTCTAGTTACTGGAACTGGTGCATCTTATAATGTTGGTGATAAATTAACCATCTTGGGTGGTGGTGCCACATCTGTGGCAGCTGCTGAAGTTGAGTCTGTTACAATTGGTGTTACTAATAGAATTGTTGTTAATTATGGTGGTGCAGGATTTCATACTGCGTCATTAATTTCAAGTTCAAATACTCCAGGTGATACATTCATTACTGGTGCGATTGATGCTGTTGATACATCTGGTGCAAATGCGGCAATTTCATTCCTTATTAATGATGACGTTATCAATTCATATTCTAATATAGCATTATCAGCTGCAGATTATGGATTCCCATCACAAGTTATTCCCGCTGGCGAAAACATCAGTACTAGAATCTTTGATGCACTAACAACATTGACTATATCAGACCTTGGTCCAATGACTAACGCTGTTATTTTGTTCTCAAACACTTCGGTTAATACTGCAATACTTGATTCAGAAGGCGCTCGTTATCTTCTTGGCAGTGCAATCTATGACATTAAGTCATATCGTTCAGTCGGTAGAATTGATGTCAACAATGGTGGTGTAAACTATAAAGTTGGTGATGAAATTATTTTTGGAACAAATCCATCTGGTACATATGGTTATGGTGCAGCTGCTGCCGTAACTGAAGTTCAAGGTTCTGGTACAATTACAAAAATTAGACCACAATCTCAGAGAGTTGCTGGTACTGCAAACGTATTAAACAATTCAATTGTTGTTGTTGGTACTGGTACTGCATTTGGTACTGAATTGGGTGTTGGAGATAAAATTACAATTAGAAGCCAAGAACGATTTATTAATGCGGTAACTTCTTCTACATCGGCAACTGTTAATGCAGCTTTCTCATTTAGTGATGGTACTGTATGGTCAAATAATTCACCAATCGGTTCTTTATCGAGGGGTACTATTGGTGGTATTAACTACACTCAGGGTAGTTTCCCAACTGTTTCAGTTTCATCAACAACTGGTTCTGGTGCGAATGTCGCAATCACTTCTTTAATAGGTGATGGTGAAAGATTGAGTGCTTTGACTGATTCAGTTCCTGGTCAAATCATTACAATCAAAGTAACGAGTGGTGGTACTGGTTATCAATATATTCCACAAGTTGATTTGACTACTAAGGGTGATGGTACTGCAACTGCTGCTGCAACAATCGGTGCATCATATGCTATATTACCTGGCCGTTGGACAACTTCAGATTCTATTCTTTCAAGTTCAGAACGAAAACTCCAAGGCAGTGACTTCTATGTTGATTACTCATATATCACATCTTCGTTAACTCAATTTACAAAATATAAAACAATTCTTAAAGAGTTATTACATCCAGCTGGTTTTGTTAACTATGCAGATTTGAATAAGAATTCTGCTATTCCAGCTAATACAATTTACATTAATACTTCTACTGCTAATTCTATTTCGGGTACTGTGACTACATCCAATGGATCAATCTATGTTACTGGTATCAACACGAAATTTAATATTGCAAACACAAGAGGCACACTAACTCTTGGTACAAGTATTGCTGTCAATGGTGAATTGAGAATCGTAAACAGTATCATCAGCAACACAAATATTTCTGTTTCTTCTGCATTTACTACTAATTCTAGCGGCGAAACTTTAATTATAGTGACATAAATAGACTTTATGACAGCAATAATCAATAAAAAATTATCATTCAATAACGCAGAACAATTCAAAGAATCGTTCTCTGAAGGTGTGCCGACAGTATACTATGTGTTTATTGGCAATCATGTTCCGTATGCAAATGAATCTTCTCCTGATACAATAGTCGATACTGTTGTAACTGAAAAATCAACTTGGGATAATATTTTTGCCGCAAAACGTGCAACCGGTAACGATGTTCAGTTGGTTGTACCAAGAAACAATTGGACATCTAATACACAATATCGCCAATACGATGATACGATTGATATTGGTACTTTACTGTCTTCCAATACAACTCAAAATTTAAAACCGATGTATGTCATTACATCGGCTAGAAACGTATATAAGTGTGTTTCAAATAGTGCATCTGCAAACTCTAGCGTAGAACCAACAGGTGACTATACAACATCAAATGGTAATATTTCTACATCTGATGGATATGTGTGGAAGTATATGTACAATGTCAAACCATCTAATAAGTTTCTTACAACTTCTTGGATTCCAGCACCAACGTCAACTTCTGCATTAGACTATGGTGTAAATTCTGCTGGTGTAGTTGATGGTGAATTGACTACAATTGTGTTAACGAACAAAGGTGTTAACTATAGACAAGCGTCAAATATTAAAGTCAATGCATTTACTGCTGGTCAAACTGTTTTACAATTATCAAACACTTCGTTAACATTAGCGGTTTTTAGTATACCAACACTTAGTAATCTAAGTAATCTGTCAATCACAGGCACTGGTTTACCGACTGATGCATATGTTAGTTCTATTTCAAATACAACTGGTACAATTACATTATCAGCTGCAACTACTGCTGCTGGAGGTAATGCAAATAATATTACAATTTCAACGAGAGTTTACATCTATGGAGACGGTATTGGTGCAGTTGCTTCTGCTGTTTTGTCTAATACAGCATCTGGTGTTGCTGCTGCATCTGCTAATGTTTCTAAAATAACTGTATCGACTATTGGTTCTGGTTACTCTAGAGCGAATGCATATATCTATGGTTCAGGCTCTGGTGCAGTCGCAAGAGTTATTTTACCACCAAAGTTTGGACACTCATTCAATCCTGCGAAAGAATTGAATGCAAATAATGTTATGGTTGCAGTACGAGTTGGTGAAATTGACTCTACAGAACAGGGATTAATTTCTGTAGATACTTCGTTTAGACAGTTTGGATTGTTAAGAGACCCGTATAAATATGGGTTATCAATTGCAGCTAATACAAGTACTGCTAACTCTGTTGTTTCTCAAACGACAAATTTGGACGTTGTTGCTGGTGGTGCATTTACTTTGAATGAATATGTTTATCAAGGATCTGTAGTGAATCCTAATGCATATGGATTCGTAAATTCTCAAACGACAAATGGTGTGCATTTGTCTAAAGTAAAAGGTAATTTTATTACTGGTTTACCGTTAATTGGTGTTGGTTCTGGTGTTTCTAGAACTGTAACTGCGGTAAAGAATCCAGAATTCCAACCATATACTGGTGATATGTTATATGTCGAAAACACAACAAAGATTGACCGTGCTGATGGTCAAGCTGAAAATATTAAACTAGTCGTAAGTTTCTAAGGATAGTCAATGGCTCTTGATACCAATTTTAATGTAAACCCATATTATGATGACTATGATGAAGATAAGAAATTTCTTCGTATGTTGTTTAAGCCAGGATATGCGGTTCAAGCTCGTGAGTTAACACAACTACAAACAATTTTACAAAAGCAAGTTCAACGCTTTGGTAATTCTGTATATAAGAACGGTTCTGTTGTAACTGGTGGTCAAACTTTTTTCCAAAATGTAACATATCTAAAGTTAGATTCTACATTCTTGGGTTCTGCTGTAACAGCAAATAACTTTATTGACAAGACACTTGTTGATGATAATACAAATCCAACAAAGAAAGCTCTTGTCCTTAAAGCATTCGATGCAGATGCAGGCACTGGTGATCCAAAAACTCTATTGGTAAAATACATTTATGGTACAGAGTTTGCTGCCGGTGACACAATCAAGACTTATGAAACTAATACTGTTTCTGCTAATATTGCAACTAGTGGTACAGGTGGTGGCCAAATCTTTTCAGTTAATGAAGGTGTGTATTACTATGAAGGTTTCTTCATTAAAAATGATGCACAAACTATTGCCGTTTCAAAATACTCACAAACTGCAAATGCAAGAGTAGGTTTTGAAATTACAGAATCAACAGTATCATATACATCTGATACAACTCTTTTAGATCCAGCACAAGACGCTTCAAACTATCAGGCACCTGGCTCTGATAGATATAAAATTAATTTGACACTATCACAAAGAAGTATTGATTCTACAGACGATACACAATTTCTTGAGTTAGCTAGAATTCAAGAAGGTGCATTAACAAAGTACAATAGGTTTCCAATTTATTCAGTACTAGAAGATACTTTAGCTCGTAGAACATACGATGAATCTGGTAACTATACAGTTAGACCATTCAATTTAACACTAAACACATCAGCTGCAAATACAGCAAACATGGAAGTTATCTTGTCTCCAGGCAAGGCATATGTGTATGGTTATGAATTTGAAACAGTTTCACCAACAACACTTATCGTTCCAAAACCAAGGGAAACTGATAGTGTAACAGGCAAGCGTATTACCGCAGACTATGGATATTATGTCTACGCAAATACACTTTATGGCACATTGCCAATTAATAGTTTACAGACTGTAGATTTACATTGTGTTCCTAATTCTGTAATTAATGTAACATCTACTGCAACTATTTCTAATACAAAGATTGGTACTGCAAGAATTAAATCTATTGAATTTGATTCAACATCAAATACATCTAATTCTGCAACATATCAATATAAGGCTTTCTTGTTTGATGTGAATGTGGGTTCATTGACTGGTACAGTTAACACAGCGATTAATGTTAGTGCAGTTCAAATTGCCAACACGCTGATTGCAGCTAACAATCGTTTAGTTACTGATAATGCATATATTGGTGCTAAGTTTAGGATTACTAATGGTCCAGGTCTTGGTGAACCAGCTAGAATGATTACAAACTATAGTGGTGTGAATCAGACAATCACTATAGATCCACCTTTTATTGCAACATTAACAAATGCATCTACATATTCAATTGACTTTGAATTTAATGATGTAAACTCAATTGTTGTTACGAATGGTGCTGGTGCAACTGCAAGAGTTGCCGCTATTGATATTGACCAGCGTTCAAAAGACCACTCTACAGTTTATGATGATGTATTCATTAGTGACACAAATACAGAACGCTTATTATTTAAATTAGGCGAAAATTTTATTGCCAATAGTTCAATTACTGGTCTTTCATTATCATATAGAAGATTGTATGAGTCTGTTGGATTTAGTTCTGGTTTACAATCATCAGCTTTAGCTGTTGGTACTGGTGAAGCATTATCTACTGCTACATCAACAAGCACAAGACAGGCAAATTATCAAGTTGTTGTGACTGCCGCTGGTTCTTCTGCATATGAAGTTGGTAAAACAATTCCTGCTGATAAGTTTACAGTTGACCAAGCAACAAGAAAAATTACGATTACAAATGGTCTTAATTTAACTGCAAACGTATATGCAACGATTGATGCAACTGCACCAAATCCAAAGACTAAAACATATACACCTGCAAACACTTCATTGCAACTATCTGCTGGTGTAAACATATTTGCCAATGGTGGTGTAAATCTTTACGCATCAAATGGCCAAATTCAAATTGCGGCTAACAACATTGTTAGAGTGCCAAGTGTTGCACAATCATTGTATACACCTGATGTTATTCGTATTGTTTCTGTTTTAGATTTTAACAATACATATATCACTCAGGCTAATGTGGCAAGTGCGATTGATGTTACTGCAAGATATACACTAGATACTGGTCAAAGAGATTCATTCTATGACCATTCTTCAATTAAATTGAAGCCTGGTTATCCTGCACCTGTTGGTCCTATTGTTGTTAAGTTTGACAAATTCTCATCATCTGGTGCTGGATTCTTTACAAATGATTCATACAGTAGTTACACATATGAAAACATTCCAACATATATTGCATCTACTGGCACAAGTTACTCACTTCGTGATTGTTTAGACTTTAGACCAGTTCGTGCCACAGCAACTGCTGCTACGGCAAACTCAGTTATCTTTGATGTTGATTCTTCATCAACTGGACCAAAGATACCTGAAAATGGTTCAGATATTCTTTTGAGCTACAGTTATTACTTGCCAAGAAATGACAAGATTGTTTTAAACAAAGACAAAACATTCCAAGTTTTAAAAGGCGTATCATCTTTATATCCAGAAGATCCAAAAGATAATGACAACTCAATGACGTTGTATATTTTGCGTAATCCAGCTTATGTTGCGAATACGTCAAATGTATCTACACAATATATTAATCATAGAAGATACACTATGAGAGATATTGGTACTATTGAAAAACGTGTTGAAAATCTTGAGTACTATACATCATTATCTTTATTGGAACAAACTACTGTTTCTAAACAAGATTTAACAATTCTTGATGCTCAAAACTTACCTAGATTTAAAAATGGTATTATTGTAGATTCGTTTACTGGTTCTGGTATTGCTGATGTGGCACAACCAGACTATAAGGCTTCTATTGATCCAAAAAATCAAGAAATGCGCCCATCATTCAATGTAAGTTCTATAACTTTACAGTTTGATTCTGCTAATTCTTCTGGATTCACACAGAACGGAACTTCTATTACTGTAAGTTCTACTGATACTATGTTCATTGACCAACCTAAGGCGTCAAAAGCAACAAGTATTAATCCATTCAATATTACTAATTATATTGGTAAAATTTCAATTGATCCAACAACAGATATTTGGTTAGATACAAATCGTCAACCTGATGTTGTGGTTAATGTTGGTGGTTCTGCGGATGCATGGAGTAGAATTACTTCATTGACTTCACCATACGATTACACATGGGGTTCATGGCAAGATAATTGGACAGGAACAACTACACAAACTAATTTTGCTGGGCAAATAAGAACAGGTAATACTGGCCAATGGGGTGAGGCTAATGGTACTAGAGGTATGGCTCAAATTATTAATACATACCAAACAACAACAATTGCAACTGGTACTGCTACTCGTTCAGGTGTTGTTTCTACTGTTGTTCCAGAAACCATTATACAGAATATTGGTGATAGACTAGTTGACTTGTCTATTATTCCTTATATGAGAACTAAGGGTATTGTTCTTGTTGGTTCTGATTTTAAACCAAATACAACACTATATCCATTCTTTGACACAACAGCTGTTGAAGCATATACAAATCGTGCAAACAAGTTTACATTGCAAAACAACAACCTTGGTTACAAAACTGAAATTGGTAATTTTGAACAAGTAACTATTTACAACAATGGTACTGCATCATCTGTTGGTACTGCATATGTTGTGAGAGCATCCAACACAGAAGTTTTCATTGTTAATAATCAACCAACTGGTTCTTATAACCTTGCTTCTGCAAATCTGATTGGTCAATCTACAGGAACATCTTCTAAGATTGTTCGTTATGACCACTATTCTGGCAGAGCAACTGCGGCAAATACAAACTCTATTACATTAGCTGTTGATGCCAATTCTGCAAACAATGTTTCAGATTATAATGCATCTGTAATTTTTGTTGTTGCGGGAACAGGATCTGGGCAAACTGCAACAATTACATCATACAATCCTGCGACAAGAGTTGCAATGATTTCTGGTACATGGGGAACAACTCCTGTTGCAAATGATTCATCATATTCAATTGGTAGAATGAAAACGACTGCCGCTGGTGATGTTGCTGGTATCTTTACAATACCTGCATCAACATTTAGAATTGGTGAAAAGAAACTTCGTCTAATTGATAATAACATCAATGATGTTGTATCGTCTACAACTAATGGTGACGCATCATTCTTTGCACAAGGTGCTGTACAAACAGTTGAGGCCACAATCCTTTCTGTTACACAACCAACAATTCAAAGAACAACAGTATCGCAAGCTCAACCAATTTCTAAAGTAACTGGTTCTTCTTCAACACAAGCAATTGTTGGTTGGTATGATCCACTTGCACAAACATTCTTGATTGATCCAAATACATATCCACAAGGAATGTATATCAGTAGACTTCGTGCTTGTTTCAAATCAAAAGATAATGTTGTTCCTGTTACACTACAATTACGTCCAACAGTAAATGGTGTTCCATCTGCATCTGTCATTTATCCAAATGGTACAGTTACTCTGACACCAGATAAAGTTAAAACAACAGATACTCCAAGTTTGGATGATGCAAATAGTTATACCGAATTTAAATTCGATGCACCAATTTACTTGCAACCTGGTGAACATTCATTTGTATTCTTCTCTAACTCAAACAAATATGAAACATATGTTGCTGAGATTGGTAAGTTAGATATCGTACAACAACGACAAATTTCAGAACAGGCATATGGTGGATCTCTATTCTTATCACAGAATGGTTCTACATGGACTGCGGATCAAACATCTGATATGTTATTCAGAATATACAGAAGTGTATTCTCAACAACACCAGCTGCATTGAAGTTTAATGTAATTGCACCAAGTTCAAATGTAACATATGATTTGGCACATTTGATTACTAATGATTTAGTTCTTGGCAATACTTCTGTCGCATACACATTTAATACCACAGTAGATGCTGGTGGTGGTTCAACTGGTTTCCAACCTATTCTACCATTGCAAGATTATTACATGGATGATGGATATGGACGCCGAGTTATTACAACAAGTAACAACTCCTTTGTATTACAGGCAGTAATGTCTACATTAAATCCTGCTGTAAGTCCTGTTGTAGATGCATCAAGATGTGGCGCAACTATTGTAGAAAATATTATCAATAATTTGCCACTAAGAAACTCTGAAATCTTTATTACATCATCTGGAACTGGTTATGCCAATTCAACTGACGTTACTGTTTCAATTACAGGCGGTGGTGGTACAGGCGCAACTGCTTCGGCAAATGTTTTATCTAACACAATCAATTCTGTTTATATTACAAATGGTGGTTCTGGATACACAACATCACCAACGATTACGATAACTCCTGGATCAGGCGGTGGTTCTGGTGCGGCTGTTACATACAATGGTGAAGATAAACAACTTGGTGGTAATGCTAATGTGCGTTACATGACTCGTAAAGTCATTCTAAATGATGGTTTTGATTCTGGTGACCTTCGTGTTTATTTGACTGGATATAAACCATCAAATTCAAACATTCTTGTTTACTATAAAATTCTTTCTAAGTCTGATAGTGATTTGTTTGATAATAAAAATTATCAATTGATGACAGAACTTGGTAACGAAAACTATGTTGCTACAAGTAGAGGCGATTATCGTGAATTGACTTTTGCACCTGGAACTGGTGGTGTTGCAAACAACTCTGTTGGATATACAACTTCAACAACTGGATTCTCCACATTTAGAACATTCGCAATTAAGATTGTTTTAACTGGTACAAGTACAGTTGATGTTCCTAAAGTGCGTGATGTTCGTGCAATTGCATTCCCATCAGGAGTATAATATGCCACTAGTACAAGTTAATGATACACCTTTCGTTAGAGATACTCATTCTAAGGCCATTCTAAATACAGATAGAAATGGTCTAAATGAGTATTATATGAAACGTGAGCTTGCAAAAAAACAGCAACTAGAAAAGACTGAAGACAAAGCTCGATTGAACAAACTAGAAGAAGATATGCAAGAGATTAAACAGTTGCTGTTACAAATAGCGGCAAATCAGGATAAGTAATGTCTATAATTTCACAATTAAATACCGCAAATACCTTCAGTCAATGGTTGACTGCGACACAGGACATAATTACTAAAACTAATTCCTTGATTGAAGGTGGTGGTAGTTCTATCTTCT
>Ga0209188_1001774_pt1 | contig 16763 bp, 15 predicted proteins | sample C_130625_EF_Meta_FD_187307 | JGI IMG/M metagenome (GOLD analysis project Ga0209188, IMG submission 187307) | Freshwater microbial communities from Lake Croche, Canada to study carbon cycling - C_130625_EF_MetaG (SPAdes) (version 2) | ecosystem: Environmental > Aquatic > Freshwater > Lake...
GACATGGCCCTCATCGCTCATGACGGAGAGCACCAGCCGCCGCATCGCCGGCTGGGTGGCCTGAATCTCATCGAGCAAGGTCAGCCCGGACCCGTCGGGCAGGTTGAGATCGATGAAGGCGAGATCTGGCCGTAGCCGGGCGCACGCCGCGGACCCGGCCGCCAGGGTCCCCACGGCCACGACTTCGGGAAGGTGGGGCAGGCTGCGCAGCACGCGCACAAGCAACATGCGGATGGTCGGGTCGTCCTCCACGACCAGCATGCGCATTTCGGTGCCTCCGGGCGCCAGCCTGAAAAAATATTCGATGCTTTGTTAACCTATACGGGGGGTAGGAACAACCCGCGATTGATCCCCTGAATAGGGGATGTCACCGGAGAAGGATCGGCTGGGTCCACCCAACCCATAGTTGTGCCGATGGCTGCCGCGAGGCCCGCAAAGGTGAGGTCGCGCCACACTTTAACACTAATCGGCGAAGCCGGCCCAGGTCAGGCCGCGGCCTTTCCGCGAGGCCGACGCGACCGCACACCGTCCGAAAAGTGACGCAAAACCGCTCTCCGGGCCCGCGCATTGATCCCCCAAGCAGGGGATTCACGGGGCGTGAAAAAAGCCGGCCACTGCGCAGCCAGGCCACCGATGCCGGATCGGCCGGCCGCCTGTGACAGAGAGGATAGAGCGACCTTGCAACGCATGATCCGCCCATTGCGGGGCCTCCTGCTGCTCGCAACGATTCTGGCCCTGCAAAGCGGTGCCAAGGCGGAGCGCCGCGAGCCGCCCGCGGCACCGCCCGTGCAAACCGAGGCCGTCCTCCTTGGGGCTTCGGGGGTGGAACTTGGGCTGCTCACCCTTCCTGATCCCGTATCGGGCCTGTCCCTGGCGGCAATCCTGCTGGCCGACCGCGATGGTCCCTGGCGGCGTTCGCTCCTCTACAGCCAACGTCTTCTGGAAAATGGCTGGGCCTTGTTCGAGCCCGCCTTCGATTACGCCGGCCAACAGGCCGGGCGGGTCCCGCCGGCGCAGCGGCTGGCGGCGGCGGTCGAGGCGGTGCGGCGCGATGCGCGGGTCGACACCGACCGGATCCTCGTGGTTGGGGTGGGTGCTGGGGCGCGGACGGCCCTGGAAGGCTGGGCAGGGGGGGCGCAGGTCAGCCGGCTGGTGCTGCTCTACCCCGGTTGCGATGCGACGCTGGCGGCGACCGCCCGCACCGCCAGCCCGGCCGATCCGCTGACGGATGTGCTGCTGATGCATGGCGACGCGGACGCCGCGAACCCGCCCGAGGCCTGCGCCGAGCTGGCGGCGGCCTTCCCCCCAGGCGTCAGCGTGCGGCAGCGGGTGTTGCGGGGCTCTGGCTATGGCTGGGATGGCCTCGACCTGGTCCCGCCGGGCGGGCGCATTCTGCAGGGGCATCCGGCCGGCGATGGACGTCGCGTCGTCGCTGTCCCCGACGCCACCGCTTCGCAGATCGCGGCCGACTGGATGCTCGGCTTCGCGGTGGCCAAGCGGCGTGGCGACCGGTGAGCGCCGTGGCGGGGAAGCCGCTATCCCCGAGGCGCCCTGCGGCCCGGCTGGCGCCGCACGCCGCAACTCGGCGCCGGCTCGTGCGACTCGGCTGCGGCGTCGCTTTGGGCCTGCTGCTGTCCGGCTACAGCGCGCCGGCGCCGGCCTTCGCCGCGCCGTCGGATGAGGCCGGAGGCGAGCAAGACATGAGCGGCAGCATCACCCGCTCCGTGCCCCTCGGGCCTGACTTTGCCGCGCTGTTGTCGCTGCCGCGTGCAACCCCTGCCCGCGCAAGCCTGCCTGCGGTGATCCTGCTGAGCGACGGACCCGGCAAGGACCGCCGCTCAGAACTTTATATGATGCGATTGCTCGCCCTCGGCCTGGCGGTGCTGGACGCGGATTTCGAGAGCACGCGCACCGGCGAATGGGGTGGCACGGAGCCGGTGGCACCGGCGGTCGGACAGCGCCTCGGGCTGGCCATCGCGGCGCTGCGCGGGGCGGAGGAGATCGATCCCGCGCGCATCGCCGTGATCGGTCTTGGAGAGGGCGCGCGCGCCGTCCTGCTGGCACCAGGCGATGCCATGCCGCAGGGGGGCGCTGTGCTGCTTTATCCCGGGTGCGACGCGATATTGGCCGAGGCCGCACGGCGGCTGGCGGCGGTGCCGCTGCTGCTGCTGCACGGCGACGACGATCCCACCAATGCGATGGAAGCCTGCGCCGCGCTCGCCGCCGCGGGCGGCATGGATCGCGCCGTGCTGCCCGGCGCCAGCTATGGCTGGGACGTCACCGCCTTTCGCAGCACGCGCCTCACCATCATGCCCGATCCGCGCGATCCCTTGCGCCGCGTTGCCGGGCGCAGCGAGCCGATGCTGGCGCAGATCGCGCTCGACTGGGTGCTGAGCTTCCTGCTGCCGCGGCTGCAACCGACGGAAGGGATTAACTGATGCCGCGCGACGTCGAGCTCGCCTGCTGGCTCACCCCGGACGACCCGGAACCGCTGCTGTTCCATTTCGAGGAGACCGCCGCGGCCACGACCTTCGCCGAGCAGATCCGGATCTGCGCCCCAACCGTGCGCTTCTGCCTGCAGCCAAGGACCGAGCCAGCCTGCGACCCCCAGTCAGGAGACGAAATCGATGCGGTATGGCTCTGACGACCGGCCGCCGGTCGCAACCATGTGGCTCGCGGCCCTCCAGCTCTGCAGCATCACGACCGTCTTTATCATCTATCCGCTTGTGCTGCTGCGGGAGACCGGCGTGCCACCGGCGACTGGCGCGGCGATCATCGCGCTGTCCTTTCTCATGCTCGGCATCGCAACCGTGGTCCAGGTGAGCGTGCCGTTCGGTCCGGGTATCCTGGTGCCGGTCACCTTCACCCCAGCCTATCTGGTGCCGGCAATCGCCGCGGTAAAGCTGGGGGGGCTGCCGCTGGCGTTTGGCATGATGGTCTTCGCGGGCGTCGTCGAGATCCTGCTCTCGATCGGCTTCCGGCGGCTGCGGGCGTTGTTTCCGCCCGAGGTCTCCGGCTTGGTCGTGTTGCTGGTCGGCCTGACCATCGGCGAAATCGCGATGCGAAATCTGGCCGCGCTGGCTGTCGGAGCGGAGGCGGGTGTGGGTGGCACAGTGTTGCTGCTGACCTTCGGTATCGCCGCAGGATTGACCATCTGGGGGCGCGGCCGGGCTTCGAGCTTTGCGCTTCTCTCCGGCCTCGTGCTCGGCGCTGCGGCCGCCAGCCTGCTGGGTCTGCTGGCTCCCGCCGATCAGGCTGCGATCGTGGCGGCGCCCTGGTTGGCGCTGCCCCAGGTCGCCCATCTCGGTCTCGCCTTCGATCCCAGCTTGATCCTGCCCTTCGTCATCGGCGCCTTCGCCGCAACCACCAAAGCGGCCGCGCTGACCGCGCTCGCCCGCAAGCCCGCCGGCGCCGCGGGGCAGGGCGATCCGGCGGCGCAAATGGCGGCCGGGGTGCGGGCCGATGGCGTCGGTACCGTGCTTGCTGGCCTGCTTGGGACCATTGGCGTGAACCCGTCGACATCAGCGGTCGCGCTTACGGTTAGCACGGGGCTTGCCAGCCGTTCTATCGCCTGGGCGATGCTGGTGATCTGCGCCGGCATCGCGTTGATGCCGAAGCTGGCGCTGTCCATTGTGTTTCTGCCCAAGCCAGTGATCAGCGGTATGTTACTTTTCACTGGGTGCCTGGTGCTGGCGAACGGGCTGCAAATGCTTGCCGAGGTGAAGCTCGATCCACGCCGTGCGCTGGTGGTTGGGCTAGGTGTCTTCGCCGCCATCGCGCCCCTTGCCGTGCCCGATTTGTGGCGCGCCGTACCTGCCTCGCTCGCGCCAGTGGTGGCGTCGCCCTTCATTCTGGGCAGCGCGGTCGCCCTGCTGGCGAATCTCGTGCTGCGGATCGGCAGTGGCCGCACGCTGCGCCTGACCGTGGCCGAGCCTGGCCGTGCCGAAGCCCTCGCCGCGGCCTGGTCCGCCGATCCCGACCTGCCCGAGGCGACCCGCGCGGCCATCGCCATGCTGCTCGCCGACCATGCGGCCCGCGCGAATCAGTCCGGCCCGGTCGAGGTCGTGATCCGGATCAGCGAATTCGCAGTCCGGGTTCGGCTGCGGCCGGCCGGCACCCGGCGGCCCGAGGGCCTCGCCTGGCTTGCGCAAATCGCGGCACCACCGCGCGGTCTCTCGCTGGCGCGCTAGAGCGTGATGCGTTGACGCGGAATCGCCGAAGGCGCTGAATCCCGCGACTAAACAAAGGCTAGAGCAGGGTGCGCGAGCGAATGCGACCGCAGCAGGCTCTAGAGCAGCCTCCGTTCAGACGATTCCGTCTGAACGGATATTGCTCTAGGCAGCGCCCCCCAGCCACGCTGGAGCGGCCCGCACCGCCCTGCCCGCAGCGACGGTCGCCGCCCGCCACCCTATCCGCGCGGCCGCCAGCGATAGATGCGCTCCAGCGCGCCGCCCATCAGCCTGGCCTTCTCTGACGCGGTCAGCCGATCCGTCACCCGGAACGCGTCCACGCCCTGCGCATAGCTCAGCAGCGCCACCGCCCGCGTCCAATCGGTGCCCCAGAGGCAGCGTTCCAGCCCGAAGCCATCGAACAGCCGCGCCAGCGGGTCCCAGATATCCGCATAGGGATAGCCGGCATGGGAGAGGGTACACGCGCCGCTGATCTTGATCGCCACATTCGGCAGGGCGGCGAAGGCCAGTACCTTCGGCAGCGCGGCGAAGGGGGCGGCCGGCGGCGGCGGGGCAAAGGGCTGCTGCAGGCCGCAATGATCGATGACGAACTGCGTACCCGGGTTGCGCCGTGCCAGCGCCAGCCCTTGATCGAGCCTTCCCCAGCACAGCATGTTCAGCGGCAGCCCGTGCTTGGCCGCCGCCTGGGCCACCCGGTTCAACCCAGGATCGGCGGGATCATCCGAGACCTCCGGGTAGAGCATCAGCCGTAGCCCCACCACGTCCGGCTGCCCCGCCCAATCGGCGATCGCCTCCGCCACGCCGGGATCGGTCGGATCGAAGGGCTTGATCAGCCCGAAGCGGCCGGGATGGCGCGCCCCGACCTCCAACGCGTAGCTGCCGTCGAAACGGTACATGGCATAGGGGGAGACCAGCAGCGCCCCATCGACGCCGACCGCGTCCATGGCGGCGACCATTTGCGCGCCGGTCACCTCGGCGGGGCCGGCCAGGGTACCGACCCAGGGGCGCGCCGGATGGTTGCGCTCATAGCAATGGACCTGGCTGTCGATGATCGGCATGGCGCACTCCCTCATCATCGACGCTACGAAGCGGCGCGCGGCCCGGCAAGCGGCGGGGGTTCAGAAGGGACGGCCGAAGATCGCCTTGGCGACCCAGGGGTCGCTATTGGCGGTCAGCCCGCGGCCGAGGCCGAGTTCCAGCGTGAAGGGGCCGATCACCAGATCGAGGACCGCAAACAGGTAATGCGATTGTTGGCGCGGCCCATAAAAGGCGCCGATAGGGCCGAAATCCGAATAGGTCTCAGCGGCGATCGCCACGGTCTCGGTCACCGCATAGGAGATCCGGTTGGCCGGCCGGAAGGCATTGCCGGCCTGGCCGCCCAGGCCGACATCGACGATGGGGTTGGTGGCGAACTCGAAGCGCCCGAACCGGATACCGAGGATCGGGCGGAATTCGAGGTTCCAGGTGCTGTCGGTGAAGCGCAGCGGTTGCCAGGAGATTTCGGTGTTCAGCCCGAAATAGGGCCGTCCGGGTTCGACATTCGGCGTCACGAACAGGTTCCGCAGCTTGAACCCGCCCGGATAGAAGCGGTCCTCGCGGGCCGCGAAGGGGGCATAGAGGCCGATTTCGTAGAAATCCGTCACGCCGATCGCCATCTCCGGCGTGCCGTTCAGCGTGCCGCGATAGGGCAGGCCGCCGGGGAAGGGCGTGCCGCTGCGGGCGGCGAGCGGATAGTTCAGGTGCTGCTCCAGCGAGACCTCGCCGGACGGTGCGACCTCACCCGTATAGACCGCAATCTCATCCGTCGCCCGGGCTGCCCCGATGCCGCACAATACCAGCAGCGCCGTCAGCCGCAGCAGCCTGTTCAGAACGGAAAGCCGAAGCGCAGCCGCGCCACCAAACGGTCGGAGGCTTGGGTGAGCCCATAGCCGAGGCCAATATTCACCATGCCGCGGCCGATCGGCCATTCGGCTGCGACGAAGACCTGGTGCGCTTGGCTCTTCAGGGGCTCCGGCCGCAGCGCCGGGCCAAGATCGCCATAATATTCGAGGCCGAGCGTGAGTCGCTCGGTCACCTGCCGATAGGCGCGCGCGGAGGGGGCGAGGACCGTATTGCCCTGCGGCCCGTTCACGCCGGAAAAGCCGAAGGTGCCCACCAAGGTCCATGCGCCCGACTGCCATTGCACGATCGGCCGCAACTCGCCGCTGAAGGCGCCCGTTGAAACCCGCGGGGTCAAATAGCGGAATTCGACGAGCATGCCGAAGCTCACGCCTTGTTGTGCGCCGGGCGGGGCCACAAACAGGTTACGCAGCTTCACCCCGACCGGATCGATACGGCCGCCCTGCATGGCAAAGGGCACATAGACAGCGCTTTCCCACCAGGGCTGCACGCCATAGGCCACCTCGGTACTGAGATAGACGCCCTGGTTGGTGGCGGGCCCTCCCTGCGGCGGCGGGGTGGTGCGGCCGCGCACCCCGTAATTGATGTGTTGGTCGATGCCGCCCTCGCCTGGCGCCTCGAGATCGGTGCCGTGCACCTCGAACTCGTCATAGACCGCCGGGCGCCCGGTGCCGGGCGCCAGCGCCAGCGCCAGGGCAAGACCCGCCGCGTGCCTCACGCCCCCGCGGCTGCCCCGATCACCGCCCAGGTGGTCGTGATATGAACGGCGGTGTCCGCGCTGGTCTCGGCGCGCAGCAGGATTTCGCCGAACAGCATGCGCTTGCCGCGCTTGACCACGCGCGCCTCGGCCAGCACCGGGCCGGGGCCGGCGGGGCGGAGGAAGTTCACCGTCATGGTGCTGGTGACGCTGTTGTCACGCCCGCCTTGGACCGAGAGCAGGGCCGCCCACATCGCCACATCGGCCAACCCCATCAGCGCTGGGCCGGAGACAGTATCCCCGGGCCGCAGCAGACGCGGATCGGCCGGCAGGCGGAGCGTCGCCGCCCCTGCGGCGGCCGCCAGTACCTCGATCCGCCAGGCGGCAGCCAGGGGCACGCCCGCATGGATGATCCGCTCGATCTCGGCGATGTCCATGCGCGGGCTTTAGAGCAATATCCGTGCAGGCGGAATCACCGAAACGGGTTTCTTGCTCTCGAAAATAGAATAGTCAGAGCATCCGGGCGCAGGGGCGGCCAAGGCAGGCGCGGCGGCGCGGCTCTTGCTTAGCACCGGGGCGGCGGGGGAGAAGACCCGCATCCCCGCAAAGCGGGCAAAGGAGAGAGCGGCATGCATCGCAGGACCATGATGGCGGCGGCGGCGGGAATGCTCGCGGCGGCGCCAAGTGCCGGCCAGGCGCAGACCAAATGGGTGATGGCGAACGGGTATCCGGACGCCAATTTCCACACCGTCAACATCAAGGAATTCCTCGCCGAGATCGAGCGGGAGACCGGCGGCAAGCTCGCCGTCCAGCTGCACAGCAATGCCTCGCTCATGCCCATTCCGCAGATCAAGCGGGGGGTGCAGACCGGCCAGATCCAGATCGGCGAATTCCTGCTCGGCGCCTATGGCAATGAGGACCCGATCTTCGAGGTGGATTTCCTCCCCTTCCTGGCTGAGGACTGGAAGCAGGGCCGCATCCTGAGCCCGGCGATCGAGCCGGTGATCCGCGCGCATCTGGAAAAGCAGGGCCTGACCGCGCTCTATTTCGTACCCTGGCCCAGCCAGGGCCTCTACACCAAGACCGAGGTGAAGACGGTCGAGGAGCTGAAGGGCGCGCGCTTCCGGGCGCAGACCCCGATCATCGCCCGGATGGCGGAACTGCTGGGCGCGACGCCGGTCACTGTGCAAGCCGCCGATATTCCGCAGGCCTTCGCCACCGGCATCGTCAACGCGATGATCACCAGCGCGCAGACCGGCGTTGACAGCTCGGCCTGGGATTACTGCAAGTACTTCACGAATCTCGGCTTCACTCTGACCCGCAACGTGGTGCTGGTGAACACCCGGGCCTTCCGGGCGCTCGATGAGCAGACTCGCAATATCATCCTGGCGGCGGCCAAGCGGGCCGAGGATCGCGGCTGGGCGGCGAGCCGTGCCTCAGAGGAGGTGATGACGGCGAAGCTGAAGGCGCAGGGCGTGGTCACGGGCAACGCCCCGGCCGAGCTGATGGCCGGCCTGCGCGCGGTCGCCCGCAAGCAGGAGGAAGAGTGGCTGGCCAAGGCCGGGCCGGAGGGCAAGGCGATGCTCGACCAGTACCGCGCGTTGCTGAAGCAGGGCTGAGGCGGCGGATCAGGCGGCCGGCTTCGGCTTCAGCAGCTTCCAGGTGGCGGTAGCGAAGGCGAGCAGCGCACCCGCCTCGTCCCGCGCCTCGGCCTTGAGGAACCAGGTACCACCGCGGCGCAGCGATTCGCCGCGGCAGACCACGCGCCCATGCCGCGCGGCAGCCACGTATTGGATTTTCATCTCAAGCGTGGTGCCCGGTCCACCATGCTGGCGATGGATCAGATGCCCCATCGCGATATCCAGCGCGGTGGCCATCACCCCGCCATGCAGCGTGCCACGCGGATTGAACATGAACTCCTCGACCGTGAAGGTGACCTCGCAGGCCTCCCCCGGATAGCTGATCTCGAGGCCGAGCAGGCGGGCGAGGAAGAAATCGCCAAAGACCTCCTCGGTGCCCGCCTCGGCGCGGTCGAAGGCGGCGCGGGCGCGCGCGCGATCGACGCTGTGGCTGCTCATCGCGCGAGCACGAGGCCGCGATACCCCGCGGCCGCGACGGTGTCGCAATATTCGCGATAAGCCGGCGCGCCACCCTGGTATTGCAGGATGCGCCGGGTCTCGCGGCCTTCGACATTGCGGTTGATGCCGGTCATCCAACTATCGACCAGCGTATAGAGCAACTCGCCGGCCAGTTCCTCGACATGCTTCGACCATTCCGCCTCGGCCGCCGGGGTGGTCTCCAAGCGGGTGATGCCTTCTGCATCCATATGGCGCAGCAGATCGGTGACCCATTCGACGTTCTGTTCGATGCAGCGGGGGATGTTGCAGCGTGTCGAGGCATTATGCGGACCGACCAGGGTCAGCATGTTGGGAAAGCCCGCCGACATCAGGCCGAGATAGGTGAGTGTTCCTTCCCGCCACTTGTCCCGCAGCGTCAGCCCGTTCACGCCGGTAAACTCGATCCGGTCGAAGGCACCGGTCACCGCATCGAAGCCGGTGGCGTAGATGATCATGTCGAACTCGTACTCGGCCGCGCTGGTGCGGATGCCCTTGGCGGTGATGCATTCGATCGGCGTCGCCTTCATATCGACCAGCGACACATGCGGCAGGTTATAGGCTTCGAAGTAATGGGTCTCCTGCGGGACCCGGCGCATGCCGAAGCCGTGGCATTTCGGGATCAGCATCTCCGCCGTCTTGGGGTCCTTCACCCGCGCGCGGATCTTGCGGGCGATGAAGTCGGAGAACACCGCATTCGCCTTCCGGTCGGTCAGCATGTCGCGGAAATTCGCCATCCAGATGGCGAAGCCGGGCTTGGCGTAAAGCTCCTCCCAGAACGCCTCGCGCTCCTCGGGCGTGACCTCGAAGGTGCCGCGCGGGTCGTGGCGGTGAATGTAGCAGCCGGGCGTCTGGCGCAGCAGTTCGAACATCGCCGGGTAATTGGCCTTGATCGCGGCCTGCTCGGTTGCGGTGATCGGCGCGTTGTGCAGCGGCGTCGCCCAGTTCGGCGTCCGCTGGAAGACGGTCAGCGATTTCACCAGCGGCGCGATGGTCTGGATCACCTGCACCCCGGTCGCGCCGGTGCCGATGACGGCGACGCGCTTGCCGGCGAAACTCACCTCCGCCTTTGGCCAGTTGGAGGTGTGGAAGGCTTCGCCCTGGAAATCGCCGACGCCAGGAATCCGCGGCAGGGTGGCCGCGGAAAGCGGGCCGAGCGCGGTGATCAGGAAGCGGCATTCGGCCTGCCCGCCACCTTCCAGGGTCACCGTCCAGCGCCGCCGCGCCTCGTCCCAGGTGCAGGCGGCGACCCGGCTGTTGAACTGGATGTCGCGGCGCAGGTCGAAGCGCTCGGCAACATGGTTCAGATAGCTCAGCGTTTCCGGCTGGGCGGCGAAATGCTCGCGCCAGTTCCAGTCCTGCAGCAGCCCCTCATCGAAGCCATAGGCGTAGGTGTAGCTCTCCGAATCGAAGCGGGCGCCGGGGTAGCGGTTCCAGTACCAGGTCCCGCCCAGATCCGAGCCCGTCTCGAAGACCTGCACCGAAAGGCCCAGTTGGCGCAGCCGGTGCAACTGGTACATCCCGGCGATGCCGGCGCCGATGACGATCGCGTCGAAGGCGCGAACCCCTGTGGCGCGGTTGCCGGCCTCGGCTACGGCACTGTCGAGCATCGAATCCTCCCCTTCGCGGCGGCTCGGCCTGTCGGCAGCGCGCCATGATTTGATCTGTCGCCGGGCAAAGCGGGCCCGGCTTTGCGTCCATCCCAGCCGACAGGAAAGGTCTTGTCTAGCCTTGGTCGGTCGTACGACCGACCAAAACCGAGAGCCTGCTAGAGGTTGCTGCGTTCACATGCGTTCACGCAGCCCGCTCTGGCATGTGTTGGATCGCGCGATTCAGCGCCTCCGGCGATTCCGCCTCAAAGCATCCCGCTCTAGGATATCGTGGCTGCCGAGGGCAGCCGCCCGAAGCACCGGCCGACGTCCACGGGTGTCGACGCTGGGCTCCTTTGGTCAGAGACCGGCGATCGCCCGCCGGCGGCCTATCTGGTCAGCCGGGCTGGCCGCGATTGCGCTTCAACGGCGCCAGATCGTAGCCGTTCCGGCGCGCGATCGAGAGCGCTTCGGCCAGATCGGCCTCGCTCATCCGCGGCGTCCGCGACAGCACCCAGAGCCAACGGCGCGACGGCTCCCCCACCACCGCCCAGCGGTAGTCGGGGGAGAGGCCGAGCACCCAATAATCGCCGTAAAAGGGCCAGAAGAAACTGACCCGCAGCCGGGCATTGCCGCTGCCCGGCACGGCATAGGCCTGCCCCTTCGCCTCACGCGGGGCATCGCCGGCCAGCGCGTTCAGGCATTTGTTCAGCACGCCGATCGTGCCATCCGGCCGCGCCGTATAGGTCGCTGTGGTGTCCTCGCAGTTCACGCTGCTCGAATCCTGCGCGAACATCGGCAGGCGCGCGGCCTCGTACCAGGTGCCGAGGTAGCGCGGCACATCGACCATCGCGACCGGCTGCGGCGTGCCGGGCCCAGGCGTGCCGGCGCAGCCGAGGAGCAGGAAAGGCAGCAGCAGAAAACGCCGATGCATCATGGAATAGCGCCCCCGGGCAGCGCAACGACATGGTCGTGAATCGCGCCTGCGGTCGCGATCCAGACGCCATCCCCGCGGCGCGCGGCGATCATCGCCAGGACCTCGCGCAGTGCGCGCAGGCGATAAGGCTGGCCGATGATGTAGGGGTGCAACGCGATCCCCATCACCTGAGGTACGCCATCCTGCGCCACCTGGTCCAGCCGTTCGGCAAAGTCCTCGGCCAGCATCGCACAGAATTGTGCGATGCCGTCCTTGCGACCGATGATCGCGGGGATGTCGTTCGCCTCCTGCGGATAAGGCAGGGCGAGCAGCCGTCCGGCGCGCGTCGTCATCCACACCGGTTGGTCGTCCATGCACCAGTTCATGGTGTAGGCGTAGCCGGCCTCCACCAGCAGGTCGGGCGTGACCCGGCTCTCGGCGATCCAGGGGCTGAGCCAGCCGCGCGGCGGCGTTCCTTCGTGCCGGGCGATCGCTGCCGTGCTCTCGGCGATCAGCCGGCGTTCCGCGGCTTCCTCCAGGACACTCTGGCGTTCGCTGTTGGTCCGGCCATGGCCGGCGATTTCATCGCCGCGCGCCCGATGGGCCGCGACCAGCTGCGGCGCGTACGCGTACATGGCGCTGTTCAGCAGCACCGTCGCCGGCAGGCGGAGCTGGTCCAACATGGCAAGCAGCCGCCAGGCGCCCACCCGGTTGCCATAATCGCGCCAGGCGTAGTTCAGGATATCCGGCTGCGGCCCGCCCGGGGCGAGTTCCGCCCCCAGCCCCTCGGCGAAGGCAAAATGTTCAAGGTTGACGCCGAGATAGACCGCCAGCCGCGCGCCCCCCGGGAAGGTATAGCGGGGGCGTTCGGGCCACGGATGGTAGGCGTAACGGCCATGGCTGGGCAGCATGCGGGGCTCCGCGACACGCGCCCATCCTCTGCCGGGACGGCCGGGCAGATGCAAGGCCGGGCCGTTCGCCCCCCCTCGTGACGGCCCCGCGCGGCCCGCATAGGATGTCATGATGGAGTCTTCCTCGGCCAAGACCGAGGGCGCGGCGCGCGCCCTGCTGAAGCGCGAGGCGCGCGGCCTCCGGCGCCACGTGCTGCCACCGGTCTTCTACGGCGCCGCGGTCACGCTCGCCGCGATTGCCGGCGCCTGGGTCATCGCCCGGCTGATGGCGCGCCTGCTCGGCCATGGCCATGCCGGCTGGGCGGAGCTTGCCTGGGCCGCGGTGCTGGCGCTGCTGGGGGCCGGGTTCGGCCTCGCGCAGGAACGCACCATGCTGGCCGCCGGAGAGACGGCGCGTGCCAGCCTCCGCGGTCGTGCTTTCGCCCGCCTCCTCGCGCTCGGTCCCCAGGATGCCCGGGGCCTTGGCGAACGGGCGGCCTTGGTGACCGACCGCATCGAGGCGTTGGACGGCTATTTCGCCCGCTGGCAGCCTGCCGCCCTGCTGGCCCTCATCGGCCCTGCGCTGGTCGTCACCGCGGCCACTTGGGCGGATGTCAAATCTGGCCTTGCCCTGGCGATCACCGGCGCGCTCTACCCGGTTTCCATGGCGCTGACCGGCATCGGCGCAGCGCAGGCGAGCCGGCGACAATTCGCCCAGCTTGACCGGCTCGCCGGCCGCTTCCTCGATCGCATGCGCGGCTTGCCGACCATCGTGCTGTTCAACCGGCAGGCGGCCGAGGCGGCGGCCCTGGCCGAGACGGCGGAGGAGCTGCGCCAGCGGACCATGCGGGTGCTGCGCCTGGCCTTCCTCTCGACCAGTGCGATGGAGCTGCTGGCCGGCCTCGCGCTGGCCTGCATCGCCTGGCGGCACCGCGCCGATCTCGGCGGCGGCGGCGACCCGACCGTGGGCCTGTTCACCCTGCTGTTGGTGCCGATCTTCTTCGCGCCGATCCGCGCCTTCTCCGGTGCCTATCACGAACGGCTGGCGGCCGGTGGCGCGGCCGCGGCGCTTGCGCCGTTGCTTGATGGGCCGGCCGCGCCTGGCCTGTTGCTGGAAGCGATGCCGCCGCGTGTCGTCGTGACCTTCACCGATGTGCGCCTGACCTACGATCCGGCTCGCCCGCCCGCCCTCGATGGGCTCTCCTTTCGGGTTAATGCCGGGGAGACGCTGGTAGTGTTCGGGGAATCCGGGGCCGGGAAATCCAGCGTGCTGCGGCTGCTGATGGGCTTTGCCCGGCCGGATGCGGGGCGCATCGCGATCAATGGCCAGGACGCGCTCTCGCTCCGCCCGGAGGAACTGCGCCGTCTGTCCGCCTATGTCGGACAGCAGCCGCATCTTTTCCACGCCACGCTGGCCGAAAATATCCGCCTGGCCCGGCCGGAGGCGAGCGAGGCCGAATTGCGCGCCGCGGCCGACGCCGCGCGGGTCAGCGACTTCGCCGATACCCTGCCCCAGGGCCTCGAGACCTTGGTGGGGGAGGGCGGCTTTGGGCTTTCGGGAGGGCAGGCGCAGCGCGTGGCGCTGGCCCGCGCCTTCCTGCGCGATGCGCCGCTCGTGCTGCTCGATGAGCCGACCGCGCATCTCGACCCGCGGACCGAGGCGGAGCTGATCGAAAGCCTGCAGCGGCTTTGCGTGGGGCGGACAGCGCTGATCGCGTCCCATTCCCCGGCGCTGCGGGCCGCCTTCGGCCGTTCGATCGAAATGGCGGCGGGCCGCATCGCGCCGCTCGGCCGCGCCGCGGGGGGCTGAGATGCTCGGGGACCTCGCCCGCGCGCTGCGGCTTTGGCGATACCGGCGCTGGATGTTGCTCGGCGCGGCGCTGGTCGGCGCGATCTCGGCTCTCCTCGGGGTCGCCCTGCTGGCACTGGCCGGTGACGCGGTGGCGGCGACGCTGGCCGGCGGTGCGGCGGCTGCTTTTCTCCTGCTTCGGCCGTTGATCCTGCTGCGTCCGCTGGCCCGTTGGCTGGAGCGCATGGCCAGCCATGACGCGCTGTTCCGGGTGCAGGCCGAGACGCGGATATGGTTTTTCCGCCGCCTCGCCGATCGCTTACCCGCCGGCATCGGCCTGCGGCGGATGGGGGAGCTGCTGGGGACGCTGGTCAGTGATATCGAGGCGCTGGACGGGCTTTATTTGCGGGCGCTCGTGCCGGCCTTCGCCGCCCTTGCAGTCGTTGCCGTGCCGCTGCTGCTGCTCCGCGAGCAGCCACTGCTGGCGGCCGCGGTGACGCTGCCGCTCGCCCTCGCATTGCTGGTACCGGTGCTGATCGCGCCGGCGGCTGGGCGGGGCGCAGCCCGGGCCGCCGCCGCACAGGGCGCGTTGCGCCAGGCGGCGGTGGAGCCGCTGACCGGGCTTGAGGATATCCTGGCAGCCAATGCCGAGGGGCGGGTGGGTGCCCAGCTGGCCGCCGCCGGGGCAGGGCTTGCCCATGCCCAACGCGGCATCGCCTGGTGGACCGCCGGGGCGGGCGCGCTTGGGGGGCTTCTGGTCCAGGCGGCGCTGCTCGGGGCGCTGGCCTGGGGGCTCGCATTCGGTGCCGGACCCACGGCAGGGCTGGCCCTCCTGGGCGTGTTCCTCGCCATCGCCACGGCGGACTCACTGGGCCTATTGCCGCGCGCCGGGGTTGCTCTCGCGGCTGCGGCGGCCGGCGCCCGGCGCCTGTTCGAGGCGGCCGATGCGCCGCCGCCAGTGGCCGAACCGGCGAACCCCGCCCCCTTGCCCGTTGGCTCTGCCATCCGCTTCGAGGGCGTTGGCTTTGCCTGGACCCCGGGCGGGCCAGCGGTGCTGGATGGGCTGGATCTGCAGGTGCCGGAGGGCGCGCGGATCGCCCTGCTGGGCGCCTCGGGTGCGGGCAAATCGACCTTGGCCGCATTGCTGCTGAAGCTTGCGGCGCCGCAAGCAGGACGCATTACGCTGGGTGGGGTGGATATCGCGACGCTCGCCGCAGCCGAGGTACGGGAGCGGGTGGTCTGCCTGACCCAGGATGCCCGCCTGTTCGATGACAGTATCGCCGCCAATCTTCGACTTGCCGCGCCGGGGGCGCCGGATGCGGCGCTGTGGCGGGCCCTGGACCGGGCCGGGATCGGTGAACTTGTGCGCGCCCTGCCGGATCAGCTGGAGACCCGCTGCGGCGAGGGCGGGGCGCGCTTTTCGGGCGGCCAGGCGCGGCGCATCGCACTGGCCCGGGTGCTGCTTTCGCCAGCGCCGGTGGTGATCCTGGACGAGCCAACTGCGGGCCTGGATGCCGAGACCGAGTGGGCTTTCCTCGAGACGCTGGAGGAGGTGATGGCCGGGCGCAGCGTGCTGCTGATTGCGCATCGGCTGGTCGGTGTGGAGCGGCCGCACCGGGTGTTGCGCCTGGCCGGTGGGCGGTTGTTGCCGGCGGCTGGTTAGAGCGCGATGCGTTGAGGCGGAATCGCCGAAGGCGCTGAATCGCGCGATCCAGCAAATGCTAGAGCAGGCTGCCGACCATTGGATCACGAGGTGATCCCTCTCAACGAAGCCTGTTGTAACGTGCGACCGGCCGCCGCATCAGGCCTCGAACAGGTCTTCGATATCGTAGACCTTGGCCGCGAGCCGCCGTTGGGTGGCGCGGGCCAGCACCTCGATATGCCGCCAATCCGGTCGTTCCGGCCGTTCGTTCAGCCATTCCCGGCAGGTTCGCCGCCAGAACAGGGTCAATTCGCGCAGACGGGCCTCGTATTTGCGCTGCCGGTGGATCAGCGATGGCATGTCGTACAGGGCGGTGGGATGCCAAAGCTCCGTCTCCGCAACGTGCAGCAGCCGGGTCACGGTCTCGGCCGGGCGGTCGATCTGCGCCACCAGCGCGATCAGGGCCTGGCTCAGCAGCACATCGGGGCAGTGATGGTTGCTGCGCAGCCGCCCCAGCAATTGGCGAACCCGCTGGGCCATGCCGGCATGGTTGGGCTGTTCGGCATGCGCGGCGATCACCCCGGCATGGGCATTGCCCAGGTTGTGCATATGGCGAGCCAGGGGTGTGAGGTCGTCGGCGGCGCCCTCTCCCGCGGTGCTGGCCCGTTGGAAAAGCTGGCTGTAGTTACCCCGCCGAAGCCAAGCTTTCTGGGCTTCGTGACCGGTCGCTTCAATATGTGCGGCAAGGACGCGCAGCAGCCGGGCGGTCGCGGTCCGCAAATGCGCCTCAGCCGGCATCGGCGGATCGTCTGACCAAAGCTGCTCCGGCAGGGGATCGAAGGGTGCCACGTGTTCGACAAAGCGCAGCGCCTCGGGGACCAGTTGCAGCAGGTGGAAATCGCGGGAGTCACGGGCGACCGAAACGAAAGTATGGAGCCGGTTGAAATCGACCACGATCCGCATGCGTCCGATGCGCCGGACGAGCGATGTCTCGGCATCCGCGTTGCGTTCGAAATGTACGTTCGCGGCGCGCAACA
>Ga0209188_1001779_pt1 | contig 16740 bp, 9 predicted proteins | sample C_130625_EF_Meta_FD_187307 | JGI IMG/M metagenome (GOLD analysis project Ga0209188, IMG submission 187307) | Freshwater microbial communities from Lake Croche, Canada to study carbon cycling - C_130625_EF_MetaG (SPAdes) (version 2) | ecosystem: Environmental > Aquatic > Freshwater > Lake | place...
GTGAGCCGCGTGTGATCGATGCCCATGAGATGGAGCATCGTCGCATGGAGGTCGTGGATCTGGAACTTCTTCTCCACGACCCGATAGCCGTAGTCGTCGGTTGCCCCGACCGTCACGCCCCCCTTCACGCCGCCGCCGGCCATCCACATCGAGAAGGCTTGGGGATTGTGGTCGCGGCCATCGCCTCCCTGGGCAAAGGGCGTGCGGCCGAACTCCCCGCTCCAGACAACGAGCGTTGAATCGAGCAACCCGCGCTGCCGGAGATCGCGGATCAACGCCGCGATCGGCTGATCGACCGCGCGGGCATTGGCGGCATGCCCCTCGCGGAGATTGCCATGCTGGTCCCAGCGGTCGGTGCCGACCGAGGTGCAGGTCAATTCCACGAATCTCACGCCGCGTTCCACCATCCGCCGCGCGAGGAGACACTCGTTGGCAAAGATCCGCGTCGGTTCGTTCTCGGAATCGCAGCCGTAGTCGTGCTTGATCGCCTCGGTCTCTCCTGAGAGATCGAGAAGATCGGGGACAGACGTCTGCATGCGGTAGGCGAGTTCCTGGTTGACGATCGCGCTTTCGAGGGCGTCGGGCGCCATCCCATCTCCGGCGAGCCGGGCCGCGAAGGAGCGGTCGAGTCCGCGGGCGAAATCGAGCTTGGCGATCTGGGCATCCCTCGATCCGTCGCGGCGAGCGACGTTCGCCAGCCCCGTGGCGGTCGGCTTGAACACCGATCCCTGAAACGTGGCGGGGAGGAAGCCGTTGGTGAAGTTGTCGAGCCCACCCGGCGGGATGAGGCCACCATTGACGACGATGTAGCCGGGGAGATCATCGTTCTCGCTCCCCAGGCCGTAGGTCGTCCACGCCCCCATGCTCGGCCGGCCCTGAAGCCCGCTGCCGGTGTGGAGGAAGTAGTTGGCGTTGGTGTGTTCGGGGAACTCGCTGGTCATCGAGCGGATCACCGCCAGCTCGTCGGCCACCGAGCCAATGTGCGGAAACAGATCGCTCACCGGCAGGCCGCACGCTCCGTACGGCTTGAACTTCCACGGGCTGGGAAGGATCGTCCCGACGTTGTTGAACTGCGTCTGATCGACCTTGAACAGGTCGCGCGGGTTCTTGCCGGCATCCTGATCGAGCCGCGGCTTCGGGTCGAAGCTGTCGACCTGGGACACGCCACCATCCATGTAGAGGAAGATGACGTTCTTCGCCTTCGCGGGATGATGGTTCACCGGCGCCACGGAATCGGCCCGGGCCGCTTCGGCGTGGAGCAGCGCCGCTGCCGCCATCCCTCCGAATCCACACGACGCCTGGGCGAGGAGGGCACGTCGGGAGATCGGCGTGGGGCGATACCGGCGACAGTGGTGGTTGTGGCGGGAGTTGTGGCTCATGGTTTCGCTCATGGGACGAAAATGAACTCCTTGGCGTTGATGAGCGCATGGGCGAGGTCCGCCCAGGCAGCGGGCTGCCGCGGATCGATGGCGAAGTCACCCCCGTGGATCGCCGACTGGGCCGAGAGGAATCCCCGCGCCGCGGCCAACTCGTCGGGCGACGGGGGGCGGGCGAAGGCCTCGCGGTACATCGTCCCGACGGAATCGTCGACCGATGTGGCGGGATCGGCGAGGATCCGTGCGGCCCAGCGCGCTGCCTGCTCGACGACGAACGGATCGTTCATGAGCGTCAGCGCCTGCGCCGGCACGTTCGTGACATTCCGGCGCCCCATCGCCTGGAACGGCACCGGCATGTCGAAGGCCAGGGGGATCGCCGGCAGGAAGTTGCGTCGGATCCTCGTGTAGATGCTGCGGCGGCCATCGCCGTCGAGCGGCCCAGCCCCCGGCTTGCCGCGCCCTTCGTGGAAGTCCGACAGGGCCACCTCCACCGGAGGGCCACCGATCTTCGGATCGAGCCGGCCCGAAACGGCAAGGATCTTGTCACGGACCGACTCCCCTTCGAGCCGCCGGAGCGGGAAGTGGTGAAGGAGGAGATTCCTCGGATCAAGCTCCACCGCCCGGGGATCGGCCACCGATTGCATCCGCCAGGTGCTGCTGGTGACGATCTCCCGCACCAACCCCTTCATGCTCCACCCTTCCTCCCGGAAGCGGACGGCAAGCGTGTCGAGGAGATCGCGGGCGCCCGCATCGGCGAACGGCTCACCGAGCTTGCCGAAATTATCGGGGGTGGGAATGAGGCCGCGGCCGAAGAGGTGGTGCCAGAATCGATTCACCGCCACGCGCGCCGTGAGCGGATTGGCCGGGTCGAGGACCCGGTCAGCCAGTTCGCGGCGCCCGGAAGACGCCGCCGGCCAGACCGGCTGGCCACCACCGTCGACCGCCTCGAGGAATCGTCGTGGCACGACCGCCGCGGGGCGGGCAGCCGAGCCCTTGACGAGCACCGGATGATCGACGCCGTTGCCATCGAGGATCGCCGGGGCGATTGCCGAGGAGAGCTTGGCCCCCGCCGTGATCGTGGCGCGGGACGCATCGAGCTCCCGCGCCTTGGCAACGAGCGAAGTGGCCCGCCCGCCGTTCCAATCGATCGCCGGATCGCTCAGGAGGCGTTCGAGAAGCCCCGCGAACTCGGCGGCCCGCGGTCCGGTGGAGAGCGTTCCATCGCGTGCCGCCACGAGCGCCTCGGTGACGATCTCGCCGACAGCCGCAGTGATCGCAGCGTCGTCGGCCCCCTCAGCCGGCAGGCGTCGGGCCACCGCGGCCAGGAACGGATCGGCACGCTTTGGCTCGGTCGGCGAAGCGACGACTTCGGCAACATCAGCTGCCCCGGCGACCGGCACATACTCGACATGAATGAGATGCCCCCGCTGCCAGTTCAAGTCGCTCCCCAGATCCTGCCGGATCCACTTCCACTCCCCCTGCGTGTCGACCGTTTGGAGGGTGGAGCCGTAGAGCGGCCCGACGAGGAGGATGTGGCTGTCGATACAGGTGAAGATCTGGAGATGGCCGCGGACGCGGTGCCACACGGTCCCCCCTTCGATCCGCACCTTCGGCGTCCGCAAGACGCGCCCGGCCCGATCGGCGCCCCCGAGGGCCCCAGCCTCGCGTTCGCCGCGGGACTCGAGCCCGGCCCACAGGCTGTCGAAGTGGGCGGACATCGTCGGCTCGATGCGGAGTCGCGCGGGCATCCCCTCGGCCCCCGCCACGATCACGGCTTCCCCGGCCGGCCGGGGCCGCAAGCCCCAAGCGAAGCCGTCGCCGATCAGCGCTGTGGCCCCTTGCGCGCGGGAGTAGTCGGCGATCACGATCTCGCCTTCGCCGCCCCTTCCATCGCTGTTGATCGCGAGGAGCGCGTCGCGCGGCGGGAGCGTCGCGGTCACGCGCGCGGCGAGTCGGGCGAGGTCATTAACTGCCGCTCCGTCGCCCCCGGCGAGCGTGTCGGCTGCGGCGCGGTCGAGGCGGAGACGGGCCTCCGCGTCGTGGGCGTCGAGGCCCCTGGCGACTTCGCGATTGGTGGGGAGCGATTCGAAAGGCACCTGCCGGTAGCTGCTCGAGGCGAGCATGCCGGCGATGGCGTAGTAATCCTCTTTGGAGATGGCGTCAAACTTGTGGTCGTGGCAGCGGGCGCACCCAAGCGCCATGCCGAGGAACGCCTTCCCGAAGGTATCGACCCGGTTGTCGGTGCGGTCGGCCGCATCCTGGGCAATGTCGACCGGCGAGTGGATCTCCTCACCGAGATACCAGAAGCCTGTTCCGAGCACCGACAGATCGGCGCCGGCGGCGTTCAGCCGGGGCGTGTCGAGAAGGTCGCCGGCGATCTGCTCGCGGACGAACTGGTCGTAGGGGAGATCGGCGTTGAGGCTGTCGATCACCCAATCGCGGTATCGCCAGGCATTGGGAATGGGGAAATCGAACTCGTGGCCACGCGTCTCGCCATAACGGACGACGTCGAGCCAGTGGCGGGCAAACCGTTCACCGAAGTGGGGGGACGCGAGCAGCCCGTCGACATACTTCTCATACGCCAGCGGATCGGGATCGGCGACGACCCGATCGACCTCAGCGGGATCGGCAGGAAGACCGGTGAGCAGTTCGGCGGCCCGGCGGACGAGCTGCCCCCGGGATGCCTCTGGCACCGGCGCCAGGCCGGCAGCCTCCAAGCGCGCTAGCACGAAGCGGTCGATGTCGCTGCGGCACCAGCCAACGGCCTCGACCGGCGGCGCCGGCACAGGCCGCGGCGGCTGCCAGCACCAGTGATCGGCTTTGCGGGCGGCGAGGTCGAAGCCCCCTGCCGCTGCGGCCACCGGTCCTTCGACGGGCCACGGAAGCCCTCGGCGAACCCACTCCTCGAGCGTGGCGATCGCCTCGGCCGGCAGACGGCCATCGGGGGGCATCTGGAGTTTGCCATCGTAGCGGACGACCTCGACGAGCAGACTCTGCTCCGGCTTCCCAGGCGTCGCCAGCCCCTCGTGGCCGAGGGTTTCAGCGCGGGTGTCGAAGGAGAGATCCCCCTCCGGCTCACCGGCGGCACGGGAATGACAGGCCGAGCAATGCTCGAGGAGCAGCGGCCTGACCCGCGATTCGAAAAACTCGGCATCCTCGGCCGACGGTGCCCCGGGCAGTTCGGCGGCGGCCCCCGCCGTGGCAACGACCGCTGCGCTCGCCATCAGGATCGCCACGGCGATCCCCAGGCGACCGCGGACCATGAAACACGCCACGTCGAAGTCCTCCGGGGGCCATGGGGGCCCGGTGCTCAACGCCCCGCTCGCCCCCGGTCGGTCGCCGCGCCGATGGCAGGCAAACCACCCTCCATTTTACCTCCCCGCTGCCCGATCGGTACCGCGAAAACGTCGGCCAATTCCGCAGCTTTTCAGCGCAGCGGCGGGCCGGTGAGGTCTTTGCCGTCGATGGAGAGCACCTGGAAGTGGTGGACCGCCGGCACGTCGGCCGTCCAAGCCCACACGACCTTCCGCTCCGGCGACACCTCGACGAGGCGCTCGCCATGCTTGCCGACGTGGTAGCTGGCGATCATCGTGTTGCCGTTGGGGAGCCGCTGGATCCCGCAGGCGTCGGCGATGGCACCGTCGACTTCGCCCGTGTCAATTTGCCAGCGGATTTTTCCCTCCTTGTCGAACTCGACGACCCGATTGCCGTTGGTGAGGCCGGCGAGGATCCCGCCGTCAGCGAGCGTGATCGCGGTGAACGGCCAGGTGTTGAGCTCCGGAGCGGCGGGATCGCGGGTGCCGATCCGCGTCAGCTCCTTGCCGGTGGCGTCGTAGCGGATGATCGCGAAGTCGAAGAGATGGGGGCAGAGGTAGGTGCCGTCAGCCTGCTTGCGGCTCATCCGGGTCTGCATGTGACCGTTGGCCTTCTGGCACGCCAGCGGAAACTCGACCTTCACCGTGCCGTCGGCGGCGATCTCGAGGAGCCGCGGATTCGGCCCCGCCTCGGTGAGGACGTAGGTCCCCTCGGCGGTCTTCTGGATGCTGTTGACCTCCTCTTGCGTGCCGTCGTACCGCCACACCACCCGATCGACAGCGCCGTCCTTCCCGCGCTCGATCTCGACGGCCGCTCCCCCGGGCCCACCATCCCCGCGGGAGAGGGCGAGGAGAACGTTGCCGTCGGGAAGGACCCAACCCTCGCGCGTGTTGGCCGGATGGCTCCACTCGACCTTCCCCTCGGGGTGATCGGGGGAGATCTCGACGATCGCCGTCCGCGGCCCGCAGACGAGGACGCGGCGCGACGGCGCCGGGGCGGCCTCGGCAATCACGAGCGGAAGGGCCGCTGTCACCAAGGCCAACAGGAGTGCACAGGGACGAACGGACGGCATGGAACGGCTCCGACGGAGAACGTGGGGATCGGCAGGCACTGAAGAAGATGCATGTTACCCGATCGCCACCGCGGCCAACCCGCCCCCCCCGCTTATGGTCGTGGATCATCGGCGACGAACGACTTCACGATCTGAAGTCCGGCCGAAGAAGGGGCGACGGTTGAATCCTCCCCCGGCCCGCCGCGGCATCGCTTCCACCGGGGCGGAGTTTGCGGAAGCCGATCCAATCGCAAGTTCGACGGCCTCGTCCGCGGCCTCCTCGTCCGGCGATTCGACCGCACCATCGACCGGTTCGGCGATCGCGACCATCGCCGCGTCGACAGGGTGCACTGGTGGCGGCGTCCACGATCCGTCGAGGACGGCGCCCTCGGGCCAATAGACGCGGAGATAGAGCGAGCACGGACCGTCGGGGGTGACGAGACGGTTGGCGTTCGCATGGTCTTCCGCGCTGCCAGACGCCGGACCGACAAGGATCGAGAGCGACCCGTCGGCCGCCAACTCGATCCCCGGAGTGTGCGAACCGACCGCGTGTCGACCGTCGCCATCGGGCAGCGCATGGCGCTCGTCGTAAATCGTCAGCGACCAGAAGGCCCGCGCCGGGGGCAGCGCCCCGGCTGGGAACGTCAGCCGATAGCGCTGGCCTCCTTCGAGCCGCTCGCCATGGGCGTCGAGGTCGAGGTAGTAGTAGCGGGCCTCCTGCGACGTGTTCACGAAAACGTTCGACTTCGCCACGGCGGTGCGCGTCAGATAATCGCCGCCGAACGAGGCGCCGTTGTCGACCGTCGTCCAGTGCCCCGGCAGCGGCCGGCCGACGTTTCGGAAATGGAACATCGGCTCGACGATGTCGCGCTCCGCTTCGCAGGCCGCCGCGACAGCATGGGCCATCAGCTCGGGGTGAATCTCAATCGCCCGGATCAGCCCGTGGAAGCGGGCGTAGAGCGACTCCTCCCCCGGCAGTGGCGGCACCGCGGTGAGGACCTCAGGCAAGACCTCGAAGAACGATTCCGGCGAGACGCTCCCCCGATCGCGGCCGCGCCCCGCGAGATTCGGTAGCCACCGCGACCGCGACCAGTCGTGAACCTGCGGCCTTCCGTCGTACTCCGCGAGCGGATAGGCCACGATCTGGTTGACCGCCAGCAGGGCGGCCTGTCGATCTTCCTCGGTGCCCGTCACATGGACGCGTGGCAGGCAATAGCCATAGCGCGTCGGGCAGCGAAAGACCCCGGCGATCCCGGCCGGAATCGTTCCGCTCCAATCGGGGCCGACGACGAGATACGACCCCGGCTGCGTGCCGTGCATCCGCCCCACCCGGGCGAAGGCATCGGTGCGGTGGTCCCCGAGTTGATAGAGCCAGAAGCGATCGCCGAAGTCGGGAATCTGGATGACGACCGCGTCCTCGGCCAGGTCGAACATCCCGAAGCCGTAGATCACGTCCTGGTTCGCGCACGGGACGACGGTCGTCCGTGGCCGGATGATGTCGGTGAGCATCGCCAGACGATTGACCGGCGCCACCGGGATCCCGCCGCACCGCCCCGGGGCGGGCACGCGTTCGAGCGCCGAGCGGCACTGGTGGAGATAGACCAGCGCCCAGCCCCACACGTAGGCCTCTCGGGCGGTGCGGCGGAGTTCATCGAGCCCGACCGGGTCGGCCACGGTGCCGTCCGCGATCGTGGCCCGGGGGAGCGGTGTCGCAGCGACGGCATGCGGCTCAAGCGCAATGACAGGCAGCGCGACGAGCGTTAGCAGGAGGGCTGAAATGCAGCGGGGGAATGCGGATTCGGACATGGTCGGAGCCTCGGGGAAAGTACGTGGCCGATGAACGCGGGACGGTGATCACCCCCGCGACAACAGCGATCCCGACGAAACGAACTCAGCCGGCTCATCCAACTCCCTTTCCCACTTGGCACCGACACTCAATCATTGATCGATACGCTGAACATTGAATACTTCGGGCGACGGGCAACGATCTCCTCACGACGCCGCTGAGAAGATCGATTGTGCAGGTGGTGACACCTGGAGCGTCGCCACGGCTCCCGATCGGCAGGCTTCCCGGCGCGCTCGCAGCGATCGCTGCCAACTGGCGAACGCAGCCGATCCTCAAGGGCTCCCTCCACCGCTGATGCCGCCCCGCGGCGCCCTCAGGCGGACACGAGCCCCGGTCGGCCGTTCTCGATCCGAAAGCTCGCAGCGGTCGAGACCGTCCCGCCGGGCCTATCGACGAAGTCGACGACCTCGAAGTCGGCTCGGACCGCCTCCGGGGTCACACCGACACGCACGTAGCCGCGTTGCTGGGAGTGGAATCGGACCGACGGATTCTCGGCGAGAATCGCTGCCTGGCTGGGGGGGGCGGCGGTGCCGTTGCCTCCCGACGAGATCGAGGTGCCCACGATCTCCGCGGCGACCACGCGCGGCGGCCCCCCGTCGAAGTCGATGACGAGGTCATTGGCCCAGTGGCTGTGGATGTCACCGGCGAGGACGATGCCGTTGGCCTCCGGACGCGCGGCGATCGCCTCGAGGACGCGTCGCCGTTGCCGCTCGTAGCCTGGCCACTGATCCATGCTGTAAGCCTCCGGCGGGCCGCTCGCCCGATCGATCCGCGCCATCATCACCTGCTGCGCGACGAAGTTCCAACGGGCCCCGGAGTCATGAATGCGGCCGAGGAGCCATGCCTCTTGCTCAGGCCCGGTGAGCGTGGCCTCCGCGCGGAGCTCTTCACCGCAGGGGGCCTTGATGCCGTTGCCGCAGGGCTGATCGGTGCGGTGTTGCCGTGTGTCGAGGATGGCGAACTCCGCCAGCGAGCCCCAGCCGAGACCGCGGTAAAGCTTCATGCTCGGCCCGTCGGGGAGGTTGGCCACGCGCAGCGGTAGGTGCTCCCAGTAGGCACGGTAGCCCCACGCCCGCCGCTCGAGCAGCCCCTCCGGGGTGCTCCCTTGGACGGCGGGGAAGAGCCCGGCGTAGTCGTTCTCGACCTCGTGATCATCCCAAGTGACCACCCACGGGCAGGCCGCGTGGGCCGCTTGCAGGAGCGGGTCGGTCTTGTAGAGGGCGTGCCTGGCACGGAAGCCGGCCAGCGAGTCGGTGGGGGGGCCATGACGACGGGGCTTCTTGTCGCGCGCCGGATGTTCGTAGATGTAGTCGCCGAGATGGAGGATGAGATCGAGATCGTCCTTGGCCATCTGGCCATACGCCGTGTACAGCCCCTCCTCCCAGTTCTGGCAGGAGGCGATCCCGAATGCCAACCGCTCCGCGGGCCTGTCGGCGCGGGGAGCGGTTCGCGTCCGTCCGGTAGGGCTGGTCGCTGCGCCGCAAGCGAAGCGGTAGAAGTACCACCGCGCTGGCTCAAGCCCTGCCACCTCGACATGGACGGTGTGGGCCCAATCGGGGGTGGCGGTGACGGTGCCGCGGCGGACCCCCTTCGTGAAAGCCTCGTCGTCGGCGATCTCCCACGCCACCTCGACCGCTTCCGCCGGCATCCCCCCGTCCCGCTCGAGCGGCTTTTGCGCCAGACGGGTCCAGAGGACCACTCCATCTGGCGTCGGCTCGCCACTGGCGATACCGAGCGCGAACGGATCGGCGGAGAACGACGGATTGGCAAGCACGCGCCCCTCGGCCCGCGACGCCCAGACGGCGGCAGCGGCAAGCGACGTGGTGGTGAGGAAGCGGCGCCGCGACCGGCTCGCGGAGAAGGGCTCGGCGGGGAAGTGCATGGGAAACTCTCCTGGGGCGGAGCGGGCCATGCTATCAGCCGCATCCGTCACGTCCCACGTTGCTCACTGGGAACGCGCGAGCGATCTGGGAATCCCGGCGGTGAGGGATCCCGGCGGCGAAGGGTCGTCAGGATCACGCCGCCCGATCGCCGGGCGGTGATTGGGCCGCGGGCAAAAGGCTCTGGCCAGAGGGCCCGATCGGCGGGGCCGACGTGACCGGCGACTCGCCGAAGTAGTACTTCTTCGCGTCGGGGTTGTTGAGGACCTCGTCGGCACTGCCGTGGCAGAGCACCTTGCCAGCCCGGATGACGTAGCTGCGATCGGTGATGGCGAGCGTCTCGCGCTCGCGATGATCGGTAATCAGGATCGAGATCCCGTCGTCACGGAGCTTGACGATGATCTTCTGGATCGAGTGAATGGTGACCGGATCGATGCCGGTGAACGGCTCATCGAGAAGGATGATCCGGGGGTTGGTGACGAGGCAGCGGGCGATCTCGAGCCGCCGCTTCTCGCCGCCGGAGAGCGCTCCGGCCCGTGACTTGCGAATGTGCTGGATCGAGAACTGCTCGAGGAGCTGCTCGCAGCGCTCGCGGCGCTCCTTGCGAGTCATCCCCACCAGCTCCATGATCGCGAGCAGATTTTGCTCGGTGGAGAGCTTGCGGAAGACGCTCTGCTCCTGGGCGAGATAGCCCATGCCGCCGTCGCGGGCGCGCTTGAACATCGGCCAATGGGTGATCTCCTCGTCATCGAGGAGGACGCGTCCGGCGTCGGGGATCACCATCCCGCACGTCATGCGGAAGCTCGTCGTCTTGCCGGCGCCGTTGGGCCCGAGAAGGCCGACGATCTCCCCCTGCTCGACATGGAAATCGACACCGTCGACCACCCGGCGCCGGCCGTAATTCTTCACCAGGCCTTCGACCTGCAGCAGCGGCATCGGGATCCCCCCTCGGCAGGGATGAGTTTTTCCAAAGGACGGCTATCGCACCGGCCCCATCCTGCCGAAGTTCGGCCATGAGGGCAACCGCAACTCGACCGGGTTTCCCCGCACCCGGAAGCGGATTGGCACGGCCCAATCGGGGTACCAGGCATGCGGCCAGAAGATCGTCAGCGCCTTGCCGACGATCAGATTGCGATCGACGTGGTGCCCCTCGAGCCACAGCCGGCTGTCCTTGCTCGCCGCCGAGTTGTCACCGAGGACGAAGAACTGATCGGCCTCGAGGGGAAAATCGAGCCGGGGCTTCTCGATCATGCCCCCGACGGCGCTGATGCCATCGGCTCCGATGTAGAAGATGTCGCGCAGGACCCGCACCTCGGAGAGGCGGACCGCGGCACCGATCGCCGTCACGCCGGCCGGTGCGAGGTCGGAGACCGTGTCGGAGCCGGGCCGCAGCTCTTCCTTCACCGGCTTCGCCACCGCAGCGGCATCGATCGGCGTCGCCCACGCCGTCGGCGCGTCAAACTCCACCCGCCGGCCATCAATGAACAGGGAGAGTTCGTCGTCGACGTTGGCAAACAGGACCGTCCACTTCCCCCGGCCGCGGAGCTTCGTCGCCGCCTTCGGTCGCGCGTCGACGAGGAACGGACTCACCATCTCGACGCTCCCGGCGGAGAGATCGATCCGAGCCTCGTGACGGCGTCCCCCCTCGACGAGATCGAGGACGACGGTGCCACCGTCGCCACGGCTCTCCAGGCGCGTCTCCACCGCCAGGTCCCCCACCCAATGGGAGCGCGTTGCAATCGCGTTGTAGGGCTGAAAGTCGTCGATGAGCAGCGGCGACAACTCGCCGTCGACCCGGCCGCCGGCCCGGATCTCCTCCCAGTCGTCGGACGTCGGCATGAAGTGGCGGTAGCGGAGCGTGGCCGGGCCGTCGCCCTGCGCATCAATCGCCCACGACCGGCCGCCGTCGTCGGTCGACCACCGGGATGCGGCCGCCGCGCCCCAGTCGCTCCACCGCAGCGGCCAGCCCGCCTTGGCAAGCTCGTCGGACTCATACCGGGAATCGTGGACGCACTGGAGCATGGCAAGGAGCTTGGCCGTCGGCTTGCGGGCGATCGTCGGCTCGGCGGCGTCGCGGCTCGTCCAGATATCACCGCCGGCGATCGACACCGTCTCCCCCGGCAGTCCGATGAGCCGCTTGATGTAGTTCGTCTTCGCATCCTCCGGATAGCGGAAGACGACGACATCGAAGCGTTTCGGCGCGACGTAGTCGTAGGCGAACTTGTTGACGAGGATCCGGTCGCCGTTGAACGACGGATAGCGCGGATCGTAGGCCTTGTGATTGACGGTGAGGAGGTCCATGTCGTGGCCGCAGTTCGGGCAGCGGGACGACCCGATCAGCTTGCTGGCCAGGCGCATGCGGACCTGCTCGAGTTGGCCGTGTGGCGACTCGAGCGTCTCCAATCGGCGCCGCGCCTGTTCGCGGTCGCCGGCGGGGGCGTTCTGGTCGGCCATCACCCCCCGGGCTCGGGCGAGGTCCCCTTCGAGCTGCGCCAACTGTTCGCGGAAGCTCTGCGATTGATCATCCTCTTCCGCGCTGCAGCCGACCCGGTAATCGCGGCCGCAGGCCGTGCAGACGAGATCCTTGTGCCGCCCCATGAGGGCCGGCGCCATGGAGCCAGTGGGAATGACGAACGCCTCCGCCTCGAAGGCCCGGAAGAGAAGGGCGAGCGTGAAGGCGACGACGATCGATTCGATCGTCTCCCGGCCGAAGGCCAACGGGTGGATCACCGTGTCGCGGGTGCGGAGCCGGGCCGCGGCCGGGACGACCGGAGTGCCGCTGGCCGGCGGGGTGGGGGACCGGCTCTTGTCGATGGACATGCAACGGGCTCCGGACATGAGGGCTACCGATCCCCGCAGACTATTTTTTAGCCCGGGCCGGGGCAAGCGATCCTGCCGATCTGGTGCCCGGGGAGCCGCGGAAACCGATCCTGACTCCCGCGATCGCTTCCCCACCCAGCCTCACTTCCCCAACAGCCGGCCGACCACTCCTTCGACATCGTCGTAGGTGAAGGGCCGCTTGAGCCGCTTGGTGGCGTCATCCTCGTCGAAGCGCTGCGCGAGCTTGCCGTCGGGGCCGTAGACGTACACCGCCGGCACGCTGACGAGATCGAGCTTCCGGTAGACCGCATCGGCTTCCTCCGTCGAGAGAAGGTTGACGATCTCGGCGGCCCCGACCTTGTCGAGGAACTTCTCGATGGTGGGGAGGAGCTCCTCCGGGGCATCGATCCCCTCGTAGTCGAGGGAGAACGAGATGCAGGCGATCCTTTCACCGGAGGATTTCTTGAGGGCGACAAGCCGGGGAAACTCCTTCACGCACGGCGGGCAGGAGGTGCTCCAGAAGTCGACGACGACCACCTTGCCGGCATGCCGGGCAATCTCGGCCTCGAGCCCGGCGAGGTCGACCAGTCGGACGCTCACGTTGCCGGTTGTCTGGACCGGCGTCTGGACCGGCGTCTGGGCCCGGGACTGGGACTGGCCCGCCAACACCCCGGCCAGGAGAAGGACGGTTCCCAGCCAGGCCCCGCGTCGCGACAATCGCTCCCACGAGCCCATCATCCCCACCGCACCCCGCTCCGCCATGGCCACCTCCAGGTTCGTTCATCTCCGCCACAAGGCCCCCGACACCTTCGCGGTGCCGCGCGAGCTCGTCGTCGCCTGCGCCCCGCTGCGCAGCCACGTCAATCTCTCCCACATCGTACGGACCTGCGGCTGCTTTGGCATCCGCCGGGTGATCGCCTGCGGCGCCGCCCGACTCGACGACAAGATCGCCCGCGACGGCGCCGATTCGGTCGAGCTCGAGGTCCACCGCAGCCTCGGGCCTGTCCTCGACCGGCTGAAGCGAGAGGGCTGGCAGCTGGTCGGGCTCGAGCAGACGACCGGGTCGGAGACGCTGTTCGCCTTTCCGTTCGTGTCGCGAACGGTCCTCGTCATCGGCAACGAGCGACTCGGGCTCGAAGAGGAGATCCTCGAGCGGCTCGACCGGGTCGCCGAGATCCCGATGGCTGGCCTGCCCCACAGCCTCAATGCGGCGACATCGACCGCGGTCGCGGTCTATGAATACTGCCGGCAGTTCCCCACCGGGGGGCCGCCGCCGGGGCCCGTGGAGCCGGCATGACGCTCCTCATCGGCACCGACGAGGCTGGCTACGGCCCGAACCTCGGCCCGCTGGTCGTGGCGGCCTCGGCCTGGCGCCTGGCCGACGTGGACAAAGCCGCCGACCGCCTCGCGCACATGGCGGCCGAGATCGGCGCGGCGGCCGGCTCGAGACAGCCGCTGTGGGCCGACTCGAAGCAGCTCTACAAGCCGGGGAGCGGCCTCGGTGCGATCGAGCGCGGAGTGCTCGCGGCGCTGGCTTCAATTGCGCAGGCTTCGATTGCGCCGGCTGCAACCGCGCAGCAGTTGAGCCAGGGAATCCCCTCCGACGGCGCCGCGCTTTCAGAGCGCCTCGGCATCGACATCCCCGTCGCCACCGCTCCGGCGGAGTGGCCACGGTTCATGGCGATGACGATCCCCGTCGCCACCTCCCCCGCGAGCCTCGCAGCGCTTGCTCACTCGGTCGCCACGATCCTTCCCGCGCATGGGATACAGCTCGTCGCCGTCGCGTGCCGGCTGCTCCATCCCGCGGCGTTCAACGCCCTCCTCGACAGCGGCCTGAACAAGTCCGACATCCTCTCGAAAACGACCCTCGAGCTTGCCGCCGAGCTCCGCGCGCTTGCCCCCGGGGAACCGGCGGTGGTGTGGTGCGACCGCCACGGGGGGCGAAAGTCGTATGCCGCCCTCGTCGGCCGGCATTTCGCTGCGCCCCTGGTCCGCACGCTCGTCGAGACTGCTGCCTCGAGCGCCTACGAGATCCCCGCGGCGGAGGTGCGGATCGAGTTCAGCGTCGGCGGCGAGGCGCGGGTGCCGGTGGCCTTGGCGAGCATGACGGCGAAGTATGTCCGCGAGTTGGCGATGGCCGCCTTCAATGCCCACTGGACGACCCTCGAGCCAGGGCTGCGGCCGACGGCCGGCTATCCCCTCGACGCCCGTCGGTGGCGCGAGGCGGCGGCGGGCATCCTCGCGCGCTTTGCCATCCCCCCCGACACGCTCTGGCGACGGGCCTGAGCGGGCCCAGCGCGGCGGCGCTGGACTGCCCCCGATCCGCCCTCGATAATCATCTCTTTGCCACCCATTGGCAGGCCGACTTGATCGCGAAGCCCGAGGCTTTCTCGGGTGCTCCGCATTTTGAGGCCCGTTGTGGGCAGGCCTCGCCCTGAAAGCCCTGAAAGCCATGACGGCCCGGACGTTCGAGGAGTGACGATGCACCGATCGAACGACCGTGACCGCCAGCCCGCCCCGCCTTCCACCGGGGACGACGCCACCATCAACCTCCCTCCGGCAGCGGCCGGAAGCGACGCCACGATCCAGCTCCCCGCCGGCGGAGACGCCACGATCCAGCTCCCGCCCCCACCGAGCGGCGGCGACGCCACGGTGAACTTCGCCCCCCCCGCTCTCAGCGATGCGACGATCCAGTTCACCCCCGCTCCACCGACCGCCAACGACGCCACGATCCAGCTGTCGGCGCCCCTCGACACCACGAGCGCCTCCGGCGGAGCGACGATGCTGCTCCCTCCGGCCGGGGGAACGCCAAACGATGGCACCGTCGCACTCGGGCCGGGGGAGGCACCGAGACGCGATGCGAGCGTCGCCTTCGCGCCGTCGACGGCGGATTCGATAGGCCCTTCGATCGATCCCACGACCGGGCGGCCGGTGCCCCATGTCAGTGGCTACGAGATTCTCGGCGAGCTTGGCCGCGGCGGCATGGGGGTGGTCTACAAGGCGCGGCAGAAGAAGCTCAACCGGCTCGTCGCGCTCAAGATGGTGCTCTCCGGAGGACACGCCAGCCCCGATGCCCTGGCCCGCTTCCTCGTCGAAGCGCAAGCCGTGGCGGCGCTGCAGCATCCGAACATCGTCCAGATCTACGAGGTCGGCGAACACGACTCCCTCCCCCACTTCTCGCTCGAGTTCGTCGACGGCGCCCCGCTCGATCGAGCCCTCGCCGGCAAGCCGCAGAAGCCCGTCGATGCGGCGCGGCTCGTAGAGACGCTGTCACGGGCGATGCAGTTCGCCCACGATCACAGCATCCTCCACCGCGATCTCAAGCCGGCCAACGTCCTCCTTACCTCCGACGGGGTGCCGAAGATCACCGACTTCGGGCTAGCGAAAAAGCTCGAGGGGGATTCGAGCCAGACAAAAGACGGCTCGATCATGGGGACGCCGAGCTACATGGCGCCGGAGCAGGCGCGGGGGGAACTGAAGAACCTCGGCCCCTCCGCCGACATCTATTCGCTCGGGGCGATGCTCTACGAGATGCTCGTTGGCAGGCCGCCGTTCCTCGGCTCGAGCCCCTTTGACACCATCATGCAGGTAATCAAGGAGGAGCCGGTCCCGCCGTCGCGGCTGATGGGCAAGCTCCCGGTGGACATCGAGACGATCTGCCTGAAATGCCTCCAAAAGGAGCCCTCCAAGCGCTACGCCTCCGCGGATCTCCTCGCCGAGGATTGCCGCCGCTTCATCGCCGGGGAGCCGATCCTCTCCCGCCCGATCTCCCCGGCCGAACGGGCGTGGCGCTGGTGCCGGCGCAACCCGAAGGTGGCCGGCCTCCTCGCCACCGTCGCCGGGCTCCTCGTTCTCGTCGCCGTGACGTCGACCGTGTCGGCCCTGACGATCGCCCAAGAGCGGAATCTCAAGGAAATCCAGCGCCAGGATGCCGTCGACGCCCGGGAATTGGCGGAAACAGCCAAGCAGCGGGCCGAGGAGAACGAAAAACTGGCCACCGATCAGGCCGGCCTCTCCCTCGAAACGATGCAGGTCCTCATCGACAAAGTGCAAACACAACTCGACGAGGCCCCCCGCACCCAGCAGATCAAGCGGGATCTCCTCGAGACCGCCATGGAGGGGCTGAAGAAGGTCGCCAAGAAGGCGGAGGGCTCGACGAGCATTGAGGCCACGATGCTCGGCGCCCACATGCGGATGGCGGACATCTTCAAGCAACTCGGCGACACCGACGATGCCATGAAGGAGTTCGAAAAGTCGCTCGATATCGCCAGGCGGCGCGCCGCCAAGAACCCCGACAACGATGCCTCCCAGGCCAACCTCGCCGTTGTCCTCAGCCAGGTCGGCGACATGCGGCAGGAGCTCGAGCGCGACGTCGATGCTTCCCAGTCGTGCTACCAGGAGGCCCTGGCGATATGCGAGACCCTCCATGGTAAGCCGCCGAGCACCGTCGGG